>PR_CR_10_Liq_1_inCRDRAFT_1000261_pt1 | contig 33226 bp, 31 predicted proteins | sample PRCRCaboRojoPR_3_FD_10241 | JGI IMG/M metagenome (IMG submission 10241)
GCCCCGCCGGCGACCGGGCCACCGGCGGGCGCGCCGCCACCGCCCCCCGCCGGCCCCGGGGGTGGCGGGGTGTCCTGCAGCTTGCGCACGAGATCCTCGGGGCTCGGAAGTTCGGCCACATGGGTCAGGCGAATGACCGCCATCTCGGCGGCCATCATGGCGTTGGGCGCCTGGGCCAGCTCCTCCAGCGCCTTCAGAAGCATCTGCCAGGTGCGCGTCAGCGCCCGCATCGGCAGCGCCTCGGCCATGGCCCTGCCGCGCGCGCGTTCCTCGGGCCCTATCGTGGGATCCTCGAGCGAGTCGGGGGTGATCTTCACGACGCTCAGCCAGTGGGCGATCTCCGCGAGGTCGCGGAGCACCGCCTGCGGATCGGCACCGTCCGCATATTGCGCCGACAACTCGGACAGCGCGCCGGACGCGTCGCCCTTCATGATCGCGTCGAACAGGTCCAGAACCCGGCCCCGGTCCGCCAGCCCCAGCATCGCGCGAACCTGTTCGGCGGTGGTCTCGCCGGCGCCGTGGCTGATCGCCTGGTCCATCAGGCTCATGGCGTCGCGCACCGACCCCTCGGCCGCCCGGGTGATCAGCGCCAGCGCGTCCTCGGCGATCTCGGCGTTTTCCTTGGCGGCGATGGAGTCCAGATGGGCGATCATCACCTCCGGCTCTATCCGGCGCAGGTCGAACCGCTGGCAGCGGCTCAGCACCGTGACCGGCACCTTGCGGATCTCGGTCGTGGCGAAGATGAACTTCACATGTTCCGGCGGCTCCTCGAGCGTCTTCAGCAGCGCGTTGAACGCGCTGTTCGACAGCATGTGAACCTCGTCGATGATGTAGATCTTGTAGCGCGCCGAGGCCGCACGGTAATGCACGCTGTCGATGATCTCGCGGATGTCGTTGACCGAGGTATTGGACGCCGCGTCCATTTCCATCACGTCGACGTGGCGCCCCTCGGAGATGGCGCGGCAATGCTCGCACTGGCCGCAGGGATCGGTCGTGGGCCCGCCGCTGCCATCCGCCCCGGTGCAGTTCAGCCCCTTGGCGATGATCCGTGCCGTGGTGGTCTTCCCGACCCCGCGCACGCCGGTCATGATGAAGGCATGGGCGATCCTGTCGGCCGCGAACGCGTTCTTGAGCGTGCGCACCATCGCGTCCTGGCCGACCAGGTCGGCAAAGGTCGCCGGGCGGTACTTGCGGGCGAGAACCTGATAACCGCTGTCGGGCGCGTCCTGCATGAAGGCTCCGGATTCGAGACGGTTTGAACTTAAGCCCGGGGCCTCGCGCCGTCCACCGCCCATGCGTAACGCCTGCGACGGGCCGGTGACGCGCCTGCTGGGAAAGGGTGAGAGGTTGGACAGCGACCCGAACGGGACTCGTTACGGCTGCTTCCTTCCGGACCTGACCGGGTTGGCGAGGCGTCCGCCCGCGCCAACCTCTCGCCCGCCGATATAAGGGCGCATCGGCGGATTCGCAAGCCGCGCGGCACCAAGGTCACAGGGTGACGCGAAACCGTGCGAAGCCCGCGGGCGTGGTCCCCGCAGGCGCAATCCGCACCGCGCCGAGATCGTCGAGATAGGCGCCCGCGCCGGGCCCGCTGTCGAACAGAACCGTCGTCCCCGGCATCGGCACGAAGCCCCATGTTCCGGTGGCCACCGGCGCGATGCTGGCCTGCCCGGCGATGAAACGCTGGAGGATGTCGCGGTTGGTCTCCGGTGCCGCGAGGATCACCTCGGCGTCGGCGAGGCCCGGGAAGTTGCCCCCGCCGCCGGCGCGATAGCTGTTGGTGGCGACGATGAAGGCCTGCCGGGGGTCCACCGGCACGCCGCCGAAGGACAGTTCGGCGATCCTGGATGCCGCCGGGTTCACCAGCACCCCGTCATGGTCGTATCTCGCGGGCTGCGACAGATCGATCCTGTAGCGCAGGCCGTGGATCACGTCGAAATTGTAGGACGGCGCATCCGGGGCGAGCAGTTGCGCGTCGGCCGTCCCCGGCAGGACGCGGTTGAACACCCCGGCCGCGCGTTCGAGCCAGGCCGCGATGCCCGCACCGGTCACGCGCACGGCCCGCACCGTGTTCGGGAAGGGATAAAGATCGGCAACGTGACGGCGGGCGATCTGCCCGGCGGGCACATGGGTATAGTGATCGGGCCCGCCACGCCCGCCGGCCTTGCCGGGCGAGGCCGCCGACAGGATCGGCAGGGCCTCATGGGCCGTGCCCCTCAGCGCGCGGGCGACGAAGGCGCGCTGCGCCTCGGCGACGAGCTGGACCGCCGGCGCATCGGCCAGCAGCGCGAAGTAGCTGTGCAGCGGCACGGTCGTGCGGCCCACCGGGCGGCGGACATGGGCCAGCGTTGCCGCGTGATCCCGGGCGACGGCCGCCATGACGGCCGGGTCGCTCTCGACCTGCGGCACCGGCCGGGCGGCGGCGCCGGTCTTCGCGATCGGGCGGAGCACCGCGTCGTGATCCACGACCGCCCAGCCTGCCCCGCGGCGTGCCAGCATCAACTCGATCACACCGAGATCGCTGCCGGCGCTGCCGGCCATCACGGCCGGCTTGCCATGCAGGGTGCCGCGCGCGGGATCCACCCGGCCGCTGGGCTGAAAATCCGGTCCGGGAAAGCGCAAATGCTGGTGGCCGGCGACAAGCGCATCGATGCCCGGGACGGCCGCCAGGGGCACGGCGGCGTTTTCCATCCCCGCGGCATGGGCGTCCGCGCCTATGCCCGCGTGGCAAAGCGCGATCACGATATCCGCGCCACGCGCTTTCATCTCGGGCACCCGTGCCCGCGCCGTGTCGACGATGTCGCGGACCGTGACCCGCCCCTCGAGATGCCGGCGATCCCATTTCACGACCTGCGGCGGCACGAACCCGATGAGCCCGATCCGGATCGGGTGGGTCTGTCCGGCCCCGTCGGTCAGCATCCGGTCCAGAAGAACATAGGGCCGCACGCCCGGGATCCCGGCGAGGTTCGCGGTCACGACCGGGAACCCGGCCCCGGCCAGCGCGTCCTGCAGGAAACCGAGCCCGTAGTTCAAATCGTGATTGCCCAGCGTTGCCGCATCTACGCCGAGGGCGTTCATGGCCGCGACGACCGGGTGCGGGGCCCCGTCCGTGACCACCCGCACCTCGGCGGCGTAGTCGCCCAGCGCCGTGCCCTGGAGAAAATCGCCGTTGTCGAGCAACACCGCATTCGGCGCCGCCGCGCGCAGGTTGCGGACATGGGTCGCCGTCCGGGCAAGGCCCGCCGTATCGACGGGCCTGTCCGCGCAGTAGTCGTAGGGACAGACATGCGCATGAAGATCCGTGGTCGCCATGACGCGAAGATGCGCCTGGTCTGCCGCCGCGCGTGCCGTGAAAGGGTGACGTCCGATGACGCTGACCTCCGCCGTCATCCCGGCGCAGAGGCCGCGACGGCTGATTCGCCGGATTGTTCCGAAAAAGTTATCCATCGGCACCGCATACGTCATGCGGATTTGGAACGGACGTGACGTCAGCCTCGCGGGCCTCGAGACCGGCCCCGCCCGTGCCGGGCCGGTGATTGCGCGCGGGGGCGGCCCGGCTTAAGCAAGCGACAGGAGGGCGCAGGATGCGAATATCGGAAGAGGTGACCTTCGGCGGCGCCGGGTTCGACAGGGCGGGCCATCTGCGCGGCGGCGCGGCGGCGGATCTGCTGGCGGCTCCGGGCACGCTGGCGCTGGCGCTCTGGCGCGGAAAGCCGCTGATCGCGGGTGCCGAGAATGCCGCGCTCGGCTGGCTGGCGCCCGATCACCCGGTCTTTGCCGAGGCCGGCGGCGCCCCGGCCTTTCTCGGCCGTGACGCGGCCGGGCAAGCGCGTTTCGCTTTCGACATCTCGCGCTGGGAACCGGCCGACGCCGACGAGGATCAGCTGCGCGCGTTTTTCGACCCGACCGAACAGCACCACCCCGCGCTGCCGCGTGACTGGACCTTCGCGGAACTGCGCGGGGCGATGACGCGGCTGTCGGCCGAGGACGCGGAACTTGCCGCGACATCGCGCGGGCTTTTCGCCTGGCATCGCTCGCACCGGTTCTGTTCGCGCTGCGGGGCGGAATCCGAAAGCGCGCAGTCCGGCTGGCAACGGGTCTGCCCGGCCTGCGGCGGCCATCATTTCCCGCGGACCGATCCCGTGGTCATCATGCTGATCACCCGGGGCAATTCGGTGCTGCTCGGCCGGTCCCCGCACTGGCCGGAACGGATGTATTCGCTGCTGGCCGGGTTCATGGAGCCCGGCGAGACGATCGAGGCCGCCGTCCGCCGCGAGGTCGCCGAGGAAACGGCCATCCGGGTCGGGCGCGTCGACTACCTGGCCTGCCAACCCTGGCCCTACCCGTCGTCGCTGATGATCGGCTGCCACGGCCGGGCCGAAACGACCGAGATCGCCATCGACGAAACGGAGATCGAGCACGCGCTCTGGCTCACCCGCGAAGAGACGCTCGACGCCGTCTCCGGCGCCCATCCCGGTGTGGCGCCGCCACGCAAGGGCGCGATCGCCGAGTTCCTCCTGTCCGCCTGGCTTGCCGACCGGCTCGGCTAGGCGCAGGCTGCGTGGCGTGTAACGAGTACGAGGGCACGAGCAGATGCGCTTTACCACCAAGGAGGATATCCGCGCCCCGGCGGACTTCGTCTTCGGGCAGCTGTCCGACTTCGGCGCCTTCGAGCAGGCGGCGCGTCAGCGGGGCGCCGAGGTCCTGCGGCTCGACAGGCTCGAACGGCCCACGGTGGGCCAGCTCTGGGAGGCGCGGATCGTCCTGCGCAATCGGCAGCGCCGGCTGCTCATCGAGATGACGGATTACAGCCCGCCCGAGCTGCTGCACTTCTCGGCCACCTCGGACGGAATCGCGGCACGGTTCTCGGTGGAGCTCATCGCGCTGGCGCAGGACCTGACCCGGCTGGCGCTCGATCTCGACATCAAGCCGCGCACGGTCGCCGCGCGGCTGGCGATCCAGTCGGCGCGGCTGGCCAAGGGCACGCTCAAGCGGCGCTTCAAGCGGCGCGCGCGCAACTACGCCTTCGAACTGGAGGATCGTTTCGCCGCCGCCGCGCGGGACGCCCGGGGTTAGTGACGGCGGGGATCGGCCGGGTAGACCCCCAGCACCTTCACGTCCGAGGTGAAGTAATCCAGCTCTTCGAGCGCGCGGGCGACGGGCGGGTCTTCGGGATGCCCCTCGATATCGGCGTAGAACTGCGTGGCGAGGAAGCTCCCGCCGACCATGTAGCTTTCCAGCTTGGTCATGTTGACGCCGTTCGTCGCGAACCCGCCCATCGCCTTGTAGAGCGCGGCGGGAATGTTGCGCACGCGGAACACGAAGGAGGTCATCATCCCGTCGCTGCCGCGGCGGCTGAAATCGGGCGCACGTGCCATGATGAGAAAGCGCGTGGTGTTGTTCGACTGATCCTCGATATGGCGCGCCAGGACGTCGAGCCCGTAGATCTCGCCGGCCAGTTCCGAGGCCAGCGCCGCCTGGGTCCGGTCGCCGTGCTCGGCCACCAGCTTGGCCGAGCCGGCGGTATCCGCGCCCGTGACGCGATGGATGCCGTGGCGGCGCAGGAAGTCGTGGCACTGGCCGAGCAGCACCGTGTGGCTGATCGCGGTCGCGACCTGCTCCAGCCTGGTTCCCGGCAGGGCGAGCAGGTTGATATGCACCCGGACGAACGCCTCGTCGACGATGTGCAGGCCAGAGTCCGGAAGCAGGCGGTGGATGTCGGCGACGCGCCCGTAGGTCGTGTTCTCGACGGGCAGCATGGCAAGGTCGGCCGCGCCGTCGCGCACCGTGTCGATCACGTCCTCGAAAGTTTTGCAGGGCACGGCCTCCATGTCGGGCCGCGCATCGTGGCAGGCCTGGTGCGAATAGGCGCCGGGCTCTCCCTGGAATGCGATCTTCTTGGTCATGCGGCGAAAATGCCTCGTCTTCTTGGTTCCGGGCGTTTGGTCGCGCCTTCTACACCTTGCCAGAGGCGTGTGGAAGCATATACATCCCCGCGTGAACGGGATATGTGGTTCCAGACCACGCACGAGAAGAAACGGACCGGACCATGTTCGACACAATGACAATGACGAAACTCGTCGGCGGCTTCTGCGGGGCGCTGCTGGTGTTCATGCTCGGAAACTGGGCGGCGGAGACGCTGTACCACACCAGCGGCGGACACGGTGACGACGAACACGCCGCCTATGTCATCGACACCGGCGAGGACGACGCCGCGGGCGCAGAGGAAGAGCAGGGCCCGACCTTCCAGGAGCTCTTCGCGAGCGCCAGCGCCGCCGACGGTGAGCGGTCCTGGGGCAAGTGCCGTGCCTGCCACGCGCTTGACGGGACCGATGGCACCGGCCCGCATCTCGACGGCGTGATGGGGCGCCAGATCGCCGCGGTCGACGGCTTCAACTACTCGGATGCGCTGGCCAGCCTGTCCGACCGCGAATGGACGCCGGCGGAAATGGACGCCTGGCTCGAGAATCCCAAGTCCTACGCCCCGGGCAACAAGATGACCTTCGCAGGTCTGCGCGACATGGAAGAGCGCGCCAACCTGGTGGCCTACCTGGTCGACCAGTCGCCCGGTTACACCCCGCCCGCGGCCGCAGAGGATGCCTCTGCGATGCCGGCGGAGGAAGAAACCACCGACACCGCGGCCGCCGACACCGCCGCCGAGGAAACGACCGAGGAGACCGCGGTCGCCGAGGACGTGACAGAAGAGACCGTTGCCGAAGAGACCGCGGCCACGGCAGAGGCCGCGGCCGAGGAAACGGCAGCCGCGGACGCCGCGGCGGACTCGCCCCTGCAGCAGGCCCTTGCCCAGGGCGACGCCGATGCCGGCGAGGCCGCCTTCCGCAAGTGCCGCGCCTGCCACAAGCTGGACGACGGCGCCAATGGTGTCGGCCCGCATCTCTACGGGGTCATGGGCCGCGAGATCGCCGGTGTCGACGGCTTCAACTACTCGGACGCGATGGCCGGGCTGGACGGGACCTGGACGCCCGAGGAAATGGATGCCTGGCTCGAGAATCCGCGCGGCTACGCGCCGGGCAACAAGATGAGCTTCGCCGGTGTCCGCGACCTGCAGGAGCGCGCCGACCTCATCACCTACCTGCAGACGATCGGCGACTGATCGCGGATCGCGCAGACAGGCAACGGGCCGTCCCCGCGGGGGCGGCCCTTTTCGTTCTGGGCCCCGCAGTCACCAAGATGTGCGCGTCTCGGCTTTTGCTTTCCGGATGCGCGGCATTAAATCATTGGGGCGTCGCGCTTTCACATCTTGAACGGACGCGGTCGCGCTCTTTACGGTAGACGGGGATCCCGGGCCCGCACCGGCCCGGCATGGCGGAGGAGGACGACATGCGGCAGGACAAGGCCCGCGCGGNCACGGCAACAGCCAGCGCATCCCGTGCGAGATGGGCGGCAGGTGTCTCTGCCCTGACCGCCCTCGCCGCGGCGGTGGCCCTGCTGACCGCGGGCGTCGCGCGCGCACAGGACGGCGGGGCCGTGCAGACGCGGCTCGGCATCTCGACCTTCGGAGAGCTGAAATACGGCCCCGATTTCGCACATCTCGACTACGTAAACCCGGAGGCGCCAGTCGGCGGCGAAATGTCGGTCTGGGCGTTCGGGTCCTTCGACTCGATGCATCCCTACACCACCAAGGGCCGCGCCGGCGCNTTGTCCTCGATCTTCTTCGAGTCGCTGCTCGAAGGGACCGCCGACGAGCCCGACTCCGCCTACGGTCTGCTGGCCGAGAGCCTCGAATACCCCGAGGACCGGTCCTGGGTGATCTTCAACATGCGTCCCGAGGCACGCTTCTCGGACGGCACGCCGGTCACCGCGGAGGACGTCGTCTTTTCCTTCGAGACGCTGCGCGACAAGGGGCTTCCCAGCTTCCGCGCCGTCATCCGCAAGCAGATCGCCTCGGCCGAAGCGCTCGACACGCACCGGGTGAAGTTCACCTTCGCCGAGGATGTCCCGACCCGCGACCTGCCCCTTGTGGCGGGAGGGTTGCCGGTCTTTTCCAAGACCTACTACGAGCAGAGCGGCGCGGATTTCGAGGACTCGACCATGACGCCGGCCGTGGGCTCGGGACCCTATATTCTCGAAGAGGTCGATGTCGGCCAGACACTGGTCTATCGCCGCAACCCCGATTACTGGGGCTGGGCGCTGCCGATCAACCAGGGCCGCTACAATTTCGAGACCATCCGGGTCGAGTACTATGCCGACTACAACTCGGCCTTCGAGGGGTTCAAGGGCGGCACCTACACCTTCCGCAACGAGGCGTCCTCGCTTTCCTGGGCGACGGGCTACGACTTCCCCGCCGTGCGCGAGGGCGCGGTCGTCAAGCGGGAACTGCCCGACGGCAGCCTCGCCCCCGGCCAGGCCTTCGTCATGAACCTGCGCCGCGAGAAATTCCAGGATCCCCGCGTCCGCGAGGCGCTGGGGCTGATGTTCAACTTCGAATGGTCGAACAAGACACTGTTCTACGGGCTCTATGCGCGCATTCATTCCTTTTGGGAAAACAGTGACATGGCCGCGACCGGCCTGCCCTCCGAGGCGGAACTGGCGCTGCTGGAACCGCTGGCCGACACCCTGCCCGAAGGCGTGCTGACCGAAGACGCGGTGATGGCGCCGTCCTCCTCGGCCGACCGCCAGATCGACCGGGGCAACCTGCGCGAGGCCTCGCGCCTGCTGAACGAGGCCGGCTGGATCGTCGGCGACGACGGGCTGCGCCGCAACGCCGATGGCGAGACGCTCAAGATCGAGGTGCTGAACGACAGCCAGACCTTCGACCGCGTGCTCAATCCCTTCGTGGAAAACCTGCGCCGGCTCGGTGTCGACGCGATGCTCAACCGGATCGACAACGCGCAGATGACCCGGCGCGAGAGGACCTTCGACTTCGACATGGTGATCGGCAACTATCCCATGACCCTGACGCCGGGTGGCGGGCTGGAGCAGTATTTCGGCTGCGAAAGCGCCGAGACCTCGATCTTCAACCTTGCCGGCTACTGCTCCGAGCCGGTCGACGCCCTGATCGAAGAGGTCAAGGCCGCAGAGGACCGCGACGAACTGCGCGTCGCGGTCCGGGCGCTCGACCGGGTGCTCCGCGCCGAACGGTTCTGGATCCCGCAATGGTTCAAGGACGTGCATACCGTCGCCTATTACGACATGTACGAACACCCAGAGATCCCGCCCTACGCGCTCGGCAATCTCGACTTCTGGTGGTGGAACGCCGAGAAGGCGGCCCAGCTCGAAGCCGAGGGGGCGCTCTAGCCCATGGGCGCCTATATCCTCAGACGTCTGGCGCTGATCATCCCCACCCTGCTGGGGATCATGATCATCAATTTTTCGCTGATCCAGTTCGTGCCCGGCGGGCCGATCGAACAGATCATCGCCCAGATGGAAGGCGAGGGCGACGTCTTCCGCAACATCGCGGGCGGCGGCGGCGAGGCCGGCAACTTCCAGGGCGAAGGTGAAAGCGCCTATCTCGGCGCGCGCGGCCTGCCGCCCGAGTTCATCGAGGATCTCGAACGCCAGTTCGGCTTCGACAAGCCCCCGGTAGAGCGGTTCTTCGACATGATCTGGGGCTATCTGCGCTTCGATTTCGGCGAGAGCTATTTCCGCTCGATCTCGGTGGTCGAACTGATCGTCGAGAAGATGCCGGTGTCGATATCGCTCGGGCTCTGGTCGACGCTGATCGCATACCTGGTGTCGATCCCGCTGGGCATCCGCAAGGCCGTAAAGGACGGGACGCCCTTCGACACCTACACCTCCGGCGCGATCATCATCGGCTACGCGATTCCGGGATTCCTCTTCGCGATCCTGCTGCTGGTGTTGTTCGCGGGCGGCTCCTACTGGCAGATCTTCCCGCTGCGTGGCCTGACTTCGGACAACTGGGAAGAGCTGAGCCTTCTCGGCAAGGTGGCCGATTATTTCTGGCACATCACGCTGCCGGTGCTGGCCTCAACCATCTCGGCCTTCGCGACGCTGACGCTGCTGACCAAGAACAGCTTCCTCGACGAGATCAAGAAGCACTACGTGATAACCGCCCGCGCCAAGGGGCTGGGCGAGCGCCGGGTGCTCTACGGCCATGTCTTCCGTAACGCCATGCTGATCGTGATCGCCAGCTTCCCGGCGGTCTTCATCGGGGTGTTCTTCGGCGGCTCGCTCATCATCGAGACGATCTTCTCGCTCGACGGGCTCGGGCGTCTCGGCTACGAGGCCGCCGTGGCGCGCGACTACCCGGTGGTGTTCGGCACGCTCTACATCTTCGGGTTGCTCGGGCTGCTCATGGGGCTGGTTTCCGACCTGATGTATGTCTGGATCGATCCCCGGATCGACTTCGAGACGCGGGAGACGTGATGCAGCTGAGCCCGCTCACCAAACGCCGCCTGCGCAATTTCCGCAAGAACGGCCGCGCCTTCTGGTCTCTGGTCCTTTTCTGTATCCTGTTCGGGCTGTCGCTCTTCGCGGAGTTCCTGGCCAACGACAAGCCGATCCTCGTGAGCTACCGCGGCGACATTCGCGCGCCGATCTTCAACTTCTATCCCGAAACGGCCTTCGGCGGCGACTTCCAGACCGAGGCCATCTACAAGGATATCGAGGTCCAGTGCCTGATCGTGTCGGGCGGCATGACGGAATGCTTCGACGATCCCGACGGCATCATGACCGACGCCGCGGATGGCGAGGTGCTGGGCAACCCGATCGAGAAGGGCTGGCTGCTCTGGCCGCCCATTCGCTATTCCTACGACACCATCTCGAGCGACCTGCCCGGGGCCGCGCCCTCGCCGCCGGACGAGAACCACTGGCTCGGCACCGACGACACCGCGCGCGACGTGCTGGCGCGGGTGATCTACGGCTTCCGGCTGTCGATCCTGTTCACCCTCATCGTGACGCTGCTGACCTCGGTCGTGGGGATCGCGTCGGGGGCGATCCAGGGCTATTTCGGCGGCAAGCTCGACCTGATCTTCCAGCGTGTGATCGAGATCTGGGGCGCGACGCCGGCGCTCTATATCATCATCATCGTCTTCGCGATCCTCGAACGAAGTTTCTGGATGCTCGTCCTGCTGACCACGCTCTTCGGCTGGACCGCGCTGGTCGGGGTCGTGCGCGCAGAATTCCTGCGGGCGCGCAACTTCGAGTATGTCCGCGCCGCCCGCGCGCTCGGCGTGTCGAACTGGGTCATCATGTTCCGCCACGTGCTGCCCAACGCGATGGTCGCGACGCTCACCATGCTGCCCTTCATCGTCACGGGCACGATCGCCACGCTTGCAACGCTCGACTTCCTGGGTTTCGGCCTGCCCTCCTCCGCGCCGTCGCTAGGCGAGTTGACGCTGCAGGCGAAACAGAACCTCCAGGCGCCGTGGCTGGGTTTCACCGCCTTCTTCACCTTCGCCATCATGCTGTCGCTGCTGGTCTTCATCTTCGAGGGTGTGCGCGACGCCTTCGACCCGCGCAAGACCTTCCAGGACCAGGGCGGCACCCATGTGGCGACAACGGCGGAACCGGCAGCCCCGGCCGAGGGCACGGCAGCGCAGACCGCGGAAGACGCCGCCCGCAAGGAGGCCCGATGACCGAGAGCATCCTCGATGTCCGCGACCTGTCGGTCACCTTCAACCAGGACGGGGCCGAAACCCGTGCCGTGCGCGGGGCGGCGTTCTCCATCGGGCGCGGTGAAACCGTCGCGCTGGTCGGCGAGAGCGGCTCGGGCAAATCGGTCACCGCGCTGTCGACGGTGAACCTGCTGCCGGCCAGCGCATCCATCCGCGGCTCGATCCGCTACGAGGGCATGGAGATGGTCGGCGCCTCGACCGCGACGCTGCAACAGGTGCGCGGCAACGACATCAGCTTCATCTTCCAGGAGCCGATGACGAGCCTCAACCCGCTTCATACCATCGAGAAGCAGATCGGAGAGTCGCTCCTGATCCATCGCGGTTTGACCGGCGACAAGGCCCGGGCGCGGATCCTCGAACTGCTCGAAAAGGTCGGGATCCACGACCCCGCGTCGCGGCTGAATTCCTATCCGCACCAGCTTTCGGGCGGTCAGCGCCAGCGCGTGATGATCGCCATGGCGCTGGCCAACGAACCGGACCTGCTGATCGCCGATGAACCGACGACGGCGCTCGACGTCACGATCCAGGCGCAGATCCTCGACCTGCTGTTCGAGCTGAAGCGCACCGAGAACATGAGCCTGCTCTTCATCACGCACGACCTCGGCATCGTGCGCCGGATCGCGGACCGGGTCTACGTGATGAAGGACGGCGAGATCGTCGAGTCCGGCGCGACCGAGGCGCTGTTCCGTGAACCGGCGCATGCCTACACGCGCAAACTGCTCGGGGCCGAGCCCGCCGGCAGGCCGGACCCGGTGCCCGACGAGTCCGCCGAGGTGGTCCGGACCGAGGCGCTCAAGGTGTGGTTCCCGATCCAGCGCGGTTTCCTGCGCCGGACCGTCGGCCATATCAAGGCGGTCAACGACGCCACGATCGACGTCCGCGCCGGCGAGACGGTGGGGATCGTGGGCGAGTCCGGCTCGGGCAAGACGACACTGGCGCTGGCGATCATGCGGCTGACCTCGTCGCAGGGACGGATCCTCTACCAGGGGCGCGACATTCAGGGCTGGAAATCGCGCCAGCTCCGCCCGCTGCGGCGGGACATGCAGATCGTGTTCCAGGACCCGTTCGGATCACTCAGCCCGCGCATGTCGATCGCGCAGATCGTGGCCGAGGGGCTGACCGTGCACGACATCGACCCGGGACGCCCCCATCGCGAACTGGTGGCCGAGGTGCTCGAGGAGGTCGGGCTGGAGCCCGCGATGATGGATCGCTACCCGCACGAGTTCTCCGGCGGGCAGCGCCAGCGCATCGCGATCGCCCGCGCCATGATCCTGCGGCCGAAACTGCTGGTGCTGGACGAGCCCACATCCGCGCTCGACATGACGGTGCAGGTGCAGATCGTCGATCTCCTGCGTGATCTCCAGCGGCGCCACGGGCTTGCCTATCTCTTCATCAGCCACGACCTGAAGGTGGTGCGCGCCCTCAGCCACAAGGTGGTGGTGATGAAAGAGGGCGACATCGTCGAATGGGGCAGCAGCGACGAGATCTTCGACGCGCCGAAGACCGAATATACGCGGTCCCTGATGGCGGCGGCGTTCGACCTGACGCCCTGGGGGCGCGCCAGCGCCTGAGCGCGGCTCAGATCGCCGAGCTGTGGCCCTTGCCGGAGAGCGTGTAGGCGTCGAAGGCCCGCGCGATCATCCGGGTCAGCGCCCGGCCCTCATGCGGGATCTCGATGATGCGCTCCTTGAGCTTCATCGCGCCCGGGAATTTCCGCGCCGCCGTCTCGGCCGGCTGTTGCAGCGTGCCCGGCGCGGCCCCGCATTCGGACTCGATCGCGTCGAGATCGGCGCGGAACTGGCACATCAACTCCTCGATCACGCGGCCGCGCACACAATCCTCGCCCTTGAAGACATGACCGCGCGCGGTGGCGAGTCCGCCGCCGCGCACCATGCGCTGATAGTCGGCGGTCTTGCTGGCGTTCTGCGCATAGCCCTGCCGGAAGCGCGAAATCGCCGAGGCCCCCAGCCCGACAAGGGTGCGTGCCTGGTCGTCGGTGTAGCCCTGGAAGTTCCGCCTCAGCGTGCCGTTCTGCAGGGCAAGATCGAGCCCGTCGCCGGGTTTCGCGAAATGGTCGATGCCGATCTCGCGATAGCCGGCCCAGACAAAGAGCCGTCGCGCCGTGTCGTAGAGATGCAGGCGCGACTCGGGCGTGGGCAGCGCCTTGACCGGGATCATCGTCTGGCGCCGCGCCATCCACGGCACATGCGCATACCCGTAGAGCGCGACCCGGTCCGGCTCCAGCTCCAGCAGCTTTCTGGTGCTGTCGGCGATCCTGGCGTTGTCCTGGAAGGGCAGCCCGTAGAGGATATCCGCGTTCAGACTGCGGATGCCGCGCGCGCGCAGCGCCTGCACGGCGTCGCGCGTGACCTCGAAGCTTTGCACGCGGCCGATGACTTTCTGGATCTCGGGATCGAAATCCTGCACCCCGATCGAGGCACGGTTCATGCCGGCGTCGGCCAGCGCGTCGAGCCGCGCCGAATCGATCTCGTTCGGATCGATCTCGACCGAGAATTCCGCGTCCCGGGCGAAGGGGAACTCTGCCGTGACGGTCGCCGCCAGGTCGGAGATCATCTCGGCGGGCAGGATCGTCGGCGTGCCACCGCCCCAGTGCAGCCGGCTCAGCCGCACGTCATCGGGCAGCGCGGCGCGCACGCGCGCGATTTCCTGCTTGAGCGTTTCGACATAGAGCCGCACCGGCAGATCGTTCGTCACACCCTGGGTTCGGCAGGCGCAGAACCAGCACAATTTGCGGCAGAACGGCACATGCAAATATAACGAAACCGCATCCCCGTCGGGCACAGCCGCCAGCCAGCGCCCGAAATCATTGGCATCCACGTCGTCCGAGAAATGCGGCGCCGTGGGATAGCTGGTGTAACGCGGGACCTTGGCGTCAAAGAGCCCCAACCGCGCGAGTTGCGATTCATGTTTCATCGTCATACCTTATGAGTGTAAACGCGCCGATCATCCTTGATCGAAATCAAACCGAGGAAGTCATGGCCGATACCGGCTTGGCCGAGGTCCACGTCAAGTGCTCTAGCTGCCCGATCCGTCATCGGGCCGTCTGCTCGCGTTGCGAGCAGGACGAGCTCGATGTCCTCGACCGTATCAAGTATTACAGAGACTTTACGCCCGGCCAGACGATCGTTTGGGCGGGTGACGAAATGGATTTCGTGGCCTCCGTGGTGACGGGGATCGCGACTTTGTCCCATACCATGGAAGACGGGCGGCGGCAGATGGTGGGGCTGCTTTTGCCCAGCGATTTCCTGGGCCGCCCCGGTCGCGAGACCGCGCCTTACGACGTGGTGGCCACCAGCAAGATCACGCTGTGCTGTTTCCGCAAGGGCCCGTTCGAGGAACTCCTGCGCTCGACGCCGTCCATCAACCAGAGGCTGCTGGAAATGACGCTCGACGAGCTCGACGCGGCGCGGGAATGGATGCTGATCCTCGGCCGCAAGACGGCCCGCGAGAAGATCGCGAGCCTGCTCGCGATCATCGGGCGCCGGGACGCCAGCCTCAACATGTCGACGGCCGATGGCCGGCTGGTTTTCGACCTGCCCCTGACACGCGAGGCGATGGCGGATTACCTCGGCCTGACGCTCGAGACCGTCAGTCGCCAGATCTCGGCACTGAAGCGCGACGGCGTGATTCAGATCGAGGGCAACCGCCACGTCACCGTGCCGGATTTCCAGCGCCTGATCGAGGAAACCGGCGACGACACGGATGGTGGCCTGATCGCGTGATCCGAACGCGCGGGGGCAGCGCCCCCGCCTGGCCCGGGTCAGTGGGCCATCAGCACCGGAAGCTCGGATTCGGCCAGCATGTCGCGGGTCGCACCGCCGAGGATCGACTCGCGGAAGCGCGAGTGTCCGTAGGCCCCCATCACGATCAGGTCGGCGCCCTCGTCCGTGGCGTGGCGCATCAGCACGTCCGACACCTTCGGCATGGTCTTGGGCAGCACCGAGGCCTCGACCGAGATGTCGTGGCGCGACAGCATGCGGCAAAGCTCGGCCCCCGGGTCGGCCTGTTCCGAGGAGTGCTGGTAAGGATCGATGATCGCCACGTCGACCTCGTCGGCGGCCTGGAGAATCGGCATCGCGGCGCGGATCGCCGACAGCGCCTCGACGCTTTCGTTCCAGCCGATCACCACCTTCTTGCCAAAGCGCGCCATCGGCTTGCCCGGCACGACGAGCACCGGGGCGTTACCCTCGAAAAGCGCGGCCTCGAGAACGGCGGCGTCCTCGACCTCGTTGTCGCCGCCATAGGGCTTCGAGAGCACCACGAGATCATTGTAGCGGGCGGTCTGCCCCACAACCTCGGCGATCGCGCCGATCTGGACCACGGCGGCGCGCACGGCATAGGGAATGTCCTCGCCCTTGAGNCGCGCCTCGACGGCGTCATGTGCCGCCTGCGCCTCTTCGCGGGCCCTCGCGATGCCCTGTTCGAGCAGGGCCGGCGACGCGGTGTCGAAATAATAGCCCACCTGAACACGATCGACCCCGAGGCACAGCACGTCCAGATGCCCGCCTTCCTGACGGGCAATTTGCACCGCCGAGTCGAGCGCCTCGGGCTTCACCGTCTCGCCAAGTGTGACCGTCAGTATCGATTTGTAGGCCATGTCGCGTTTTCTCCCATTCGCGTTGGTTTTTGCACGCTAGGCGCCCACTATCGAGGCTTCCTTGATATGGGTCAAAGTGCGTCCACGGCCCTTTTGACATGGATCAAGGCAAGCCGCGACGCGATCGGCAGGTTCGCGGCGTAGAAACCGTGCGTGACCGGGCGTGGATTCGGTTGCGAAATATAACGAGGGGACGTGCGATGTGGGATTATCTCAAACTCGCTCTTCTGGCAGTGATCGCGCTTCTGGCGGCGATCGCGGCCAACTACGCCCGTGACCTTGCCTACCTGGTGAACGCTTTGACGATCATGCTGGTGGCAGGCGGGCTTTTCCTGTGGGTGCTCCGCAGGACAGACGAGCCAAAACCGGCGGCCGTCGAAACCGGCTACATGGACGGCGTCGTGCGCTACGGCGTGATCGCGACCGCCCTGTGGGGCGTCGTTGGCTTCCTGGTCGGAACCTTCATCGCATTCCAGCTGGCCTTTCCGCAGCTCAACTTCGAGTGGGCGCAAGGCTACATGAACTTCGGGCGGCTGCGGCCGCTGCACACCTCGGCCGTGATCTTCGCCTTCGGCGGCAACGCGCTGATCGCGACCTCGTTCTACGTTGTCCAGCGCACCAGCGCCGCCCGGCTCTGGGGCGGCAACCTCGCCTGGTTCGTGTTCTGGGGCTACCAGCTGGTCATCGTCCTGGCCGCGACCGGTTACCTGCTGGGCGCCACGCAGTCCAAGGAGTACGCCGAGCCCGAATGGTACGTCGACTGGTGGCTGACCATCGTCTGGGTGGTCTACCTGGCCGTGTTCCTCGGCACGATCATCAAGCGGAAGGAACCCCACATCTACGTGGCGAACTGGTTCTACCTCTCGTTCATCGTCACGATCGCCATGCTGCACGTCTTCAACAACCTGTCGATCCCGGTGTCGCTCTTCGGCTCGAAGTCGGTGCAGGTCTTCTCGGGCGTGCAGGACGCCATGACCCAGTGGTGGTACGGCCACAACGCGGTGGGCTTCTTCCTGACGGCGGGCTTCCTCGGGATGATGTACTACTTCGTGCCGAAGCAGGCCGAACGCCCGGTCTACAGCTACAAGCTGTCGATCGTGCACTTCTGGGCGCTGATCTTCCTCTATATCTGGGCCGGCCCGCACCACCTGCACTACACGGCGCTGCCCGACTGGGCCTCGACGCTCGGCATGGTGTTCTCGGTCGTGCTCTGGATGCCCAGCTGGGGCGGCATGATCAACGGCCTGATGACGCTCTCGGGGGCCTGGGACAAGCTGCGCACAGATCCGATCATCCGGATGATGGTCGTCTCGGTCGGCTTCTACGGCATGTCCACCTTCGAGGGCCCGATGATGTCGATCAAGGCGGTGAACTCGCTCAGCCACTACACCGACTGGACGATCGGCCACGTGCACTCCGGTGCGCTCGGCTGGAACGGCATGATCACCTTCGGCGCGCTCTACTTCCTGGTGCCGCGGCTCTGGAACCGCGAGCGGCTCTATTCGCTCAGCCTGGTGTCCTGGCACTTCTGGCTCGCCACCATCGGCATCGTGCTCTACGCCGCGTCGATGTGGGTCACGGGCATCATGGAAGGCCTGATGTGGCGCGAGGTCGACAGCCAGGGCTTCCTGGTCAACGCCTTCGCCGACACCGTGAGCGCCAAGTTCCCGATGTACGTCGTCCGCGCGCTTGGCGGGGTGCTCTACATCGCCGGGGCGCTGATCATGTGCTACAACCTCTGGATGACCGTCGTTCGCGGGCAGGCGAAAGCCTCTGCCCCGGCCGCGGCTCCGGCTGAATGAAGGAGGGCCGGATGTCCATTCTCAGCAAGCATAAGGTAATCGAGAAGAACGCGACGCTGTTGCTCGTTCTCAGCTTCCTGGTGGTCACCGTCGGCGGCATCGTCGAGATCGTGCCCCTGTTCTACCTGCAGAACACGATCGAGAAGGTGAAGGGCATGCGCCCCTACGCACCGCTGGAACTGGCCGGGCGCGACATCTACATCCGCGAGGGCTGCTACGTCTGCCACAGCCAGATGATCCGCCCGATGCGCGACGAGGTCGAGCGTTACGGCCATTACAGCCTGGCGGCGGAGTCGATGTACGACCACCCGTTCCAGTGGGGCTCCAAGCGGACCGGGCCGGACCTGGCCCGCGTCGGCGGCCGCTACTCGGACGAGTGGCATGTCGATCACATGATCGATCCGCAGTCCGTGGTGCCGGAATCGGTGATGCCGAAATACGGCTTCCTGATGAACCGCGAGATCGACGGCGAGTACATCGAGGATCTGATGCGGACCAACCGCATGGTCGGGGTGCCCTACACCGACGAGATGCTCGAGAACGCCGTGGCCGACTTCCGGGTTCAGGTGGAGCCCTTCGGCGACACCGACGGCCTGCTGGCGCGCTATCCGAAAGCACAGGTTCGCAATTTCGACGGGCAGCCCGAGCTGACCGAGATGGACGCGCTGATCGCCTATCTCCAGATGCTGGGCACGCTGGTGGACTTCTCCACCTTCACCCCGGTCGCGAACCGCTGAGGAGACGGGAATGGAGACCTACTCGATCCTTCGCCAATTCGCCGACAGCTGGATGATGCTTTTCCTGCTGCTGTTCTTCCTCGGCGTGGTTGTCTGGGCGTTTCGCCCGGGCAGCCGGGCGAAGCATCGCGACATCGCCAACATTCCCTTCCGGCATGAAGACAAACCCGCGGACACCGACTCTCACGGGGACGGTGATCGGTCCAAGGAGACGCGGAAATGAGCAAGAAAACCGAAAACCAGGAACCGGATACCACCGGCCACGAGTGGGACGGGATCAAGGAATACGACAACCCCATGCCGCGCTGGTGGCTCTGGACTTTCTACGCCACGATCATCTGGGGCGTGGCCTACACCATCGCCTACCCGGCCTGGCCGCTGATCAAGGAGGCTACCCCCGGCCTGCTCGGCTACAGCACCCGGGCCGAGGTCGCCGAGGAAATCCAGCGCTTCGAAGAGATGAACGCCCCGCTTGACCAAAAGCTGGTCGCGACCGAGCTGGCCACCGTCCCCGACGACGCCGAGCTGCACAGCTACGCCGTCAACGGCGGCGCGGCGGTGTTCCGCACCTGGTGCGCGCAGTGCCACGGTTCCGGCGCGGCGGGGGCCAAGGGCTACCCGAACCTGCTGGATGACGCCTGGCTCTGGGGCGGTTCGCTGGAGGAGATCGAATACACCGTCGCCCACGGCATCCGGAACGAGCAGGATCCCGACGCCCGCTGGTCGCAGATGCCGGCCTTCGGCGAGATCCTCGAGGAACAGCAGATCAGCGAGGTCGTGCATTATGTCCGGCAGATGTCCGGCCAGGAGCACGACGCCGACCTGGCTGCCGCGGGCGAGACCGTCTACCTGGACAACTGCGCCGCCTGCCACATGGAAGACGGCACCGGCGACACCTTCCAGGGCGCGCCGAACCTCACCGACGCCATCTGGCTCTATGGCGGGGACGTCGAGACGCTGACCGAAACGGTGGCCTACAGCCGCTTCGGCGTGATGCCGCCCTGGAACGAGCGTCTGACGGAAGCCGAGATCGACCAGGTCACGCTCTACGTCCACCAGTTGGGCGGCGGGGAATAAGTTTCTCCCGAACCCGGGGGGCACGTTCCCCCGGCACTGCACCGGCCCCTTTTCCTGTTCGCGCGTTTCTCGGGGGGGCCGGTGCTTTTTTTCCGGGTCAGCCCTTGCGGGAAAAGATCCGGCGCCACCCGCCGCCAGCCGCCTGCGAAGAGGCCTCGGCGCGCGATGCAATCATGAAAGTCTGAGCGTAAATCCCGATCATGGCGGGCCTCCTTTCCTGTGGTATCTGCCCTTGCATATCGTCCCACAGGGTCCAGATTGCGAGTCAGGAAAAATTCCAACATGAAAGTCTGGCTTTCAGATGAACTGGCGTCGCCTCCCCCCGCTCCACGCGCTCCGCGCCTTCGCCGCCCTGGCCGAACATGGCAGCCTCTCCGCCGCCGGCACGGCGCTCAATGTCAGCCATGCGGCGGTCGGCCAGCAGGTGCGCGCGCTCGAAGCCCATCTCGGCCTGCGGCTGGTCGAGAAATCCGGCCGCAGCCTTGAGCTGACCCCGGCGGGCGCCCGGCTCGCCGACACGCTGAGCGGCGCTTTCGCGGCCATCGGACGCGAGGTCGACGACATCACCGGCGCCGACGCCGACCGGCCTCTGCAGGTCTCCACCACCCCGACCTTCGCGGCCAACTGGCTCCTGCCCCGGATCGCGGATTTCCATGGCCGCCACCCCGAGATCGACGTCATGCTGAACCCGACCCCTCAACTGGTCGCGCTGGAGCCAGGCGGCATCGATATCGCGATCCGTTTCGGGCGCGGCGACTGGCCGGGGTTGGACTGCGCGCAGTTGCTGTCGACCGATCTCGCCATCGTCGCCAGCCGCAGCCTGATCGGCGATCGTGACATCCGCACCCCGGCGGAGTTGCTGGACTACCCCTGGCTGCAGGAACTCGGCACCACCGAGGTCACCGACTGGCTGAAGCGCATGGGCGTGACAGAGGGACGCGTCCGCACCATGACCCATGTGCCGGGCAACCTGGTTCTGGACGGCGTCCGGCGCGGCACCGGCATCTCGGCCACGACCCGCGCCTTCATCGAGGACGATATCGCGGCTGGCCGGTTGCGCGTGCTCTTCGAGGAACCACAGCCGGGATCGGGGTATCACATCGTGACCCGCCCGGGCGTCCTGCGCCCCTCTGCCAAGGCCTTCGCCGCCTGGCTGCGCCGGCAGGCCGCGGCCTGAGCCCCGGCGCCTTTCCGGGGCAGGCACGTCAAATCATAGGTTTGCCGTGCATATTTTGATCTGGGTCAATGCCACCCGCGCCGGGCCCTGCCAAAACGAGCCAAACCTGCAGGTCTGTCCGGAGTATCTTCGTGGCCGTTTCGGAAAAGCTTCCCCCCCGCCTCTACGCCGCACGCGAGCCGATCTTCCCGCGCCGGGTCTCGGGTCAGTTCCGCACGCTGAAATGGTGGATCATGGCGGTTACGCTGGGCATCTACTATCTCACGCCCTGGATTCGCTGGGACCGGGGGCCCAACCTGCCCGACCAGGCGGTGCTGGTGGATCTCGCCGACCGGCGTTTCTTCTTCTTCTGGATCGAGATCTGGCCGCACGAGTTCTATTTCATCGCCGGCTTGTTGATCATGGCGGGCCTGGGGCTCTTTCTCTTCACCTCGGCCCTTGGACGGGTCTGGTGCGGCTATACCTGTCCGCAGACGGTCTGGACCGATCTTTTCATTCTCGTCGAACGCTGGATCGAAGGCGACCGCAACAAGCGCGTCCGGCTCTGGAACGCGCCCATGTCCTTTCGCAAGGCCCGGCTGAGGGTCACGAAATGGACGGTCTGGCTGCTGATCGCCGTCGCGACCGGCGGTGCCTGGGTGTTCTATTTCGCGGATGCTCCCACGCTCTTGCAGAGCCTCCTGACCTTCGACGCGCCGCCGGTCGCCTATGGCACCATCGGCGTTCTGACCGCGACGACCTTCGTCTTCGGCGGGTTCATGCGCGAACAGATCTGTATCTATGCCTGCCCCTGGCCGCGCATCCAGGCCGCCATGATGGACGAGGACACGATCACGGTGGCCTACCGCGAATGGCGTGGCGAACCGCGCGGCAAACACCGCAAGGGGCCGGAGGCCGACAAGCTGGGCGACTGCATCGACTGCATGGCCTGCGTGAACGTCTGCCCGATGGGCATCGACATCCGCGACGGCCAGCAACTCGAATGCATCACCTGCGCGCTCTGCATCGACGCCTGTGACGACGTGATGGAGAAGATCGGCAAGCCGCGCGGGCTGATCGACTACATCGCGCTCTCCGACGAGCCCCGCGAACGCGAGGGGCAGCCGCCCAAGGCCGTATGGAAGCACGTCTTCCGTCCCCGCACGATGCTTTATACCGTCCTCTGGGCGGCGATCGGGCTCGGGCTCGTGGTGGCGCTCTTCATTCGCCCCGAGATCGACATGACCGTCGCCAAGACCCGGAACCCGGTCAACATTGTGCTGTCCGACGGGGCGATCCGCAACAGCTACGACGTCCGCCTGCGCAACAAGCACGGCGAGGCACGCCCGTTCCGGCTGTCAGTCAGCAGCGAGGCCCCGCTGAACATCGAGGTCGAGGGCGCCGGCGGCGATGCGACCGTCACGGTGCCGCCCGACTCGACGCTGCAGCAGCGGGTCTACGTGGTCGCGCCGGCAGGCACGGCCGCCGCGACGACCGAACGCACGGAGATCCGGCTCTGGATCACCGACCAGATCAACGAGGAACGGTCCTACGAGGACACCCATTTCAACGGGAGAGCGCAATGACGACCGACACCGGCAAACCACTGACCGGCCGCAAGGTTCTGGCCATCGCCGTGGCAGCCTTTGGCGTCATCATCACGGTCAACATCGTCATGGCCTGGCAGGCGGTCAGCACCTTCCCCGGGCTCGAGGTCAAGAACAGCTACGTCGCCAGCCAGAAATTCGAGGAACGCCGCACCGCGCAGGAGGCGCTTGGCTGGACGCTCGACACGCAATACGCGGCGGGGCTGCTGACGCTGGACTTCACCGGGCCCGACGGCCGCGGGCCGGAGATCACCGATCTCTCCGTTCTGGTTGGCCGCACGACCGAGTCCCGCGACGACATCCGCCCGGAAATGGCCGGCGTCCAGGGCCGGTTCACGGCCCCGATGGATCTCGACTACGGCAAGTGGCTCGTGCGGGTCGAGGCCACATCCGCCGACGGCACCGTCTTCCGACAGCGCCGGGACATTTTCGTGGGCCGCTGAGATGAGCGACACCGCGCGCCCCTCGGTCGCCGCCTGCCCCGCCTGCGTGGCGACGCCTCCACGCCCGGAGTCCGCGCCTGAAAAACCCGGCCGGCTGATGCTGTCGCTGCCGGGCATTCACTGCGCCGGCTGCATCGCGACCGTCGAGAAGGGGCTCAACGCCCTGCCGGGTGTGCACGAGGCCCGCGTGAACCTGACGCTCAAGCGCGCGGCGGTGGATGCCGACGCCGACATCACCGCCGAGGACCTCGTCGCCGAACTCGACCGGCTGGGCTACGAGGCGCATGAACTCGACCCGGGCACCATCGCCGCGACCGAAACCGACAGCGCCGGCCGCGACCTGCTGATGCGGCTGGCGGTGGCGGGTTTTGCCATGATGAACGTCATGCTGCTCTCGGTCGCGGTCTGGTCGGGCGCCGAGGACGCCACCCGCGACCTGATGCACTGGATCTCGGCGATGATCGCGCTGCCGGCGGTCGCCTTCTCGGCGCGGCCCTTCTTCGTCAACGCGCTCTCCGCCCTGTCCGCCCGCCGGCTCAACATGGACGTGCCGATCTCGCTCGCGATCATCCTCGCCGCCGGCATGTCGCTTTACGAAACGGCCATGTCGGGGCGCCACGCCTATTTCGACGCCGCGCTGTCGCTGACATTCTTCCTTCTCGGCGGGCGCTATCTCGATCATCGCACCCGCGCCACCGCGCGGTCCGCCGCGCAGGAACTGGCCGCCCTCGAGGTGCCACGCGCCGTGAAGCTCGAGGACGGCAGGGAAGTCGTCACGCCGATCGCGGAACTGGCCATCGGCGACCGCGTCGTGGTCAAGCCCGGGGCGCGCGTGCCGGTGGACGGCGTCGTCGAGGTCGGGACCAGCGAAATCGACCGCGCCCTCCTGACGGGCGAAAGCCTGCCGGTCTTCGCCGGCCCCGACAGCGATGTGGCCGCGGGCGAACAGAACCTGACCGGCCCGCTGACGGTGCGCGTCACCGCGCGGGGCGAGGACACCCGGCTTCACAAGATCGCGGACCTGGTCGCGCTGGCCGAAACGGCGCGCAACCGCTACACCTCGCTCGCCGACCGCGCGGCGGCGGCTTATGCGCCGGGGGTCCATCTTCTGGCGCTTTTCGCCTTCGCCGGGTGGATGATCGCGTCGGGCGACATGCGGCTGTCCATCAACATCGCCATCGCCACGCTGATCATCACCTGCCCCTGCGCGCTGGGGCTGGCCGTGCCCGCGGTGACCACCGCGGCCAGCGGGCGGCTTTTCCGCAAGGGTGTCCTGCTGAAGAGCGCCACCGCGCTGGAACGGCTGGCCGAGATCGACACCGTGGTGTTTGACAAGACCGGCACGCTGACGCTCGGCACCCCCGAGATGCAGGGGCTCCGGGACCATGCACGCACGGATCTCGCGCTGGCCGCGGCGCTGGCCGCCGGGTCGTCGCACCCGCTGGCCCAGGCGCTGGCCGGGGCGGCCGCGGCCGACGGCGTCACGCCGGCCGATGTGTCGGAGATCCGCGAGGTGCCCGGCTATGGCGTCCAGGCGCAATGGGGCGGGCAGCGCGTGCGGCTCGGCCGCGCCAGCTGGGTCGGCGCAGAGGCCGCCGCCGAGGGCCCGGCCACCTGGCTCCAGGTCGGCGATGCCCCGCCGGTCCGGTTCGATTTCACCGACGAGCTGCGACCGGGCGCGGCGGAGGCGATCGGGGCGCTGCGCGGGGCCGGCTGCCGAGTCATGCTGATCTCGGGCGACAGCGACCGCGCCGTTGCCGCCACCGCCGACCGGCTTGGCATCGCGCTCCACGAAGCCGGCGCGCTGCCAGAGGACAAGGCGGGCCGAATCGAGGCGCTGCACCGGGAAGGCCACAAGGTTCTGATGGTCGGCGACGGGCTCAACGATACCGGCGCGCTGGCCGCGGCGCATGTCTCGATCTCGCCGGCTTCGGCGCTGGACGCGGCGCGGGTAGCCTCGGACATCGTGCTGTTGAACGGCGACCTGACCGTGCTGGGCGATTGCCTCGTCACCGCCCGGTCCGCGACCAAGCGGATACGCGAGAATTTCGGGATCGCGACCGCCTATAACGCCATCGCCATCCCGATCGCGCTGGCGGGCTTCGCGACGCCGCTTGCCGCGGCTTTGGCGATGTCGATCTCGTCGATCACGGTGTCGCTCAATGCCCTCCGACTGCGCTAGGGTCAGGGCATGGACGTTCTGACATACCTGATTCCAATCTCGCTGGTGCTCGGCGGCATTGGCCTCGCGGCCTTCTTCTGGGCGCTCAAGACACGCCAGTTCGAGGATCCCGACGGCGACGCCCAGCGCATCCTGCGCACCGATTACGACGAGGAGCCCAAAGAGGACTGAGGCGCCAGCGCGGGGGTGACAGCCCCCGTCCGCTGATCCATAAGGTGCCTCGTAACAGGCCAGCCGCAGGATCACGCCACCGTCATGAGCCACACCGCCCCGCGCCACCGGTCGGCCGTCGCCCTGGCCTGCAACGACGCCTATGCACCCTACGCCTTCTTCGTGGCCGACCAGATCGCCCGGCTGCATCCGGAGCGCAGCTTCGACATCTGCATCGCGATGCCGGATCCGCCGGCACCGCCGGCGTCTCTGGCCCGGCACGACATCCGGCTGCTGCGCTTCGCCGACGGCAACCCCTTCGACGATGGTCCCAATCCCGGGCGGCACGGCGGCGCGGCCTATCTCCGGCTCGTTCTGCCGGATCTGCTGGCGCGGGACTACGACCGGATGCTCTATCTGGACAGCGACGTGTTCGTTACGTCCGGCGGGCTCGACCAGCTCCTGCAAATGGACCTCGGCCCCCATCCCGTCGGGGCGGTGCGTGACAACCTCCAGTGGCGGACGCCGGATCGGCAAGTGCCGGAATTCCGGAAAATTGGGCTCGGGCGCGCACCCTATTTCAACTCGGGCGTCCTGCTGATCGACATCCCCCGGTTCCGGGCCGAGAGCGTGCGTGACCGCTGCCTCGAGACCTTCGCCATGCATCCCGAAGCACTGCCCCGGCACGACCAGTCGCTTCTGAATATCGTGCTGCACGGCAGCTGGGCGGAACTCAGCCCGGTCTGGAACTGGCAGTATACCTGGTCCTCGCGCTTCTTCGCCGATCTCGTCGCGCCGAAGATCCTGCATTTCATCGGAACCGTGAAACCGTGGCGTGACCGCAAACGCCGATTGCCGGAACGCTACCGCGCCCCCTATGCCGCCTTCCTGGCAGAAACCTATCCCGACCGCCCCGACCTGGCCCTGCCCACCCCGGACGGGCCGGCCGCGCTGGACGAGATGGGGCCGAGCTTTCTCAAGCACTGGCAAAGCCTCGGGGCGATGCGGCGATACCTGGGGCGGTTCACCTCGCCCTACGCCCGCGCCGAGGGGGAGCGGCAGGCGCTCAGGCGATCTTGACCGAGACGCCGCCGACCCCGGCAATCTCCACCTCGCAGGTATCGCCGCGCTCCAGCGGGCCGACGCCCGCGGGCGTTCCGGTAAAGACCAGGTCGCCCGGCTGCAACTCGATCGACCGCGCGAGAGACGCGATGATCTCGGGCACGCTCCAGATCATCTCGGCCAGATCGCCTTCCTGGCGGGTTTCGCCGTTCACCCGGCAGAGGATCCTGCCGGATGCGGGATGCCCCGTCGCGGCGACCGGGCGAAGCGGACCGCACACCGCCGAACGGTCGAAGCCCTTGGCCCAGTCCCACGGCCGGCCGGCCTTTTTCGCCGCCGCCTGCAGGTCGCGCCGCGTCAGATCATTGCCGGCGGCGTAGCCCCAGACATGGGACAGCGCGTCGGCCTCGGCGATCTCGCGCCCGCCGGTGCCGATCGCGACGACGAGCTCGGCCTCGTGGTGCAGGTTCTGCGTCTCGGGCGGGTAATCGAGGATGGCGCCGTCATCGACCACGCTGTCCGCCGGCTTGGTGAAGAAGAAGGGCGGCTCGCGCTCGTCATTGCCCATCTCGCGCACATGCGCGGCGTAGTTGCGCCCCACGCAGAAGATTCGACGCACCGGAAAGCGGTCGGGCGTGTCGGCGACGGCGACGGACGGCGTGGCGGGCGGGGGGATCACGAAACGGGTCATGGCGGCTCCTTTGTCGGCGCCTATTCCTGCCCTGCCCTGCCCCCGCGCACAAGCGCTCAGGGGCCGGAAATCTCGCAGCCGAGCCGGCGGGCGGAGAGACGGGCACAGGCGGTTTCCGCCTCAGCGCGGGTGAGCCCGACGAAATTGGCCTCGAACCCGGTCGGACGGCGCACGACCTTGCGCAGGGCCTCGTCCAGCGTGTCGAGTTCCTGCAGCGCCGTTTTCAGCAACAGTTTCTCGGCGTGGTAACGCGACGGCTGCTGCCCGAGATTGATCGCCCAGAGCCGCTCACCCGATGTCGAAGACCGGGCGACAACCTCGAGTTTCGCGGCGCCGGCGGCCGTGGCGACGGCCTGCACGGCCGGCTTCGGGCGCGGCGCGGGCGTCGCGGCGGTCGCGGCCATGGCGACGACTTCGGTGCCCCCTTGGGGGACGATGTCGTCGGGGCGCGCCCGCGGGTCCGGCGCGGCCTTGAGTGCCGCCACCTCGGCGACCGCGGTCTCGATATCTTCCTGCATGGCGATCAGGATCTCCGGCGCAGGTGCGGCCAGGGGCCGCGACCGGGGCCGCAGGCTGCGGGTTACGGCGAGCGCGAAAGACCCGGCGCCGCCGCCGGCATAGTCGGGACGGGCGGGCTCGCGCAGCGCGACGCGTGTCGGCGAGCGCTTGAAGCCCATGTCGAGCAGTTCCGCCACGCGCTGGTTGCGCCAGGTCGAGGACCGGCCGCCGAAGACGGTGGCGATCACCCGCTCGTTGCCGCGCCGGGCCGAGGCCACGAGGTTGAACCCGGCCGCGCTGGTGTAGCCCGTCTTGATCCCGTCGGCACCGCGATAGGCGCTCAGCAGGCGGCGGTTGGTGTTGCGCACCTCGCGAATGCCCGCATGGGTCGATTGGCGCGAGAACAGGTTGTAGTATTCCGGGTAGTGGAAAAAGAGCGCGCGGCCCAGCTGGGTCATGTCCCGCGCGGTCGACAGGTGCCCCGATTCCGTCAGGCCATGGGCGTTCTTGAAGGTCGTCCGCGCCATGCCAAGCGCCTTGGCCGTGCGGTTCATGCGGCGGGCGAAAGCGGCCTCTGACCCCTCGATCGCCTCGGCCAGCGCGGTCGCCGCGTCATTGGCGGATTTCACCGCGGAGGCCCGGATCAGGTAGCGCAGCCTGATCGTCGATCCGGCGCGCAGGCCCAGTTTCGACGGCGGTTCGGCCGCGGCCCTGCGGGAAATCTTGACCGGCGTGTCCAGCGTGATCTCGCCGTTTTCCACCGCCTCGAAGACGACGTAGAGCGTCATCATCTTGGTCAGGGACGCCGGGTGAAGACGCGTGTCGGCGTTGCGGGAATGGAGAACCTCGCCGCTGCGGGCATCGATCACCATTGCGGCGTAGGGCGCCGCAGAGGCTGCGCCCGCCACCAGCACATACACGGTCAGAACCGCCACGGCCCGGGCGATGAGATCAGTCAGTTTTTTCAAGGCACCTGCTCGACACTGCCCCTGTCCCCGCGTTTGGCCACGGTGGACGTTTCATTTATAGGGAGAATATCACAGCTTCCCCACAGGTAAAGCATTTAATTTCAAGGGGTTTCACGACAGAGTTCGGGCACCCAACATATCGCGGCCGCATCGCCGCCACCCGCTAGATCGAGTCCGCGGCCCGCCGTATTTCCCGAACAAGGTCAGGCAGTTCGCCCAGGTCGCCCAGTTGGCGAAACCGCGGCTCGGACTCGGGCGCGGTGTCGTGCTCCACCTCCCAGGTCAGGTCGTGCGGCACGAAGACCCCCCAGGCCCCGGCCCGGATCGCGGGAACGATATCCGATCTCAGGGAATTGCCGACCATCATCGCGTGCGCCGGTCCCCCGCCATGGACGCTGAAGGCGCGCATGTAGGTCTCGGGGGTCTTGTCGCTGACGATTTCGACCGCGTCGAACATGTCGCCCAGCCCCGATTGCGCCAGCTTGCGCTCCTGGTCGAGCAGGTCCCCCTTGGTGATGAGCACCAGGCGGTAATGCGGCGCGAGGGCGGCGACGGCCTCGGCGGCCCGGGGCAAAAGCTCGATCGGATGACGGAGCATCTCGCGCCCGGCCTCCATGATCTCGCGGATGACGGCGGCCGGCACGCGATCCTCGGTCACCTCGATCGCGGTCTCGATCATCGAGAGCGTGAACCCCTTGATGCCGAACCCGTAATGACCCAGGTTACGCCGCTCCGCCGCGAGAAGACGCTCGTCGAGATGATCCGGCCCGGCATACTCGGCCAGAAGCGCCTTGAAGCGCTCTTGCGTGATCCGGAAAAACCGCTCGTTCTGCCAGAGCGTGTCGTCGGCATCGAACCCGATCGTGGTCAGTGCATGCATGCGGCCCCCGGCTTTTCCACCCGCGCCCTCTTTTCACGGATTTCCGCAGGAATATATAGTGGGGTCGAGATTCGGACCCGGAAAGTGGGAGACGACTCCGTGCGTGACTTCCCGATCATGATGGCGGACAAGAAAGAGGACGGCGAAAGCGACGCGGCGGTCATCACCAAGGCCAAGCCCAAGACGCAGCGCCCCCCTCTCTACAAGGTTCTGCTGTTGAACGATGACTATACGCCGATGGAATTCGTCGTTCACGTTCTCGAGCGGTTCTTCGGGCTGTCGCACTCCCAGGCCGTCGAGATCATGCTCACCGTCCACAAAAAGGGCGTCGCCGTGGTCGGCGTCTTCTCCTACGAGGTGGCCGAGACCAAGGTCGCCCAGGTCATGGATTTCGCGCGGCGCAACCAGCATCCGCTGCAATGCACCATGGAAAAGGAATAGGCGGCCCCGTCCGCCCCCAGCCCCATGGCCGCATCGCGCCTCACCCTCGCCGTCGAGACCGGCGCCCTTCCGCTGCCGGCACAGGGACGGATCGGCCTGTTCCGGGCCCGCCCCGACCACGATCTGTCCGCTTTCCCGGCCGAGCGCCTGCACATCGTGCAAGGCTTCTGCCCGCATTACCGGAGCCTCGCCGCGCAGGGGCTCGACTGCAGCGTCGCCCCCGAAGGGCCCTACGCCGCCGTGCTCGTCGCGGCGACCCGCAGCAAGGAAGAAACGCTCGGCCTGATCGCCGAGGCCCTTGCCGAGACCCAACCGGGCGGGCTGGTCGCCGTCGATGCCCAGAAGACCGAAGGCGCCGAGGCGCTGCTGAAAGCCTGCAAGCGGGCACTCGACGTCGAGGACGTGATTTCCAAGGCACATGGCAAGCTTTTCACGCTGCGCCGTCCCGAAACCCTGCCCGAGACGGTGGCGGGCTGGGCGAAGGCGGCGGCCGCGCGCCCCGGCGCGGGCGGTTTCGTGACGCGGCCGGGGATTTTCTCGTCCGACGGCGCGGATCCGGGCTCGGTCCTGCTGGCCGACCATCTGCCCGACGCGCTGAAGGGGCGGGTTGCCGACCTGGGCGCCGGCTGGGGGTATCTCTCGCATCGCCTGCTTGCCCTTGAGGCCGTGACCCAGCTGGACCTGGTCGAGGCCGAACACGCCGCGCTCGAATCCGCGCGGGCCAACATCACCGACCCGCGCGCCCATTTCCTATGGGAGGACGCGACAAGCTGGCGGCCGGGCGCCGTCTATGACGCGGTGATCTCGAACCCGCCCTTCCACACCGGCCGCGCCGCCGACGCGTCGCTCGGCCAGGCCTTCATCCGCACCGCCGCCGCGATCCTGAAGCCCGGCGGACAGTTCTGGATGGTGGCAAACCGCCAACTGCCCTATGAACGGACCTTGGAGGCCGCCTTCCGCGAGGTCGAAACCGTCGCGGAGACCCCCGCCTACAAGATCTTCCGCGCCGCCCGGCCGGCGCCCCCGAGCAAGCGAGGAGCGCGCCCGACATGACCTTTTCCGTAGCCGGCAAGACCGCCATCGTGACCGGCGCCGCCAATGGCGTCGGGCTTGCCATCGCGCGGCGCTTCGTCGATGCCGGCGCCAACGTCATGTTCGCCGACATGGACGAGGCGCGGCTGAAGGACGAGATCGGCAAGAGCGACGCCGACGCCTCCACCGCGCGCGCCTTCGCCGGCGACCTGCGCGAGAAGCTGACCCAGGCCAACCTTCTGTCGGCCACGATCGACGCCTTCGACCGCGTGGACATCCTGGTCAACGGGTCGCGCCAGGTCATGTTCTCCGACCCACTCGACCGCGACGACGACTCCGTCGACACGCTTCTGCAACAGAACCTTCTGGCCAATCTGCGGCTCAGCCAGCTTGTGGCCAAGCGGATGATCGCCCAGGCCGAGGAATCCGGCGAGGAGGAAGGCACGGTCGGCGCCATCGTCAACCTGTCATCGGTGGCGGGGCAGCGGACCCGGCCCGACCTGCTGGCCTACTCGGTCAGCTGCGCCGCGCTCGATCAGTTGACGCGCTCCCTGGCCGTGGCGCTGGCGCCCCACCGCATCCGGGTGAACGCCATCGCCTTCGGCAGCGTGATGAGCGCGAGCCTGCGCCAGGCGCTGCGCGACGACAGCGACCTGCGCGACGCCATCACCACCGCGACGCCGCTCGGGCGCATCGCGCCGCCGGGCGAGGTCGCGGATGCCGCGCAATTCCTCGCCTCCGACAGCGCGGGCTTCATTACCGGGGAAATCCTGCGCGTGGATGGCGGCCGGTCGATCCTCGACGCGGTCGTGGCCTCGGCCCACTGACATGCGGCGCGCGGGTCCGCGCGCCACGCCTTCTCTCTCGCGCCCCTGCGGGGCGCTCGGGTGCCTCCGGCGGGGATATTTCGCCCACTTGGAGCCGGCGCGACGCTCAGCGCCCGGCGGTGTCGTCCTCGTCGTCTTCCGCGTCCGTGTCGGAGTCGGGCAGGTTGAAGAGGCTGTCGGCATCGACCGGGGTCTCTTCCTTGTCGCTGCCGTCCGACTCGTCCGACCCGCCGAGGGTGAAGGTCTCGAGCCCGGAGATGCTCGACGGCATCTTCGGTTCGGCCTCCATTTCGAGCGACTGCTCGGTCGAGACCAGGCGGCGGCGTTCCTCGTCGGACATCAGCTCGCCGTCCTTGGCTTTCTTGGCCGCGGCTTTGCGCACGGCCTCGTCCAGCTCGGTCTGTTTGCAGAGGCCCAGCGCCACCGGGTCGATGGGCTGGATGTTCTGGATGTTCCAGTGCGTGCGCTCGCGGATCGACTGGATCGTGGGCTTGGTGGTGCCGACCAGCTTGGAAATCTGGCTGTCGGTCAGTTCGGGGTGAAACTTCACCAGCCACAGGATCGCGGCGGGCCGGTCCTGNCGCTTGGAAAGCGGGGTGTAGCGCGGACCGCGGCGCTTTTCCTCGCCGGCGGCGGCGGGATTGTGCTTGAGCTTGAGCTTGTAGGCGCGATCCTTTTCGCCCCGCTCGATCTCTTCGGGATCGAGCTGGTTGTTGGCGATGGGATCGAAGCCCTTTATCCCGGCCGCGACCTCGCCATCCGCGATGCCCTGCACCTCGAGCTCGTGCAGGCCGCAGAAATCGGCGATCTGCTTGAAGCTGAGCGTGGTGTTGTCCACGAGCCAGACGGCGGTGGCTTTCGCCATGATCGGATAGGCCATGTTCGGAACCCTCTTTCAGATATGCGTCACCCGTGCCGGAAAGTCGGCTGCGCCCGGACCGGGCGCGGTTTCCTCGATGACGGGGAAGTCGCGACGTATATAATCGCCACCGACCCGGATGCAAAGGGGGAAATGATGCGCGTTATCCTGGCGCTGCTGCTGATGGCGGGGATGGCCCGGGCCGGGTCGGACCGCCCCGGCGATTTCGACTACTACGTGATGGCCCTGTCCTGGAGCCCGAGCTGGTGCGCGCTGGAGGGCGACGCGCGCGGCGCCGCGCAATGCGATCCGCGCCGCGGTCACGGCTTTGTCCTGCACGGGCTCTGGCCGCAGCACGAGACCGGCTGGCCGGCCTGGTGCGACAGCGACGCGCGCGCCCCGTCCCGGTCGGAGATCCGCGCGATGGTGCCGATCATGGGCTCGGCCGGGCTGGTCCGCTACCAGTGGGAAAAGCACGGGCGCTGTTCGGGTCTCGCCGCCGGGGCCTATTTCGACGCGGCGCGCCGGGCCTGGGCGCGCGTGCGCCGGCCCGCGGCGCTCCGCCAGCCGGACCGCCCGGCGCGGCTCGCGCCCGCAGA
>PR_CR_10_Liq_1_inCRDRAFT_1000262_pt1 | contig 33216 bp, 27 predicted proteins | sample PRCRCaboRojoPR_3_FD_10241 | JGI IMG/M metagenome (IMG submission 10241)
ACGACTCTGTAAGAAAGACCTTCGACGATTTTCTGATTCTTCTAAGTTGCAGAAAAACTGCTATTATAGATAACTGATCAAGGTTGCAAGATACCAACCAAAATTCAAGCAATCTAAACTATAAACCTACCTTTTAAACAATCCTAGAAGTAATAGAGGATTGTTTGCAGACTTAACTCAATAATAAATGGACGACCAGATTGTAGGAGAAAGGACTGAACAACAGAGATACTTAAAACATTTAGAAAAGCCAGGACTAGATGAGTCGTTTTCGACCCATGTAGACTCAGGAAGGTGTCTTCCTTCTAACTGTTGCTCTGAGTCCTCTAATCTAACGCTTTTATCTGAGAATTCCTCAGAACAGAAAGTTTCGAAATTGCACTACGAAGAGTCAGTTCAATTGCCAGAAAACTTAGAAGATTTCTATAGAATCAAAAGGAAACTCAATTCTAGGCTATGGGAAGCAGCTTCGAAAGGGGACTTTGGGAGTTGCAAAGTCATTTTGAAAGAGAAAGAAATCGGCCCAGATACAGAGTGGCTAGGACCTGGAGGGTTGAGTGCTTTACATGTGGCGGCAAAAAACGGCCAGGAGTTGATTTGCAAATTGCTGTTGCCAGTTACACACATAGATGTCAGAGACAGAAACGGAAAAACCCCTTTACATCTATGTGCGAAGTACAATCAAGTAACTACTCTAAAACTCCTGATCAAAAAAGGAGCAAACATCAATGCACTCGACGATCAAAAAAACACTCCACTGCACATATCGATCAAAAAGAACAACTTAGAAGTTACAAAAGTTCTTATTTCGAAGAGTCCTTGTTTGCACATTGCCAACAAGCACTCACATACAGCTTACAAGCTCCTTAAGTTGCATAACTTGAGTTACCTTTTGAACACAGACAAACTCCAAGTTCTAAAAGCTGAAAGCTGCGAAGTCACTGCTATGTTTAAAGGAAACGAAACGGTTGCTAAGGTTTCCTTGCCAGAAGAAAGTCATGTCACACTAAAGGACTTTGGAGTTATTTCTATGCTTGGAAAAGGAAGCTTCGGAGAGGTTTACTTGGTGCAGCTCCAAACCACTAAAGAGTTATACGCAATGAAGCTTCTAGACAAAACTCAAGTTTTAAGACACAACTTACTTAAATACGCTATGACCGAAAGGAATGTGCTTTCCCGAATCAGTCACCCTTTCATTTGTTCACTGCACTTTGCGTTCCAAACAAACGAGTATTTCATACTTGTACTCTCTTACTGCTCAGGGGGCGACCTCAGCTATGCCATCCGCAGAGAAAAATACTTTTCAGAAGAAACTGCCAAGATCTACGCATCCGAAATCATTTTGGCACTGGAGAAACTTCACCAACTAGGAATTGTGTTTAGGGACTTGAAGCCTGAAAACGTGGTGTTGGACTCTAAAGGACACGCTATGCTTACTGACTTCGGACTGTGCAAAGAAGGCATTTGGGACAACACAAGTGCTAAGTCTTTTTGTGGGTCAGTGGCATACTTAGCACCTGAGGTCATTATGAAAAAAGGGCACGGGATGTCTGTGGACTGGTACTTACTTGGAGTACTTTTGTACGAGATGCTTGTAGGGATACCTCCTTACTTCTCAAATAACCAAGACCAACTGTTTTGCAATATCCTAAGAGGCAAACTCAAAATGCCCACGCGCATTAGTGACTCAGCACAAGACTTGATAGTTAAGCTGCTCAATAGGAACCCTCTTAAGCGACTCGGAAGCGAAAGGGGAGCAGAGGAACTGAAAGAACACAGGTTTTTCCAAGGAACTGACTGGGAAGCTGTATATAACCGGGAACTAAGCCCTCCTGAGCCTAGTACTAAGCAAGTAATACCTTCCAATTTTTCCACTCAGCAAGTGGTGGGGGATACCTGTTCAAGTAATCGTTTCCAAGGATGGACTTTCGTACAACCTAATAACTTGTAATTTCTTGCAATAAAATGGAAGAAGTTTACAACTACAACGTAGGTGTTTTAGGCCACATAGACTCTGGAAAAACTAGTATTGTCAGAGTACTTTCAGAAGTGCTTTCAACAGCTGCGCTTGACAAGCATCCTCAGTCAGCTGAGCGAAAGATTACTTTGGACTTGGGGTTCTCAGCATTCAGAATGCCTATGCCTGAGAAGTTCGGACCAGGCACTCTGCAAATAACCTTGGTAGACTGTCCTGGGCATGCTAGTCTTATCAGAACAGTTATAGCAGGAGCTTCAATAATAGATAAAATGCTGCTTGTGATCGATGCTACCAAAGGAGTCCAAACCCAAACTGCAGAGTGCATTGTGATAGCTGAGCTGCTAATTAAGGGTCTTTTGGTAGTAGCTATTAACAAAGTTGACTTAGTTGAAGAAAAGAAACTAGAAGCCCTAGAAAAGAAACTAAGGGCTTTGTTCATGAAAACTAGGTTTAAGGACAAAGTTGCTTTTGTAAAGGTAGCTGCTGCTCCTAGAAGTGGGGACCCAATTGGAGCTGAAAACCTAAAAAGCACTTTAGTGGACTCTATTGAAGAGTTGCCTGATAGAGAAGTTAACGAAGCACTTTACTACGCCGTTGATCATTGCTTCCCAGTAAAAGGACAAGGAACTGTTATGACTGGAACTATTTTGCAGGGATCGTTGAAAGTAGGAGACACTATTGAAGTGCTTCAGTTGAACGTAACTAAAAAAATCAAGTCTATGCAGTCGTTCCACAAGCCTATTTCTTATGCTAAAAAAGGAGACAGAGTAGCTGTGTGTGTGACTCAGTTCGACTCAAAGTTAATTGAAAGAGGAATCGTTTCCAGACCTAATACACTCAGGTTAGTTTCCAGCTGTATCATTAAAGTCAACCCTATTCAGTACTACACCTACCCTATAAAAACTAACTCAAAGCACCACATTACTTGTGGTAACGAGACTGTAATGGGTTCTTGTGTGTTCTTCAGTTGTGCTAACGAAGAGTCTAAGTCAGGAGAACCCTTTGCACACAACTTCGAACCTGACTTGGTTTACTCGTACGAAGAAACTATATCTCTGAACCAGCCCAAAAACTACTTTGCCCTTATGACTTTAGACTCCCCAGTGTGCACTTTGCAAGGAGGAGTGTTGATAGGTTCCAAACTAGACCTAGACACAACCACTAAGAAGTGCAGGATTGCTTTTGCAGGGGTGGTGGAGGTAATTGAACCAGAAGTGAACTGCACTTACTTGAAGGTTTCTAAACCCAAAGAAAGAAAAGGTGAAGTAGAAAGGATCCAGGACCCTTACACTGCTATTTGCAAAGGCATGTTTCACAAAGAAAGCGACCTCACTAAGTTCCAGGGACTTAAAGTAGAAGTAGCAGGAGCGATTGCTTATATCCAAAGCAGTTTTGGCAAAAGCGGAAAGTTCAAAATAAACTTTCCCGAAGGCAACGCTTGCATGGGAGAAGTAGTTCTTAGGTTCAAAAAGCTTCTGTGGGATAATTATCATAGACTAATACAATAAATATGGGAGCTTGCAACTGTAAAAAGCAAAACACTGAAGAAGATGTAAAGTTCGAAATTAAAGTGGAAGATGAAGGTTTGCAGAGAGAAAATACTGCAAATGCAGAAACTATTGACTTTCGACCTGAAGTTTCTCTAAACAAGCTTCTAGGTTTAGCACAAGCACAGGGGGTCCTAAGGGGTTACTTAACTCGAAAACTTTTTAATCTGCAAAAGCTACAGCTCTCCCAACAAGTAGTCTCCTCACTTAACTACGAAGAACTCAATCAGGTTCCAGTGCACATGTTGTCTGCTTCTGCAAAAGCTGTGCATGAAAAACTAGGTAGTTTCTTAACTACTGAAGCTCCTCCGCAAAAAGGTCCCACCAAACTTCCAGACTCAACTGTTTATTTGGGCTTTTGGAACGAAAAAGGACAACCCCACGGCTCAGGAACTCTTTACTTACAAGACGGGTCGATTTATGAAGGAAACTTTTCGAGCGGAAAGATCCAAGGCAAAGGACGCAAAATCAACAGTTTAGGAGATGTTTATGTGGGAGAGTGGCAAGATGGGAAGATGCACGGAAAAGGCCGAATTGAGTTTGAAGCAGGAGGCTACTACGATGGAGACTGGAAGTCAGACGTGATGGAAGGCAAAGGAATTCAAAGTTGGAGTGACGGAAGTAAGTACGAAGGGGAGTTCAAAGAAGGACAAAAGCACGGGAGAGGCAAAATGGAACTGCCTGACGGGAGTTTTTACGAAGGGGACTTCAACAAAGACTGGATAGAAGGAGAAGGCAGGTATGTCTGGAGTAACCAAAAAGAGTACTCTGGAGGTTGGAAAGAAAACAAAATGCACGGAAAAGGGACCTTCAAGTGGCCAGATGGAAAGTACTACGAAGGAGGTTACTACATGGACCAAAAAAGTGGCTGGGGTGTATTTGTGTGGCCTGACGGAAAGAAGTTTGAAGGAGAGTGGCTGAACGGGAAGCAACACGGAGAAGGCACTCTTTACTCAAAAACGGGGAAGACGAAAAAAGGCGTTTGGGAAAACGGGAAACTGAAAAAGAAGTCATAAGTACATAACTATAATAGTTAATTAAGCACCTAGGCGAAGCCATGGCAAAGGTTAATTTTCCATGTTTTTAGTGTTATATGAAGACAGAAGAACTCGACATCTCTGGAAAAGAAATAAAGGGGTATCGCGTGATTAAACCCATTGGGCAAGGTAAATTTTCTATTGTCTACAAGGCCCAACGGATCGCCGATAACCAGCAAGTTGCACTCAAAATGATCAAGATTTTCGACATGATGGACCCCCAACAAAGAGAAAAGTGCCTTAAAGAAGTGCGTTTGCTGGAGTCTCTAGACCACCCCCACATCATTAGGTACTTGGACTCCTGCATTGAAGACAACGAGCTCCTCATTGCTATAGAGTGGGCTGAAAGGGGAGACCTCAAACGTGTGATCAAGCGCGCTCAAACAGAAGAAAGCTACATCGAAGAGTCCCGCATTTGGGAGTACATGCACCAGTTAGCCTCTGCTTTGTCCCACATGCACGAAAAACGCATTATGCACAGAGACTTGAAGCCTGCTAACATCTTTGTAGCTTCAGACGGGCGGTTGATTCTAGGAGACTTAGGACTAGGCAGGTACTTGTCAAGCCAAACAATGGAAGCCTACTCGAGAGTAGGAACTCCGTTGTACATGTCTCCCGAAGTACTTAAAGGCAAGGGTTACGACTGGAAAAGTGACGTTTGGAGTTTGGGATGCGTGGTTTACGAGCTTGCTTCTTTAAGGTCGCCTTTTAAGAAAGAAGACAGCAAAATGAGTTTGTACGACTTGTTCCACACAATCAACAAAGGAGAGTTCCCTCCCCTGCCTGACAAATACTCAGAGGAGCTCAAACAGATCGTAACGCATATGATCCAAGTAGACCCTACTAACAGACTTAGTGTGTCCCAAGTCGAAGAACTTTGCGAAATCCACCTAAAAACTGCAGTGAAAAAGCCTAGAATTGACCCTTTCTTAGTCATGGATGACATCCACGAAAAACTGCACTTGCTAGACTACACTGTTAATTTTTGTAAAGTTTACGGCAAACCACCACTGACTCGTATTTATTTTGCACATTTAACTAACCAACAAGAACAGTTTGACTACTTTTACTACTTGTCTTACTGGCTGATGTCTTTGAAAAGCAAAAAGCACACTCCCAAAACAAAAGACCCAGAATCTTTACTCACAGACGTAAAGACCTTCGGGGTCAAGTTGCCTGAGAACGTGAACCAAAACAGTGTCAGTCAAGGCTACGGAGAAACAGTGTGTTTTATCATAAACGACTTACTCAACAAAGAACTCATTCGCAGAGACTTTAAGTTCTTAACTCCTCAAGTTGTTGAAAACGGAAAAAACGTCTATGGCACAACTGGACCCCAAGAGAACGAAGTAGTTGAAGAAATCGACATGGAACTCGAAGACGACAGAATAATCAAGTGGGAAAAAGAAGAGTTCTTGTTTCCCAACACAGGGTCCACTAACATTACTGATTCCGGAGTTTCAAGTGAAAAGGAAGAAGACATAATCACTTCTTCCGTGAAACCTGAAGACTGGTACGGAGAGTGCAAACGAGTTGAAAAACACCTAGTGATTTCTGAACCCCCGCCTGAGAACTGGCAACTCAGAGTGTCTCGGTTGAGTACTTCAGTAGCTGAAATAAATGCCTTCCAAACCAAGACTTGGGAAGTTTTAGGTGCCCAAATCGACAGTGAACTCCAGCGTGTTAGAAGAGGAGAGTTACTTATGCAGAAAATGTGCGACAAAGAAGTCCAGGAACTAGTTTCAGTTATTCAACTTAAGAAGCAACTGGCTTCTAAACTCAAAGAATTGCGTTTTGTAGTTTCCAAGCAGTGTGAAGAATTCGACAAACTCAAAGACCAAGAATACCAAATTGCAAAAAACATAGAACAGCACTCCAAAAACATGCATGACGACTCTGTGTTATCCAAACTCAAGCAAGAGTTCTCTAAGTTAAAACAAGAACTAAAACTCCTTGAACAGAAACAAGAAATAGCTCGGTGGCAACTTGACCACTACTTAGCTGAGTAATGTATTTTATTGTTAAATCAATTATCTTAAACGCTTGACATTTTCCACTACGTCGTACTCTTCAAGGGCCATAGAGTCTACACTAGCGTCCACTCCCATAGAACTTCCTACACTCTCGCCTATGCCCATACTTTCTCTGCCCCCTGTATCTATTTCTTCTTCTTCAACTTCTATTTCCTCGTCAATTTCTTCAAAGTCGTCAGTGTAAGCTTGATCGCTATCATTGCTATCTTGGCTTGGAATGTTTTTGAGAGGTGGTATTTTGTTTTCTTTAGGGGGCTCCTCTGGGGCTTGCCAGTGCCTTACTCTTCCTTTAGGTTCCAAAGGAGGAAGTTCTGGTTTTTTTTTCTGAGGTTTCTCTTGAGGTTCTTTATCTTCTTTAGGAACTTCTTCTTCTTTGGAGGACTGCTTAGGCAAAAACTTAGCTTCTTCAGGGAACTTTTTGGACTTGTCAGGTGATAAAAACTGTTTAGGGGATTCTAGTTGGAGTTTTTGCTTAGGAGGACTCTTAGTAGTTTTGCGTTTGAAAGTGTCAATAAGTGAAAAAATAAGCGGGACTTCAGATTTACTTTCAAGTCCAAGTTGCTGACTAAGTGACTTGGTGTCTACGGAGTCGTTAACTTTAGCTTCTTGGAGAAAAACTGAGTGAGAGTAGTTTATGCCACCAGTTTCTAAAAAATCCTTGAATAGTTCTGTTGCAATGCGCCCTTCTTGGGTCTCTGAAATCTTTTCAGCTTCACTAGTTTTCAAAGCAACTTTGTTTTGTTGACTTTGAATTGCACTGAACACACTGCTGCGCAGTTGAGCCCTAATAGTGTCAAGGACCCCGTTGCTGTCTAATGAGTTAATCACTAGTTCCTTTAAATCTTCCATTATTTACCTAAACTGCTTTAATCAAAATTCTGTTTTAGTTATTTGCTGGGCCCATTTTCTCCTCTAAGTAAAGTTTTTGAAGTGAGTTGTTTGCTTCAAAAAACTTATTCACACATCTGTCTATGCAATTGGTTTCGCCTCCGTTAAGGTCATCAGTTTTGTAGTCGGGAATGCACTTTTTCAAGCAGGTAACTCGCATTGTTTTAACAAAGCCGGTGTTGGCTTTGTTGATCGCCTCTTGAGTCAATTTATCTGAGTCCATTTATAAAGCTTTATAAGCCCATAATTACTTAGTAACTTAGCCTACTCCAAGTCCAGCAAGTAAGAGTCTATTTCTTTTGACAAAGAACGCACTTCGATCTTTTTGTGCCAGTTGAACTCAAAGTTTCCAGCTAGAATTTCTTTAGTAGCTTCACTAACTGCAATCTTTCCCGGGACTCCGTTGCTTTCAATCTTGTTTGCAATTAAAACGTCAGGTCCATAAATATCATACCTCACTATGCTCGTGCCAGCAATCCCTCCTATCACTTCTCCAGTGTGCATTCCTATCCTCATATTAAGTTGAGTTCCGTACTCGACGTTGACATCTCTGATATTCTGCAGCAAGTCCACAGCAAAACGAATCATGTTGTATGCTTCAGCTGGAGGGTCTCTGTAGGTGTCCCCAGCGTTCCCCATTACAACGTAGCAGTCCCCAATGGTGTGGACTTTGTAAACGTTGTGCTTGACACACAAATGGTCGAACTTGGTGAAGAGCTCCGAAAGCATTTCTACTACTTCGAGGGGTCGCTTGTCGGAAGACCAAGAAGTAAAGCCTACTATGTCTGCGTAGATCATTGTAACTTCTGAGACGCTGTCTGTCATGGTTGACTCTTCTTTAAGTTGTTCGTAAACGTGAGGAGGCATCATATTAGTAAGTAGCTCTTCTGTTTTTTTGAGTTCTTTTAGAGAACGCGACTTGATGGTTGAGAGTTCCCTTAGTTTGCTTTCACGGTAATACAAAGTTACTAGTGATATTCCTATGAAGATCATAGTGAATATAACCACTTCTCCTCTTTCTTCAACTCCACTTCCTATGAACAACTCCGCCGTGCTCATCATAAAAGCTAAGATAGTAGTCCAAAGTATGTCGCTGTAAAATAGTTGACTGCAGTGCGTCATCAAAATGAAATGGTACAGGTTCTTTATGTAAAAGAGTTCTTTGGTGTCTTCATCGTGCAAACTTCCTAGTGTTAAGTTCCAAACGAAGCTTATCAGGTATACTGCTTGAAGCATCCAAGAATACCAAGTTTTAGTGTAGTACTTTTTTTGCAGCTTTGCAAAAACTGTGTAAGTAACTGCTTCAAGCAGTGTAAGTCCAAAGAAAACGTAGTAGTCCCCTTGATTACGGTAGATAGCGTAAGCTAGGGCCAGCACGCTGATGAAGATCTTAGTCACAGCAGTTACTTTGAGTCCGTAAAGTATTAGGTTGTACCTGTTTTCCAAAGTAGAAGCTCTAAAAGCCCTTTCGTTTTCAGAGTCATTGCAGCAACATGCAAGTATGGCTATTTTGTCTACTAAACCTGTTTCACTTCTTTTAAGTAACTCACGTGTGTTGTTTACATCCATAGTTTGCAAAATAGCGTTGGCTGTACTCGCAGCTCCATTGAAGTTCTGAGGGACACCCAAGTTGACACTGGGTCTAATTCTTAAACTAGACTCTTCAGGTCCAGTTTTCACACTCACTTTAAAAGTTTTAAGCTGGCCTTTGCCTTTAGCCTCTACGCAGTTAGGTTCAAAGCTCAGTCCACTTCTGTCGCCTAGTAGTTCAAAGCACTCATTTGAAATCTGAATAGAGTTTTGTACAGAGTTAGTAGAGCACATTCGACTTGCAGTGTTAACAGTGTCCCCAACCAAGGAAAACTGGGGTTTATGAGCACCCACAACCCCCGCTGTCACAACTCCAGTGTGGATGCCTATTTTGACCTGGAGGTAAGAGCCATCTATGAGGTAAATATGGTTGAGTGAGTTAATAATAGAAACGCCTAACTCAACTGCCCTGCGAGCATGGGGTACTTGAGTAAATGCAGGGTCCAACTCAGCTTCGCTGTCTTTTAAACCCGCACAAGCCATATAAGTATAGCCAACGGTTTCTATTTTAGTGACTCCCACAGCTTCACAGATCTTGTCGAATTCACTAAAGACTTTGTCCAAGAAGGCTGTGAGTTCTTGCGGAGAGTACATAGTAACTATCTTGTCAAAATGAGAAATGTTGCAGAAAACAATAGAAACTGTTCCTTGTTCTTCCGCTATGTACCTAACTCCGTTTTTAACCCTTTTCCTGACAAAAGCTGGCAGAATGTACTTCAGCACGTTTTCAGACTTTTCCATTTCAATGCGTCTTTTTTTGAGAAGTATAAACTCGTCCCTTTTAGACTTGTCTAGTTGGTAAGCAATGATTCCAGCAGTAGATGTAATTGCTAAGTAGTAAGCAATGTAATACAAACTCATAAACGCGAAAGCAAACCCTGATTCCTGGTTCCAAAAGTAAATTAAAGCGTTTGAAATGCTGAATACAGTGCAAAGTGCGTTTACAAAAACCATGTACATCCACTGAGAGCTCAGTGCAATGAAGTAAATCAAAGGGAATATTCCAAACCTAACTACTGAACTTTCGTTTTCAAAAAAGATAGACCCAGCTAAAGTGAGTATTGAAAACAAGTAAAAAGCAGGAATGAAGTACCTGAACACTTTCAGAAACAAACTACTAAAGGAAACTATTGCGAACATCAGCACTATTATAGTAAGAATAGCTTGTAGAATCAGTCTGGCAATGTCTCTGTCTTGACTAATCAACGTGAACAAAAAGGCCGAGAAAATAAACAAAAAGATCATTGTAAATATGAACTTGAAGTAGCCTGAAACTTGATAAGAAAGTTCGGTGTTGTACTCACTTTCTAGTTTGTTAGACACGAATCTCAATTTTTTGAAGTTGATGTCTAGGTTATATACCTTAACTGCTACAAAGTCTTTGGTTTTTTTGTAAACCTGCTGCAGTTTGTTTTTAAACTTAGAAAGAGGCTTAGCGAGTTTTATTTCTATTCTTTGTTGTGGAGAAAGGTGCTTTAGCAGTTCCAAAGGCCCGGGCGAAACTAAGTCTTTGTATCTACTCCAAACGTAACTTACTACCAAACAAGCTCCAGCTGAAGCAAGTATTTGAGTTACTAAAACTGAGGGAAAGGTGTTTGAATCCCCTAATACTAACACTAGAGCAACTACTATTAAAGCTGAAATTAAGTGAATTCCCACTGTAAAGATGTTGAAGCTCCGAGTGTAAAGAATACTCATTAAGCTAATTGCTAGATAACTTGATATGAACAAGTAATCTTCAATCAAGTAGTAATTTTGGGTGTAACCATCTCTGGACACTACTTGGGACTGAAAAAATACTCCAAAAGTAATAATTAGCAAAGCAAGAACTACTCCCTGCAAAGCGAACCCAAGTGTATTTTTCCAGGTGAACCAAAAAGCAGTAACTCTGTAGACGTCAGGGTTTCTAGCAACTTTAGGAAAAGGTATGTGCTCATCAAAAAGAGCAGTAATGCCTAAAGCTGAGCTCAAAACTAATAGAAGCAATAAACGAGGCTCTATAAAGTAGCCTCCTACCTGCAGCAAAGTGATCAAGCAAGCCAAAGAAATATAAATCAAAGCCATCTGTGTAAGGCTGCTGTTTGACTTCTGCCCCAAATTCAAGCATAGGTCTTTAAGTTGAGAGAATTCATCAAGTTGGACGTCGCTGAACTCAGCTGTACTGTTTTTTCTTAAGCAAACTGATATGTGGGACTGACTTATCATTCCAATATCGCTTCGGTTCTTGCCTACAGAAAGCACAACTGGAGAAGTTGAAAAGTTGTTTCTGAGGAGCTGAGCCACCATAGCTTTGTGGGAAGGCAGCAAGGAGTGGAATATTACGTTTTCTGCAGAAAATAACAAAATAGTAAGAAGCTTTCTGATTTGTGAAGAGTGCTTTGCAAACTCAAGTGGGTAAGAGTCTAAGCATACTATGTACTTGACTCTTTCGGGATCAAAAGGCCGGTTCAAGGTGTTGACTTGGGAGTTCTTGACGAGTGGCTCGAAAATGGTTTTTTTCTTAAGGTTGATTTTAGAGTCTACTCTTGATAGTCTGGCCAAACTTCTCCTTTTTGAAAAGTTTCTGTCGCGTTTATACTCCTGAGTGCTTTTGTCGTTGGATTCATACAGTGTGGAAACCCTGTTTCCTCTGAAAATTTCTTCTTTAATGCTGACTCCACTTAGTCTTTCTAAGGCAAACAGGTGGAAGTTCACTAAGTCTTGAAGCTTTATAAGCATTTCTTCTTCGGACTTGATTCCGTTGATTTTAGCTACTTCGGTGAAGTGGTCAATTATGCCTGAACTGAGTCCAGCACTCATCACGTTTTCTTCAGAGTCTCCACTGACTATCCAAATGTTTATTCCGGCTACTTTAAGTGCACTTAGCGAATCCTTGGTTTCTTGCGATATAACTTCTTGCAATCCCAGTATGCCTAATAAAGAGGACCCTTGTTGGTACTCCTCCAGCACACCTTCTACTCTTCCTCGGGAGTTAACTGGCGACAAAAGCGCGTGTGTGTAAGCATACTTAAACTGTTTGTATTCTTCGTAACTCAGTTCTTTGTAAGCTAAGTACAGTTGTCTCATTCCTCTGATATCGTGGAGCTCCAGCATGTCTTCTAGTTCTTCAATCTTAGAGTCAGTTAAGTTCGTGAAAGGAATTACATTTTCGTAGTTTCCTTTCATGTACAGGTAAGTTTCGTCAGTGTCAAGATTCCGAACAACTATGCGGTGGTAGTTAGGAACAGTGCTTTGTCCTAAGATTTCAAAGTTGTAGTTGCAACCTGACGCACTTATAGTTGCGTAGTTGGAGTCTTTGAAAGTAAGGGTTGCCCCTAGCATTTGGGCATGTTCAACTATTTTTTTGTCAATGTGGATTAGTGATGAAAAGTCTGACTTGGTTGGCACAACGTTTTCACAAAGAGTCATTGCAAAGATGAAGTGCAGAACTTCTGGAACTCCGAGTTCAAAGTCTTGTCTTAGGTTTTCAAAGGTCAGCAGTTCGTTTTTAAGCAGCTGAGTTGACTCTCTAGGACTGTTTGACCAGAGGTTCCAGTAAAGTTCGTCTTTGATAATGCAGGTCCTGACCTCAAGACGGTCTTCAGTGATGGTTCCTGATTTTTCTATAAGCATGTAATCCACAGTGCCAAGTTGGTCTATTATATTGAAGTTTTTGAACTGGGTCCGTTGGGAGTTTGCTTTTAAGCCTTGAGCTACCTTAACTACTTCTAACACCAAAAAAAGAGGAATGGGAACTAAAGTGCTGAAGGAATTCAGGTACTCTAAAAAGTTAGAGAAGAAGTTCAGCTCTCTGAACTCTCCGTAGTAGTCTAGCAAACTAAAAACTAACGAAAATGCCAAGGCTGCTACTGCACCTAGTAGGGAGATGTAGTTGCACCTTCCTTCGATGTGAGTAGAGCTTTTAAAGGTCTTTTTGAAGTTCAGCCATACTTTTGTTTGCATCCCTGTGTAAGTGGCAATCCCCACCACCCACTCAGTTTCTTTGAGTTTGCTTCCTCTAAGGATCAAGTTGTTGATGCTCAAGTCTGCAGCTTTGGGTGAACTAGGGTCTTTGTACTTGCCTTCGAAGTAGTTGAAGTCTGCTGAAGGCTGTGAAGCTTTAATGGTTCCATATGTATAGGACAGCTCAGGCAGAACTTCACTTAAAGGCTGGTCTTCATCAGGAAGTTCTCGAATGGGGTACTTGACTTGTAAGTTTTTAACGCCTTTGATTCTGAACTCGTCAACTGTGATCTTTTCTGAACCACACAATATGAGCAAGTCTGCTGGGACTTTTTCGCCTTCGTTGACGAGAACTATGTTTCCTACTTTGATTTCTCGAGTTGGAAATTCAGCAAATTCTTGTCCATTCCAAACTTTTACGGGGGACTTGTTAATACCAGCTTCAGCTTTCAATGTTTTTAGATAAGCACTTAGTTCCCACAAAAAGGAAGTTGCTAAGAGCAATACTAAAGGAAGGAAGATTTCCAGAGAAAAAGAAATAGTGCTTGAGTAAGCTACCAACAAGCAGGTGAAAAAGACAACTGGGACTTTCTGGAGTTTTGAAATAAAGAAGTAAAGCAAGAAAGCTTCAGTCGAACGCACAGAGTTGTTTGGGTAAAGCGAGTCTTTGGTCCTACTCTGGAAGTGGAATTCGATAGTCCTAGAGTAGTTTTCGTTTTTGGTTTCTTCTGGAGTAGTCATTTTCAGAAAATTATTAGAAGTTTTGAGTTTAATACTTATAGCTTTAATAAATGAACTCAAGGTACAAGGGAACCCTGTGTCAAAGTAACTCCAAAAAGGTTTTTTTCAGACGAGGTTACCAAATCAAAAAGGAAAAATTAAGGAACATTTCTTCATTGTCAAGTAGGAATTTAGTTTCTAGTAGGAACCTTAGAAAACCTAGTGTAGAAGTGTCTAACTTAACTCCAAGTTCTATTCAACAAAGTTCTGTAACTAGTCTTACTAAAAAAATCGTCCTGCCTAAAAACTACTTACCTTACCGGCCTTGTTCTCGAATAAGATTTTTGAGTCAAGAGTCCAATGGGAAAAGAAGTGTTACAACTGCTACTAACCAAGACTCAAATGGCTTGCCCCGGAGAAGCAGAGTTGTGTTTAATAGAATGAGGACTCCTCTGCCTTGGCTCTGTGAAGACAGACCTGACGACTCTCCTATTTGCCACCTGGACGATCTATAATATAAATAATAATGAGCTGCGAGTTCACAGAAGTTTTGGGATGGGGGAACAACCAGTTTGGCCAACTTGGTTTTGAAGAAAAACCCACCAAGTTCTATGTGCTGCCTTGTGTGCGTAATTTCAATATTACAATAGCACAAGTTTCCTGCGGAGAAGAACACAGTCTTTTTTTAACTCACTGTGGGACTGTGTACTCTTTGGGTTCAAACCAGTATGGGCAACTAGGACACTCTGACGGAAAAAGTAATTTGAGCCCTTGCTTAGTGGAAGCCACATGCAATATAGTGCAAGTCAGTTGTGGAATGGAACACTCAGCAGCAGTATCTGAAGAAGGAGTTTTGTTTACTTGGGGCTGCGGAACTTTTGGAGCTCTAGGCCACGGAAGCACTATTAGTTTTTCTAAACCTGAGGCTGTTCAAAGCATTCCTTGTATAGCCAAAGTTAGCTGCGGAGCAAGACACACAGGAATAATAACCCAAACAGGGGATGTTTGGATGGTGGGTGCAGGAGACTCAGGCCAACTAGGCACAGGGGAGTTCAAGTCCCAAGTTTTTTTCAAACAAATAGCACTTAAAGAAAGCTTCAAGCAAGTGTCTTGTGGAGTCGCGCATTCAGGTGTACTTAGTGAAGCTGGGAACTTGTACACAATGGGAAGCAACAACTTAGGACAACTAGGAACAGGCACTAAACAAAGGTCAGCTTCTCCAGTAAAAGTAAGGTTTTCCAAAGAAGTCCACAAGATTTCTTTAGGACAGCACTCTGCAGCTATTGTTAGTTCTGGGGAACTTTACGTGTGGGGAAGTGGAATCTTTGGAGAGTTTTTGATTCCACAGTTGTTTATGAAACAAGTGAGCGACTTAAACGTAGGAGGGAGTTTTGGAGCGTGTTTAGACCAAAACGGAAGTGTGTGGAGTTGGGGCAGCAACAACAACGGAGAGCTTGGAACAGGCGACTTTGAGCCAAGAAAAACCCCTGCAAAGGTTTCTGGCTTAGAAAACAAAATAATAAGAGAAGTAGTTTGCGGAGGTACCTTTACTGTAGCTTTGGGTGAGAACGTTACTTTAAAGGCCCCAAGTGAGACTTCAAGGAAAAGAAGTTTGTGGGAAAGCCCAGAAGCAAGCATAGACCAAAGCAGAGTTGAAGCTTTAGAAATGCAGCTCAGGGAAAAAGAATTCGAAATTGCTGACTTAAAAGACCAACTTCAAAGAGAAAGAGAAATCAACTATGAAATGGGCTCCATCCAGAATTTTGAGTATCAAAGCAAACAAATTCAACAGTATTCAGAAGAACTAGTTAGGAAGAACCAAGAACTCCAAGAACTAAGTAGTGCCAACACAGAACTAAAGCAAGAACTGCAAAAGCACTACTTAGTAAACTCCCAACTAAAGGAAGAAATCCAGCAACTCAACACCAGAATCAGTGACCTCCAAGAAAGGTTCCAAGAAGACCTAAACTACCACGAAAGCCTCGAAGCTGCACTGCAAGAACTAAACACTTACAAAAAGAACCAAGAGTACCTAAACTGCGAACTACTTGCACTGAAGAGAGAAAAAGAACAAATCACCAAGTCCCTTAACTCCTACAAAGCACTTAACCAAGAACTTTCAGAAGAGGTCAAAACTTACGCTGAAGACAAAGAACACCTTACAAGGAGTCTGCAACTGAAACTCGAAGACCTAAACTCGCCAAGGTGCCTTATGAACCCCAAAGTGTCCACAGTTAAGCCCCTGCAAAGGTCTTCTTTAAACAACTACTTAAGTCAGATTAGAGAAAGACTCTCTAACTTACACGAAAGCAAAGCCCAACTGGAACAAAAAGTAGAAACCTACAAAAGGAAACTACACACCAGTTAGTTATAGTAATAACCATATATTAAAATGGAACCTGAAGGAGGTTTGTCAGAAGAAGAAAACTACCAGTACTTCATAGAATTTAATAAAATCCAAACATATAATGAATTCCTTAAAAAGAAAGTAGAAGAAATGCACCAGGAAAAACTCAAACTAGAAAAAAACCTGTCTGAAATAGAAGAAAACTTTCCAGAAAAAAAGAAAAGAATCCGGAGAAAAGCCTCTGAAATAGTAAGGAACCACCTCTGCAGACATTGCTCCAAGGCTTACGGGTCCGAAGCTTCCCTCAACAATCACATTAAAATTAAGCATAAGTAAGTTTCAATAAACAAGTTAAATAATAAAGTTTAAATGAACAAGTATGAAGTCCTAGGAGTGGTTGGAGAAGGCGCCTACGGTGTGGTTTTGAAATGCCGCAAAAAAGACACAGGAGAAATAGTTGCGATCAAAAAATTTAAGGAAGGAGAAGAAGACGAGTCAGTGCGCAAAACAACTATTCGGGAAGTCAAGATTCTGCGAATGCTTAAACAGGAAAACATCGTCCAGCTCAAAGAAGCTTTTAGGAAAAAAGGCAAACTTTACTTGGTTTTTGAGTACATGGAAAGAAACTTACTTGAAATCCTTGAAGAGAACAGCAATGGACTACCCAAAGAAGAAGTCAGAAGTTACATTCTGCAACTTTGCAAAGCCATTGACTACTGCCACAAGCAAGAAATCATCCACCGTGACATCAAGCCTGAAAACTTACTGATTTCTAAAGACAAAACTCTTAAACTCTGCGACTTCGGCTTCGCGCGGACTATTCCTCAAAGGGGAAACTCTATGACTGACTACGTAGCTACTAGGTGGTACAGGTCACCTGAGCTACTTTTAGGAGGCAGTTGCTACGGAAAAGTAGTGGACATGTGGGCTATTGGCTGCATTATGGGAGAACTAACTGACGGGCAGCCCCTTTTTCCTGGGGAAAGTGAAATTGACCAACTCTACGTAATTCAAAAAATAATGGGCAACTTGACTTATGAGCAACAAGAAGCTTTTCAAAAGAACCCTCGGTTTACTGGGCTTAAGTTCCCTGAGATCTCTCGACCCGAAACTCTAGAAAAAAGGTACTTGGGCAAACTCAATAAAGTGGAATTAAGTTTTATGCACGGGTTGCTTACAATGGACCCTAATGAAAGATTTACTGCAAGTGAAGCTTTGAACCACCCCTACTTAGGAGGTGTCCGCGAAAGTGTAGACCGACCTTTGACTACAGCTTCTATTTCTAGAAACGACTCAACTAAGTTCAAAGGAAGAATAAACTTAATTCCTCCTCAGAACTTCGGAACTCACATGATCAACCCTAGCATTTCCAAGAAGCAAAGGTACTTCTACCCCTCCAACCAAACACCTACTGACAACAGAAGGTCCCAGCTAAGACTTAAAGAAGACCATTCTACCTCTCCTCCGCCTCTTCAAAAAGAACCCCACTTCGGAAGTGTCCCTCCTCAACTAGACCACAGACTCGAACTCAGGAACCTCAAAGGCTTCAACCGAGGCAAAACTAGAATGGGCAACTACTACCCAGAATTCAGCGAAATGGAGTCAAGAGACTTTGAACGCCAAAAGAGCAAAGAAGGCATCACCAAAGTGCAGCAAGACTACTTTGAAAGCTTGCAACCTCCTACTAGGAACAATAAAAAACGCAGCATTCTAGAAGAAGGAGTGATGTTTAACATAAGTGAAGAAGGAGACGCTAAACACAGCCCACGCTTCCGAACTAACCAACGCAAAAAAGCAGGAATTAAGAACTTCCACGACAACTCTTATGAAAACCACAAAAGCACCAACAGACACCTTGTCCAAAGAACTAACCTTTTCTCTAAGCCACACAACGAAGAAACTGAAACTTCCAACTCTAACCACCAGTCTGCAAGGCAGCTGCCTAACATTTACCAGTCCAACCCTTACATAGACTTTATGAAGAACACTAAAGTTCGGTTTAGAGAAGAAGAAGACCCTGACTTAGGAGGAGGTCCTTCCTACATTCCTTTCCATGAAGACACTCATTTTCCTAAGCAGTCCAAGATGTACTATTACGACCTTCCTAACCGAGTAAGATAACAATTTAATTATCATTACTTTCTTCTTCTTCTTCGTTGACTTGGATGGGTTTGGGCATAGGTGGGTTCTCTACTTTGGGCAAGCGGCTTTTTTTGCACCTTGGCGCGAAACACACAGAGTTGTCCCTTTCTAGTTTAGTAATAAGTACTGTGTCCAGTCTGCGCAGCTGAGGCAGCAGAGTAATCACGTAAAGTCTATAGTTAGGGAGCTGGTCTATTGAGTTTCCGTGCAAAGTAAGGGTAGTTATTCCTGTTCCCTGTAAGTTCAAAACTTCCTTTACGTCTGACACAAAGTTAGAGTGGTAGTAAAGAGTTTTTAAGTTACTGAGCAGACCAATTTCAGTTGAAATAGAGGTTAGGTGGTTGTAACTTAAGTCAAGCCATTTGAGGTTTGAAAAGTTAGGCATCACTCTGCTCATGATCTCTGAAAACCCGGACAAGTCAGGAATTGCGTTATAAGAAAGCACCAAACTCGTAATGTCATACCTAACGCGTTTTTTTTTAACTAGAGTGTTGAGATTGTCTTCGCCTTGACCTGCAATAGAGTTAGAGGCTAGCTTAGAAACTAGGTTCTCTGCAAGTACTTTTTGGATTGCAGGAGGCTGGGGTGCTTTGAAAGGTTCTGCTTTTTGAGTCTTTTTAGGAGACTCTTCCTCTGCTTCTTCGCTTTCGGGGTTTTGGGGTTTTGGGGTTTGCGAGATTTGTGAGTGGGAAATGTCTTTTCTTTCTTCAGTTGGTTCTTCTAAAGGAATTTCTAAACGGGTGCCTGAACGCGGTTCTGTGGTCACAACTTCTTGCAAACTAGTGATTCTTTTGAATGAGAAGTCCAGAGGCTTTCCGTCCATAACTATCTCGCCTACTATCTTAACGTTTTTCTTCTCAGGAGACTGCATTTTTATTTTGCATTTATAATTACTTTTTCCTACAGACGTGGTTGTACTTTTGGGCGTGTGTTATGTTGTGTCTTTGTGTGCGGCAGTCTCTTCCGTACCAGCAGTCTTCTCTTTTTTTGATGTAGTTGGGCAGTTGGGGGTGCACTTTTTCTCTGTACTGGTATAAAAACTCCTTCCACAGAGCTGCTGAACACTCTTCACAAACTTGCGAGTCTGGCTTTAGTCCTGGTTTGGTTATGCACCCATCTGTTCTCGAAAGGTCTAGCTCCGCGTTTTCTAGTTGAGCAACCAAATTGTTTTTCAGGCGCGCCATGGTAACTTTTTTCTGCTTCAAGTGGTCTTTTAACACGTTTTGTTCAAACTTGTTGTAGTAAAAAGAGTCATCTGGGATGTTTCCAAAGTTGTATTCATTAACTTTTTTAATTCCAGAATTACATCTTTTGCCTGTTTTCCAGTAGTTATTACAGTAAGGTGTTTCACAGACTTGGCACCTCTGACTAAACTCTTGTCTTTCAGGCATGTACTCTTGGCATTGCTTGCACTGAAGGTGATTTTGGCCTTCTTGGCATCTGAAGTTTTCAACTTTTTTGTGACACTGTTTGCAAACTCGGTTGTTTTTAGGCATTAAACGGGCAGCTTTAGGTTTAGGTTCGTCAAAGTTTACTTTGTCTTGGTTAAAAACGTTTTTTTGTTCGACTTCTTTTAGTTCTTCTTGGGGTCTTTTGTCACTGGGGTTTTCACTTAAAAAGATATCAATCATGTTGTTGAGTAAGTGGTTCTTTTTAACTCCATTAGGTTTGTCGTGGCACGTAGGGCATTCTTTTGACCTTTCAAACCACTCACTAAGGCACCCTCCGCAGAAATTATGCAAGCAAGGAAGAACTGTTATTGGTTGGTGCATTACTTCTATACAGATCTGGCAAGTGATTTCTTCTTGTAACTGCTGGTTGATTTTAGAGGTTTCTTGAGTTTTTTGCTTTTTCTGAGGCATTTCTTGAAGCGAGTTAATCGAAAAAACAATTTTTTTGTCTTCACCAGCCACTTCTGCTTTTAGTACCGTGATTTCGTCCCCTTCTGAAGCATTCACTTGGTGGCCTTTGCCAATCTAACTAGAATTTACCAGGACTCCGTTTAAAAAGCACCCGTTTGTAGAGTTGTCGCGGATGCTCAGCGAAAGTGGAGACTTTGAGCTTAAAGTTAAGTAGCAGTGGTAAGTAGACACTCTTTCGTCTTTGAGCACAACTGTGCAACTAGGGTGTCTTCCTATCATTATCTGGCTAATAGAGTCTTTCCAGTCGTACGACTGAGCTGCGTTTGGGTTTTGAGATTCAAGCACAAACAAAGAGTTCTCTTGAGAACTTTTTAAGCTGCAAAACTCTGACATTCTGCTCTTTTCTGAATATTTATTATTAAAACTCACTTACACAAGACTCATAAGCTTTGTCTGGGTCTTGCTCTAAACACTTTCTGAAAGCAGTCATAACTATTGGAGACACCAAAGTAACGCCAGATATAAACACCCACACTAAGTAGCAGTCCTCCGAGTAAGTTCCAGGGCAGTACTCTGCCAAAAGCTGTCCAGAAAGAACTCCTGTTAAAATAACACTCAGTGAATAAGGCGTGGAAGCCAAAGCTAAAAAAGTGCTTTCTTTGCCTTTAGGGGCAATTTCAATTGTGTAGTCAGTGAGTCTAGGCGACCATATAGCTTCCCCTACTCCCAGAAGGGCTAAAAACACGGCAATCGTCCAGTAAGAGTCCCCCCAAAGCATAACTAGAGGCGAGAGTGCAGACAGCACTCCACCTATCACTAGTAAAGAGTAGTGCCTGAACAAGTACACTAGTATAGTGAATGCAGGCATTGAAAACAACAACACTACTTTGTGAAAAGCCAACATGTAGCCAAAGTGAGCACCTCTACCTAAAGTTCTGAACATATAAATAGGAAGAGTGGCCCCTAAGTGGAAGTACAAAGACTTAGATACTATAAGAAACACCACAAGCGCCATGTACCTCCAGAAACTTTTAAGTGAAACCACTTCTTTAATGTGCTGGACTGCAGACTCTTCCAAGTAAACCTTTTGTTCCAGCTCTCCAAATTCTTCTAAGTCCAGCTCCCTCAAAAACAAACTCAGCACTAGCGTTATAGTAAACATAAGTATTCCCAAACCAAATATTACCTGGAAGGTTTGGAGTGTAGCTCCTGTTTCGTTTACAATCAAGTCTATAACTATTCCAGCTATCACACCTGAAACAGAGAAAGCTAAGTAGTAAAAAGAATAAGCAATGCTCCGGTTGCTTTGGTAAGTGTACTTTTTGACTGCAAGCTTGGTAGTCGGCACGTTTATACTTAAGCAAAGCATAACAAATACAAAGATCGCGCCTAACTGCACGTAAAAGTTACTAGAGAATACCGCTATGAAGTAACCCAGTATTCCAAGGGAAGAACCTATTTGAAGAGACTTGCTTATTCCGTACCTACTAGGAACGCTTCCAAAAAGTACTGAGTACACTCCATTGGATATTCCGAATCCTGAGTACACCCACCCTGTGTTTTTGTCCGAAAAGCCCAAAACTTCCGTTAAATAAATTGTAAACGAGAAAGTTAAAAACCCAAATCCAGCAAAGTTGAAAAAGTTTATAGCCAAGATAAACCAAAGTTCCCTGGGCGAGTTGTAAAGCTGTGAAAAGGAGTCTTTGAATTTGCTCCAAGTTGAGTCTTGACTTTTAGGGTTTAGTAAAGGAACTCCTTCTTTCGACATTTAAAATTAACTGATGAAGTCGGATTTACTCGTGAAGGTTGTTGCAGAGTACTTGTGTGAAAGGTGCAGGGAACTAGGCTACATTCCACAGGTCACTAAACTGCACCCCCACAACAGAGTCTTTCCCAGCACTCCTAGCTCCAGTGCTTTGTTTGTGAAGCTTTTTGGAAACAACAACTGGAGTTTGAACTCAGTGCACTGCAGGTGGGGAGTGCTGGACCCTCAAAACCTTTCTGAGTTAGGAAGTTTGGACGAAGAAAACTTAACTCTGACTGAAATGGACAAGTTTTTGCTTATACAAAAAATATTAGAACAAGCTGGCCTTAGAAAAACCCAAACACAAATTCTTGAACTTGCAAAGCAAACCAGGACTCTCCAAGAAGTAAAGGACTTTTTAGTTAATTATTAATGCAAACGTTTTGAAGCCACTCTTTAGTGACGGTTCTTTTGTTCCTAAAAGACTTAAAAGGCGAAATCACGTGAGTCACACAGGGTAGCAGTTTATCTAGGTAACTCCCTCCTCCTGTGTTTATTAGCTCTACAATTAAGTTTTTGTCTTCTTCAGAGTACCCGTCTATGTAGAACAAGTACTTGTCTAGGTGGGTCAACTGCTCAGTTTCAGTCTCACTTACGTTTTCAAAGTCTTGTGGACTCAGTAACTTTTTAAACTTCACAGACCTGTGAATCCAGTCTGTGCTGATTAGTGAACATTTGTCTGAAATGAGTTTGAGAGTGCGGAAGTGTTGTTTAGTAGTCACAATGTAGTCAAAGCACCCCTTTTCGTCGGAGTTGAGAATTCCTCCATGCTTTTTAATGATTTGTTGGGTTTTTCGCGGGACTTTGTAAGTGCCAATGTGGAGATTGAAAAACAACTTGGGTTTGTAAAAGGTGTAGTTTTTAAGGAACTTCTTTCTCCTTGCAGAGTCCTTGAGCCACTGAGCCCTAACTACTGGGATTTTTAAGTAGTTTAAAGCGGACCAGTACTTTGGAGTGGCTGTTTTCCCCACAACTAAAACACCGGCAGACTTAGTAAGGTTGGCTTCAAAGACTCCTTCTAGACTTTTAATGAGTGTTTCTAGTTTTTGCTTTTCTTCGTTTGAAAACCCTGATAAACATACTACTAGTTTGTTCATTAATTTTAATTAAGTATAGTTTGATAAAACTTTATTTTGGATTTTTCCAACTTAGAAATTCTGAGTTTTCTAGGTTCTCTAGTGAATCTCGGCTTGAAGCTTTCCTTTTGGAGTTTTTCACAGTCATTTATTATCTTGTCTATTGCTTTGGTTTTTTGGTTTTTAGAAGTGTGGGTGGGTCTGAATTTTGGGCTTTTAAATGGCAATTGATAACTAGAGTCACTTTTGCTTTTAGAGTGGAACTTAAGGTGCATCTTCTGGTCTAAATTTGAAGGTGTGTCTGGGGAGTAAATGGAGTGTTTTTCAGCTTGGGCTTTGAAGTAATAAAACTCCTCTAACTTTCTGGCTACTTTATGCAGTTTCAATTTGCTGATTATTTTTTTGGACATTTTTTCACCGTAGAGGTCACCCAAGGCCAAGGATGAGTTTCTTCCAAAGAATTCATTTCCTTTGTGCCTGATGAGTCCTAAGTCTTCTATAATCTTGGCTTTTTTGTAGTCGTTTCCTAGAATCGGATTGCCTTTTTTCAGCCCTTTGTAGGGTTCAAGGCCTATAAGGCAGTTTTTTTTAAGGGTTTGGTTGGGATTCATACGAGTTCTGGCTGCACATGAGTTCCTTCTTTTTGTTCCTAAGTAGTCTACTTTATAGTTGGCGTAATCTTCAAGGTTTTCAATAGAGTGAAATTTCTTCATATTAATATGAAAAAGAAACCAGCTAAACCAGGAGTGCAGCAGTGTCAGCGTTGCCTAGAGCACGGACACTGGTCTTACGAGTGCAAAAATTCCCGAGCCTACGTTTTCAGACCTAGCCGCACCATGAAGTTCAAAAACCCAGACTTAGTTCGAGAAAGAAGCAGGTCAAGGTCGAATTCTTCTTGATACATTAATAGGTTAACCGAGATATTAGTTATTAGGCGTGGGCTTGGAAGAACTTCTTCAACACCAAAAGTGCTGGAAGTGTCATAAGTGCTAACACTTTTAGGGTGTCTAGTAAGTTGCCTTGTGCCCAAAACCAGACGTAGAGTCCTAGAGTGCTTAGAATCACTCCAAAAAATAAGAAAGAACTTAAGGCTCCTACTTTCTTAATGAGTTCACTGTTGAGTTTGAGCTTGAACAAGCTAACCAAAAACGCCAGTAGTGAAAAAACCACCAGTGAAGTAAAGCCTAAACTAAGAGCTATGTTGGGGTGTTCTGGAGGAGGAGTAAAGGTATGGTGGATTTCTTTGGGCAGTTCACCTAGCATTTTTATTAGAATTAGGGTTTATAAATGTCATCTTTTAAATTTACAAGCAATATTGGAATATCCCGAGAAGTAATTCCCAGAAAAGTTTCAGTGACCCAAGCAGCCAATGAAGAGGTTAAAAAACACTGGAATCTTGACGAACATGCACCTAAGCCTACTTCGGCAAACGCCCATAAGCGAGACCACCTGCAAGAGATGTGGCAGGGCATGACTTACTCGAAACGGCCCACTACTAGTTCATACAAAGAAACCCATTCAGAAGAACAACACGAAGAACCTGACTTGGACCAAACTCACCATAAAAAGAAAGACTGGCTCAAGGACTACTTTGAATGCGTCCAAAGAAACAAGCACTTCGTCAGGTAAGTTAATTTTGGATTTAAATATATCTTTAAATATGGACTAGTTTTATTATGAAAATTAGTGATAACATCAGAAACCTTTCAAAAGGAGAATATGAGTTCTCTAAACTGCAACAAAGAGGAAAACTAATAGCAGAGTACATTTGGATAGGAGGCACGGGAATGGACATCCGTTCTAAAGCTCGCACTTTAGACTTGTCAGAAGTTTTGGAACTCTCCCAAATTCCTGATTGGAATTACGATGGTTCTTCAACACTCCAAGCTGACGGAGAAAACAGCGAAGTCTGGCTCGTTCCCAGGGCCTTCTACCTCGATCCTTTCAGACAAGGAAACAACATCCTTGTATTGTGCGACACCTGGAAACCTGACGGGACTCCCGCCAATACCAATTTCAGACACCTTGCCAACGAAATACTTAGGGACTGCGCCTATGAAAAACCCTGGTTCTCTTTTGAACAAGAATACGTGCTTTTCAGAACTGACTCCTTTCCCAGTTGGCCTTTGGGCTTCCCTGAAGGAGGGTACCCAAGAGCCCAAGGGCCCTACTACTGTGGAGTTGGAGGAGATGTTTGTTACGGAAGACAAATTATGGAAGCCCACTACAAATGCTGTCTTTACAGTGGACTTCACATTTCAGGAACTAACGCAGAAGTTATGCCTGGACAGTGGGAATACCAAATAGGGCCTTGTCTTGGAATTGAGGCTGGAGATGAAATGTGGATTTCCAGGTACTTACTTTTAAGAGTTTCAGAGCACTTTGGTGTAGCAGTGAATTGGGACAGTAAGCCTATGGAGGGGTGGAACGGCTCAGGATGCCACACTAACTACAGCACTAGAAGTACCCGGAACTCGAATGGACTAGATACTATTTACAACTACATTCGCAAGTTGGAGGAGAAGCACAAGTACTTCATTGAAGTAACTGGCTATGGGAACCACAAAAGACTTACAGGAAACTACGAAACCTCAAGTATGGAAAAGTTTAGCTACGGAATTGCTGACAGGTCAGCTTCAATAAGGATTCCACGTGTAACTGAAAAAGCAGGGAAGGGGTATTTAGAAGATAGACGCCCTGCTTCGAACTGCGACCCTTACGTGATATCAGGAGTGCTGGCTGACTTAACGATACTTGAAGGTCTGAAATCAAGTGCACTCCACGACGATTATATAAGTTTCTTGAAGGATTTAAATAATTAAAATATGGCTGAGAGGAAGGCTGTGATCAAGAATGCCGATATGTCTGAAGAAATGCAACAAGATGCTGTGGATTGCGCTAACCAAGCTATGGAGCGGTTCAATATAGAAAAGGATATTGCTGCTTACATTAAAAAGGAGTTCGATAAAAAGTACAACCCTACATGGCACTGCATTGTAGGAAGGAACTTTGGCAGTTACGTGACCCATGAAACTAGGCATTTCATTTACTTTTATTTGGGACAAGTTGCCATTCTGCTCTTCAAGTCAGGTTAATTTTAATAATTACACTTGTTCAAACCTTTTAAGTTAACTAGAAAGTTCTACTGCATTTATAAAATGAACTATGAAGCTGTGGCTGAACTAGCCTCTAAGTGCTTTAGCGAAGCACTTGAAAACTTCAAAAAAGAACTCAGCAAGTTAGTTCCCCAAACCTCCCCAAAAGACCCCCAAAATTCCGAATCAGAAAAACCCATCCCCACCAAAAGAATACCATCACCTCAAGAACAAACACCCCAAAAAACCCAAAAAGCTTCAGAAGAAAGCGAAGAAGAAACTTATAACCCCACACCTATTAAGTCTGGAGTTTCTGAAGAGGAAGAACAGCCATCTGAGTCTGAAGAAAACTCAATGTTTGATACTGAAGAAGAAGACCAGGAAGAAGTCCTAGAACCTCCAGAGCCCCAAAGCCTTCCGAGGAACTCAGAGTCACTTAGCAAATTGCTTTCTAGTTTGCAAGACGAAAAATCCTCTGAAAAAACACTTAAAGCTCTTGAAAGCATGTTTGAAGACAATTTTGACAACGAGTGCTTCCAAATGATCAGCTCAACTAAAGCCCCTGCTAAGCTCAAAGAGTGGTGTAAAGACAAAACTCCTGAGACCAAACAAATGTGCAACCGCATGATTAAGCATTGGAAAACACAGAGTGAAAAAATATACTCTGCTACCAACGACGGAGAAGACTGGACTCGACTTAAAAGACGACTTGAAGAAACCATGAACAAAAAGGCAGACTCTGAAATAAACGGACTGCTCAGAAGAATCGGAGATTCTTTGCCTGAAAAAGTTAACTCACAAAAACTAGACCTCATCAAACCAGTAATTAAAGTAGTCAAAGACATATCTAAGAACTGGAAAAACGGAGAAGTGAAACAAAGAGCAGAAATCCTGCTTAAAAGGTGGACGCAAAAACTAGGAAAGGACGAAGACGACTCTATACAGAAACAAAGACAACTCATGGACGAAAAGCTCAAAAAGTACAAACAAGGCGGAAAACCCATAGTGCAGACTGAAGACCAGTACAAAAAACCAATACACACAGTTCCTGCGGAAAAAACAATTAAGAACAAAAAAAGGAGAAAGCCTTAATGGTTATTATTAAGAAGGTTAATTTGTGATAAAATTCTATTAGCTTGGTCAGAAGCAAGGTAGTGGTTAACTCTTTCTTCAAGCTTCTTTTTGATAGCTTCGGGCATCCAGTCCTTAACTACTTCGTAAAGTCTGCCTTTGCTCACTTGTTCAGTGTGTGTGTCAGGGTTGAAGGGGTCGTCTACTTGTTCTTCTTTAGGTTTGGCTTTTTCTTCTTCGCCTACGTCAAGCACTGCTTCTCCTTTGTGAGTTTTGATCATTACTTTTTCTGCAGTGTGGGGCATCACTAGTTGTTCTTCTGTGTACTTCTTTTGCCTTTCTTCTCTGAAGTTCTTAATGGCGCTGCTGGCCATGTCTCTGGATTCCATTGAACACAAGTCTGAGGGCTTAATCAGCCCTTTCAAAATGTCACTTCGAAAGTCAGGGTTCTTTTCGTCACAGAGGTTGAAAGTCAGAGTGCGGAACTTCTTTTTGTACTGAGGAGACTGGGCTTTGGAACCTGTGCAGATGTAAATTGAAACCTCAATTTCAATGGCTAGTTCTTTGATTTCTTTAGGAGACTTTTCAACTTGGCAGCCGGATGCTCTGTTTTCTTCGTAAGCAAGGTACAAAGCACTTATGAGTTTGGAAGTGATTTGCTGCCTGACTTTTTCTTCACTGGAAGTTGAGGACAGTGACTGGGTTTCGTTTTGGATTGTAACCAGGCGTTTAGTGAGGGCTTGTTTGTTTTCTTCTGGAAGGTTTTTGTACTTGTCCACGTCTAAAGGCAAGTTCCTAGGAGTCTCTCGTCTGGACCCGTCTGTGGCTTTAAATTGCTTTTTGGGTTCAACGCGCGATGACTGGGTGCGGCTTCTTTTGAAAGGTAGGTTGCAGTCTGGACAGTAAAAGTTATCAGTGAGACAAGACTCGTGGAAGAACTGCCCGCAAGTCTTGCACACTTGGAAGCTGAAGTCGGGGTTGAGTGGCTGGTTGCACAAACAGACTCTTTTAAGGGAAGGTGAAAGTATTCCTGTTTCTGGATTGTAGTACCGCCTTACTATAAACCCATTTGAAGTGCTGTAGGACTCAAGTGTGGTGACTTTAGGAAAGTACTCTACTACATCAGAGGCTTTTAGAGTTATTTGAGTTTCTGTTCCGTACAGTTCTCTTTCACCGCAATAGTCGTCTCTGCCTAATTTAGTTTGTTCGGGCCTCAAGAGTTTGTGGCAGTAAAGAACTTGGTCTGATTTGTTGTGGACTTCTGCAAAGCATACTTTGGAGTCTTTATTGAGGTATTTTACTATTTTGTTTTCCAACACGCCTTCTCTTTCCATTTATTTAAACTATTACTTAAGCCCTTCGAGTCTTATTATAATTCTGGTTTTGTTGGAATGGTTTGGTTTGAATGACTGCTGCAGAAAACTCCTAACATTAGGGAATTTTTTTTTCATTTCGCTTTTAGACCGAAGGCTGTAGTCTAGTTTTTGCCCTTGCAAGTGGAATCTTAATTTACGTGGACGTTTTCTTGACAGTGAGAAAATTCCTCGTTCTGTAAAGGGAGATATCCACTTTTTAGGCTTTGAGTAACTATTGTTCGCAGTTCTATTTTGCATCATATATAACTAGTAACTATGATAGAATGGATTTTATTACTGGCACTGCTGCTTCTTCCAGCTTACCTTTTCTCACAAAGAAAAGTAATTAAGCACCCCACAGTTAACAAAATAACTAGCTCCAAACTAGACTTTTCAAAGCTAGAGAACTTAGGAAGTTACCCTGTTCCTCAGCTCTCCACTCACAGTCCTAGTTGCTTTACTTATGTAAGAACTCCTGAAGAGCTGGAAACTTCCCTTGCTAAAATCAAAACTCATAAGTGTATTGGACTTGACATAGAAGAGCACAGGTACAGGTCTTATGTTGGTTTCATCTGCCTCATGCAGATTACAACCCCTTCCGAAACTTACTTAGTGGACACACTCGAGCTAGGAAACTCAGTACTTAGTCTGAAAGAAGTGTTTGAAGATCCTTCTATAGTTAAGGTTATGCATGGGTGTGCTAATGACTTGCAGTGGCTCAAAAGGGACTTTGGGATCTTTTGTGTGAACGTGTACGATACCCAAATAGCTTGCAGACTACTGGGACACCTTAAGTTAGGTCTCAACCATATTTGGCATGAGCTGTGTGGATTCAGTATGTCAAGCAAAGAAAAAGCTAGACTGCAAAAGTCAGACTGGAGAGTTAGACCTTTGAGTAAGGACCAGCTGAGTTACGCTGCTATAGACTCTTTTTACTTGACTCAAATCATGCACCAGACTCTTCAAAGACTGTCCTTAGAAGACTTAGCTAAAATGCGAACTGAAACAAACGAACTGACTCTAAAAGAATACAAGAAAAAAGAAGTAACCCTTGAAGAGTGTGACAAAGCCTACAAAAAGCATAGCAGAGAAGCTTATAGCACTCAGTCCCAGTTTATACTGCATGAGTTGTTTCTACTGAGAGACCAAGTCGCTAAGAACCACAACGAAAGCTGGAGCTACGTGTGCCCGGTGCAGAGTTTAGTTGACATTGCGAACGAAAAACCCCAAAACACAAAAACCCTAAAAGAAATATTTACAAAGGAGTACTTGCTTTTAAAGTACAAACAAGAAATCCTCGGAATAGTTAGGAAAAGCTCAAAAGTAGAGTTCAGGTTTATCTATCAAAAGCCCAAAAACAAAACAAACAACAAAAAAAAACAAAGGTACCTAAACTTCATCAACAAGTTTACAATCAAAAAGAAAGTATACGAGAACTGCCAAATCTTAGCTCCAGACAACGAGATTCTTTGTTACACCAACAAGAAAAAAGCTAACTGGTACTTAGAAAGAAACCTTGCTCAGCTCATACAAGAAGAACCTTTAGTAGTCAAACTCAACTTCGAGCCCAGTGGAAGAGGCTTTAGTGACGTTGAAGCTGACCAGAAATTTTACCACAAAGAAAAGAAAAACAAGTGTGTAGTTTGTGGAGCAAAGAAAAACTACCTTAAGTACCACGTAGTACCTATGTTGTATAGACAAGCCTTTCCCGAAGAGTACAAGTCACATCGGAGCCATGACGTAGTTCTTCTTTGCCCTGTTTGCCACGAAAAAGCTAACAAGCACAGCGATCGTCTTAAAAAACAAATTGCTGAAGAATACGAAGAACCCCTTAACCAGTTCAGTGAAATGCAAGTGGTCAAAGATAAAGTCTTCACTGCGCAAAAGCAATGCTCAAGCCTTTTGAAGCATGGAGAGAAAATGCCCACTGAAAGGTACAGCGAACTAGTTAGCAAGTTGCAAAACTTCATAGACGAACAAGAAAGTTATCAGAACTTACTGAAAGAACAAGTAGGCTCGGATCAGGTAAACCAAGAAGTTATCAAGTACATTGAACAGAATTCTCAGAAACTACTGAGTCTGCACGGTAAGTACAACTGGAAGAAGAAAGGAAACTGTGTTCACGGAGAAAATGTTATTAAAAAAGTTTCCAACTTAAAAGAGTTCATAAGAAGGTGGAGAGTGCACTTCATAGAAACTATGAACCCACAACACCTGGCAGAAGCCTGGAGTGTGGACCACTTGATGTACTCGAATAGTAAACTTAATTAGGCGAGCTTTGGTCACTCTCAGTTTCTTGCTCTCTGAACTTTAAGTAAGCTTCTAAGTCGAAGTCTTCCATGTCTCCGTGTGACTCTTCATCAGATAAAATTGGCGGGGAATCATCTGATGAGTTGTTAGATTCAGGTTGGTAGTCTTCTTCGTTTTCTTCTTCTTTTAGCTTTTTGACTGGTTTCACTTCTTCTCGTTCACTGGGACTCCTTTTCTCGGGAGAGTTCTTTTCGGACATAAACTTTATTATTTACAGATTATTGCTGAGATGATATGTATAACGCTGCTAAGATAATGTAAACTAGAAGTAGAAAACCTATCCCTACTCCGTATTCAATTAAAGTCGATTTGCTTTTAGTAATTTGAGGGCTCGGTTCTAGTAAACTATCTTCTGGCCACTCTGAATTGTTATTGTCTCTAAAGGAGTTCATATTTATTTGGTTAATTATTGGATTATTGAGTAACTCTTCTTTTTAGGAGGTCTTTTGCTTTCCTCCATCGAGTCTTCTAAGTCGTCAACGATCAAGTTCTCAGGTGACCTTTCGGTAAATCTCTTTTTGGGAGGAGACTTAAAGTAGTTGTCGTCAGTAAATGAGGATTCACTAATTTCTTCCTTTTTATCGTAAGTTTTTCCACCTTTGAAAGATTCAATGGGGCTGGGAATTACTTTTTGGATGTTAGTGGAGTCTTTGGACCTGAAAATGATGTAGAACACCATTATTCCAGTGCCCACTATAAACACTCCACTTGTGAATCCTATGATGACTATGTCTACACTGGATAGTCCTGTGACTCCAATTATATCGTCTTCAACTGAAGGTTGAGTTTCAGTATCGTCAGTGAATTCAAAGGTGCCTTCTGAGCCTGTCTCGCCTGAGTCAGTGCTTGCTGACTTTTCGTTGTTGACTTTACTTTCTATACTCATGATGTCAACTTCTAGTTCTTTTTCTAGCTCGCCTGACTGAGCTAAAGACGCTAGCCTCTGGTTAAGTTGTTCGAGTTCTTCTAAGTCAGCTGTGGAGTTAGTTGATGTTCCTGGCTGGTCTTCGAGGGTTTCGTCTCGGTCAATAAACATGTCTAGAATGATTGACCCGTACCTTACTGAGGCCACTCGGATTCTGTAAGTAGGAATGTTAAGTACTGCAGCTAGTTTATCTATGAAGTTCATTTGGCCGTTGTCTGCAAAGAACTCTTCGTCTGTGGTGTTTATTTCCATAGTAAGCTGGATAGAGTTAATTCTTTCAATGATCAGTTCAGAGTCTCCTCTCATCACAAACTGCAGTTTGGCGTCTTCGTGGAACCACCTGTTAGTTCCGTGGGGGTCACTGAAGCTGCACACAGGGTTTTCTCCTACTTGATAGTGAATAGGAAGGATTCTTTTTCCGTTAGAAGTAATTTGGACACTCTTGGGTTCATTGTAGTTGAGGGTAAGAATCACGCTTTTGTCAATTCCTTGGTTGCCCTGGAGTCTAAACTGCATTTTTCCAGGAAGAGTTCCTGTAGAGGTAATGTTGTAAATTACATTGGTGTAAACTAAACTAGGGAACCTTGAAAGGCGTTTTTGACCAGTGTAGAACCTGTCCCAGACATGATCCATGTAAGAGTTAAGGTCATTGTTGAAGTTAGTTCCTCCTATGTTCTTAAAAGAGGACCCAAACGAGTTGACATACACTGGAGAAAACGTTCTGTCCAACCTGTCTGCGTCTAAGCTTTCAAAAATCAAAGCTATGTACTCGTCTTCAGTTTGGGAGGATTTAGGGCAGAAATAACCATTGGCATTTTCTTTGAAGATACACTTGCTTTGCTTAGCTATGGTGGGGTTGTTAGGAATTATGTCTCCTCCAAATTCGTTGCCCAGAATGCTTCCATCTTTATCTTTGAAGATTGCATTCCACAGTCCAGTGCAAACCCAGTTGCCACAATCTTCGTCGTTGGCCCAACCTGGATTGGGCTCATTCATGTAAACAATCGAATCATCAGCTACGTTAAATAGCTTGACTGCAGATATTATAGTCGGCAAAGTATAGTCTGGAGCTTTAGGGTTGGTTTTGAGTATATAGTTGTGAGTCTGGCATTCAGGTTCTGTTCTGTAATTAAAGAAGTAAATATTGCTTAAGGTGGAGTTGCCCACTGCGTTTGCATTACCCTTTTGTTTATATAAGGGAAGTTTCATCTTGTCAGTTAACGATGCGGCTTGCGCGCCTCCAGTAGAAACTCCACTGTAAAAGCCCTTCCTAGAAGAGCAATCTGCAATTGAGCAATTAGAAGGATTACAATAGCTGTGCTGAGTTTTTCCAACTATCACGCTGCTGGTTATGATATGCTCATAGGGTTCATTTTCGCTTTCAGAGCGCGATTTAAGCCCTATTCCAACTAAGTTCTCCACAAGAGCTAAAGAACTCAGTTTGAAGTCACTTACTCCTGAAAAGGCTCCTACTCCTAAGTCATTGAAGTAAGC
>PR_CR_10_Liq_1_inCRDRAFT_1000263_pt1 | contig 33138 bp, 32 predicted proteins | sample PRCRCaboRojoPR_3_FD_10241 | JGI IMG/M metagenome (IMG submission 10241)
TACCTGTTCCACAACTACCTAAACTTCTTCCTCAACAGCCAGTTCTACCTTTACCTTTTAGTGTTTTTTGCAGTTAGTCTTTGTTTTGAGTCAGCAATGCAGTTACTAATATACTTTTACAGGTCTCTTATTGAAAAAGATTATCTGTGTCCTAAAGAATATGAAAAGAACGTTGGAAGTTATGAATTTAGGAAAGCAGACTGGGCACTTAGTATTGCACACGAAATGGAGGAAACTCCTGAGCCCATTAGAGGGTTAGCTGTGGTAGGATGGAGCTCCCAGTTCTACATAACTTATGCAGTGTGCGGAGTGGGTTACTGCTGTGTGATAATTTCTGTGCAACTGTGGGTATCCTCTAGTTACCTTCCTTTCTTAGACTACTGGTTTTTGCCCATAGTTATAGTTTCAATTCTAGGGTGCTATGGCCTGAAAACTATAGTTTTCAAGGTGGCCCTTAAGCTTTTTTGGAGTCAGAAAAACTACGAAATGGAAAAAAATGAACTTATGAGAAAAGCCAATGAACGAATAGTAAGCAATTACAGAGAAAACATGGAAAGAAAGGCCAGAATACTAGAAGAACAAGGTGAAGTCTATAAGGTGGGTGAAATGGTTGAAGCTGTGATTCAAACCATAAAAGAAAGCAGTGGCTGGCGAATCGAAAGATTAACTAAGTTCTTGAAGCCCTACAACTTCAAGCGTAAGTTGAATGAAGAAAGGATATTTGGTAAGTACACCATAAATAGGACCTTGCAAGATGAAATTATTTAATTCTGCTTACTACTTACTTTAACAAGCCCTTGGGCCTTCTCGGCCTAACTATAATTATGGAAAAAATAAAGAAGGTCTGGGAGTTCTTAAAGAGACCCTTTGTCAGAAAGGGAATCTTGGTACTATCAGCAGGTATTTTAGGTTTTTACTTGGTAAGGTCTAAGTTCAAAACTGTGGCTATGACTTCTTTTATTGCAGCTCTTGACTCTAATAAAGTCCAGGAAATAGTTGACTACGGAGACATCGTAAGCTTCAAGCTCAACAATGGAACCTGGTCTAGGACAAACGCAGCTTTGATTGACAAGAACTACATAGTTTCCCAAGCAAGGAGTTTAGGAGTTGAGTACTCAGCCAATACCTTTTACCGTGAACTTTCTAAGTTTGCACTCCAGTTTGGGTTTCCAGTAGCCTTCCTTGGAATACTCTACTGGATCCAATATTCGGGCAAATCCTATAAAAGGTCCTTAGAACACACCACAAACATCAACTTTGCAGACATTGCTGGAAACGAAAGGGCCAAACAGGACCTTAAAGAAATCATTCAATTCTTCAAGCACCCCGAAAAGTTCCAGAAAGTAGGTGCTACTCTTCCACGCGGAGTCCTTCTTTACGGTCCTTCAGGAACTGGTAAGACTATGCTAGCTAAAGCTGTTGCTACTGAGGCTGGGGTCAACTTCATTTCTGCGTCGGGTTCTGAGTTTATTGAAATGTACGTGGGCTTGGGGGCCAGAAGAGTCAGGGAAGTCTTTGCACAAGCACGTGAAAACAAACCTTGCATTTTGTTCATCGACGAAATTGACAGTTTGGCTATGAAGAGAGGAACTGTGTCTGACAAGTCAGGAATGGAGTACCACTCGACGGTGAACCAGTTGCTGAGTGAAATGGACGGATTTGCCTCCTCTGACGAAATAGTGGTTCTAGGAGCTACAAACAACTACACTTCTATTGACGAAGCTATCTTGAGGCCTGGCAGGTTCGACAGGAAAATTGGAGTTAACTTACCTACGGAAGAAACTAGGTTCAACATTTTGAAGTTAAGCTTAGAAGGACGCGCAAACAAAGTGAGTGAAGAATTCTTGATGAGGATAGCAAGGGACACCCAAGAATACAGTGGAGCTGACATTAGTAACATTGTAAACGAAGCTAGTTTTGTGTCAGTCAGGAACAACAGAGACTGTATTGAGGAAGAAGACATCCAACTTGCTTTCACAGAAGTCCAGGAGACCAAAAGAAGCTTTTTAATTGAAAAACTTTATAAAAGTAAGTCGAGAAACATTTCTGGGTACTCATTTGAACTTATTAATGACCTCGGAGTGCTGAGGGAACTCCTCAAGCATTTTTTGTGTGTTTCCAAGTTCAAAGTGGTCGTACTCAAAGGCAGGGAAGCACACACAACTCATCAAGGCATAATCGCCTTCTTTGAGTTCTGCTGCGAACCAACAGCCCCTTGGGAATACCACAGAAGGTTCTTCGTTTCCTAAGTCCACTGTTCTTAAGTTGCCGTCTTCTTCTATTATGTAAACCCTGACAGTGGCGCCTTCATGGAAATGCCAACTCTCATCGATAGTAAGTCTGTGCCAGAAAGAATAGATCCCCTTAACTAGCATGTAGTAAATGATTGTTCCCACTGACTTGTTTGCAGGGAACCCTTCGATGGTTCCTTTTATTTCAGACCGGTAGAACTCATTGAAGTAGCCTCCTTCTGGTTCCAAAGGCCTTAAGTTCAGCTTTTGCATCAAGTAGTTGGCTCGCTCCATAAGTCCTAATTATAAAGCATTATTAAAAATGGCCTCTACTGAGAACCCGCCAGAACCCAATCCTGTAGAACAACTTACTCTGAAAGTGAAGTCTCAAGACGGCAACGAAATATTTTTCAAAATAAAGAAGAACACCCAACTAAAGAAACTAATGGATGCTTACTGCTCTAGAAACGGAGTGATTCCTAGCACTGTAAGGTTCCTTTTTGACGGAGACAGAGTCCAAGAAAGCGCCACTCCTTCTGACCTAGGAATGGAGGACGGGGATGAAATTGATGCTATGGTTGAACAAACAGGAGGTTGCTAGTTCGTCTACTGCTTAATTAAGTACTTTACAAAAAGAGTCTTCTAAGTACTCTATAGTAACTGAGTTGGGGCTGGGGTTTGTGAAGTACAAGTCAGAGCAACCAACTGCCAGCAGTGACCCGTCAGAGTTAAAACTTAAACTTACTACTTCTTTGGAGTAGCCCCCCTGCCAAGCCCTTTTCTTGTTTTTTGAGTCCCAAATAAACACCTCTGAGTCACTGCCTCCTGTAGCAAAGGTTTTGCTTTCTGGGTGGCACTTCACAGAGTTCACAGAATAGATCTGATTTCCTTTTCTGTGGCATCTGAAAGAAAAGTTTTTCTGGGAGTGGAAGTACTCAACACCAACTCTTCCAGCCACTGAAGAAATCACGAACCCAGTGTCGTTGGGAAGACACTGGAGGTCTCTGGTTTGGTTCTTAAGTGGAGTTGGATATCTTTGGTAGTGGTCTAAGTTCCTTATGTCGAAAATAAGTATTTCTTTGTTGCTTAGTGCAGAAACTATTAAGTTGTTTGAGTAGTCAAGTGCGTAAACTTTTCCAGGCAAGTTTTTGGTTTTAATGCAAGTGTTGGAGCAAAGGTCCCAAAACTTAATGCTCATGTCCCAAGACCCACTTACCAACATGCTTTTTTGGGGGTAACTTTTTAAACACTTCACAGGGAAGTCATGTTCTCCTATGACTTCAGTAGTGTTAGTTAGAATGTTGTGGAGTCTTATTTGCCTCTCAACTCCTCCAAGTATTATCTGCTCTGTTCTACTCGTAAAGGCACAGTCTAGTATAGGGGCAGAGCCCCAGTAAGTATGGACTTTAGTTAAGTTTTGAGTTTCGTAGAAAGTTGCGTTGCCAGCCCAATCTAGACTCACTAATTTGGTGTCGTCAGTTTGAAACAAAACTTTTGTGAGGTTTGCCTTGATATCCTTTATTTCTCTAAAAATCATTTTTAGTGTTCTTATCATTTTGCTAACTTAAATCAAGATACTTTCAACTTACTCCATTCGGTAAGTATTCGTTTGGTTTAGTTCAGCAATAAATGTCGATTAAAAAGGTGGCAGTCCCTGTATTGCTTATACTGTTTTTGGGGCTTTTGGTGAACCCACGCCCTAACAAGTTTGAGTCAAGAACGACTCAGCTCTACAACACCTACCCTCCTGTTGAACGAAACGTAACCAAAAACTACACTGAAAGCTATGAACTCAAGCCCTTTAAAATTGACGACACATCTAAACTCGACTCTTTGAAGGGCATTGTGAAGTGCATTCCCTCTATTTGGGGTTACTCGAAAGAAGATGCTGCTAGGATTTTTCCCGACAAGGAGTACCCAAGGTGCGAAAGCTTCAAAGAATCCAAAGGCAGCATTAAGCTGGACTACAAAACCAACACCCTAGAAATCAACTGCAACAAGGGCCCAGCCAGGTACATCACAGGGAACAAACCCGGTTACGCTATTGTGAACAGAAGTGGCAATTCTTGGGAGGTCAAAAGCTACCCTGGGGAACCTGTGAAACTCCAAGGCCACGAAGAGTACATACTAGCTGAGTGCGGAGGAGATGGAGAGTTTGATCTAGCACTGACTCTGCCTCGCTATAATCAAACCTTACACCAAGAGTCCGTCCAAAAGACCAGAGCCCACACTAACTTGCTTGAACAACCACTTACTTTCCTGCACATTGCTTGCGACAGCTTCAGCCGAAGACACTTTTTCAGGAAATTGAAGAGAACAGTAAAGTTTATCAACTGGGTAAACACTGATTCTGAGTTTTATGCTTTTGACTTTAAAATCCACAACATAATAGGCTCGAGTTCAATAGACAACCAAGCTTACATTTACTCAGGCATGTCTAAGGAAGAAAGAGGCCTTAAGTCGAATCCCTGCCCCGAAGACATCTGGAACTTGCTAAGGCCTTTTGGGTTTATTTCGGCAGTTCTTCTGGACTCCTGCAACGCAGAGTTTGCACCTATATTAGGAACAGACATCACCGTGGACTACTCGATAAATGAATTTTACTGTGCTGCCCACAAGTACACTTCTTACCAAGACGTTAAAGTAGGACTTAATTCCCAAAGATGCATAGGTCCCCAAATGTCACATCAGTACATTTTTGACTACGCAGAAGCCCTTTTAGACATGTATAATGGAACCAACAAGTGGATAAACATGCATCTAGATGCAGCCCACGAAACTTCAGGACAGCACGGAGCAACTTTAGACGAGGACCTTACTAGGTTCCTTAGGAAAGCACTGAGAAAGCAAAATCAAAATGTAGTGATTATCCTAGAAGCAGACCACGGGATGCGCTTTGGAGACTGGTGGTCCTCTGAAGAAGCTTCAATAGAGTGGAGGCTGCCTGCTTTCTTTTTCATCTTGCCAAGAAGCATAGTTGGGCAGGTACCAGGGTCCTACAAGAAACTCATACACAACTCAAGAAGACTCACTACTAAAATTGACCAAAGAGAACTTACTATGTTCATATCAGAACTTGCTGCTGGAGGCAACTTAACGAGTGGAGGCAATTTAATGACTGAGTTTACTCAAGACGATCGGAGTTGCCGTGACATCAAAGTTAAGCCCTGGATGTGCAGTTGCAAGCAGTTTTGCCCAATAGAGTTTGGCAGGTCAGAACCAGAGTTCTTGGAGCTTTACAAACTACTAGACTTTGCAGCTAGAGAAGCAGTGATCACTATGAACGAAAAGTTGTTTAGTGCTGCAGGTTTAACTGACATTTGCGAAGTGCTGCAGTTAGAAATGATAACAAGTGCCTGGGGTTTGAATTTGAATGAATTTATGGAATTGATCAAACTGCAAATCAAAGTCAAAGGAGGAGCTGCTTTTGAAATATTGTTTAAGGTTAAGAACGGAGAACAACCCTCCAGATGGAATAAAATCAATGACATGTACAGGGTGTTTTACAGGGGCCGGAGGAGGGGACTGTTGCCTCTTTACTTCAACCGTTTGGACAAGTATGAAGGGCCTTGTGAAGACCTGTGCGAAGCTATGTTGATTCCTGCCAAGTTTTGCATTTGCAAGCAACATCTCAAATCTAAGTTCCAGTCATACTTTAATAAATAATTCAATGGGAAATAACTGTTGCGTTTACGAACAAAACTCAAGTTCTCAAAATTCAGGGCAGGTTGGAATGCCTCACTCAATTCCACCTATGCATCCAAAAGTGCATTCTTTGATAGACAGTGTTTACAAAGGGTCAGCAACCCAAGTTTCAATTATTGACCTTTCTAACAGAGAAATAGGCGAGAAATCTGCAAAGTACTTATCAGTGGTTCTTCCTTACTACTCCCACGTAACTCGGCTTTGTTTGAAAAGTTGCAACTTGACTTTTAGTAGTGTAGACTCATTATGCCAGTCACTTCACAACTTGTCCCAAATAGAAGCACTGGAACTGGACTACAACCATATTGAACCTTACGGAGGGTTTGTGCTTGGGGAAACTTTAGAAACGGTTTGTGGTTTGAAAGTCTTAAGTGTTGAAGCGTGCAACTTAGGGATTGGAGTAGAGGGGGTTTTGAATGGAGTTGTTAACTGCAGGAAACTGGTTGAACTCAATTTGAGCAAAAACGAAATTGGGGTAAAAGGAGCAGTGATGCTTGGAAGAGTTCTGAAACACCTTGAAGAGTTGAAGGTGCTTGGAGTTGCCCAAAATGAAATTAGGGATGAAGGAGCCCAAGCAATTGCTGAAGGTTTGTCTCCAACACAGCTTAGAAAAATAGTGCTTACAAACAACTACATATCTGACGAAGGAGCTGTGTGTCTGGTTAAGAAACTAAACTTGTCTTTAGAGGAGTTGTTTTTAGAAACTAACTTGATCACAGACGAAGGAGGCAAAAACATTGCTTTAGAACTCCAAAAGTTTAAAAAGTTAAGTATTTTGTGCTTAGACAGCAATGACCTAGGCAAAAAGACAGCTGAGGCTTTAATGAGTGTGTTGCCTAACCTAAAGCTGAACTTACTTGGACTGTCTGAGTGCAGTCTTAGCAACTACAAAAAAGCATTGTCGCTTGCCTCTGTAAACTCTGATATTCTTTTTTAATTGACTTCTAGTAAACATGGAATTCTTGTTGCCAGTAGTAGAAGCAAGAGCTGGAGGAGGAGGCAGTTACTCTTCAAGTGGGTCTTCAAGATCTTGGAGTTCTTCAACTAGTTCTGGGCCAACTCATAGTAGTGACTCTGATGTGTACGGCGGACTTGGACTTTTTGTGGTTTTTGCTTTATTAGCTGTGACATGCAACATCATAATCGGGTCTAGAAAGCAAAAAAACACTAAAAGTAGAATAGAGTTCGTTTCAAAGCAATTAAAAAACGTAAACAATAGTTTTTGGGAAGAGGAGACCCTAAAGGAAACGGCCAAACTCAAGTTCGTAGAACTCCAAGTAGCTTGGTCCGAAAAGAACTTAAGTTACTTGAGAAGCAAACTAGAACCTAAACTGTTCGGAGAATGGAAGCAAAAACTAGAAACTCTCGACAAAGAAAACAAGTACAACAAAATGAGCGACTTGGAAGTAAAGAACGTAGCAGTGGTAGACTTTAGCTCCACTGAGCCAGAGTTCACAGTTTGCATAGACGCTTCAGCCTTAGACCAAATCATTTCAAACGGAGAAGTAGTTGGTGACCAGTCAGGCCCGTTCAGGGAGTTTTGGAGTTTTGTGTGGAAAGAAGACGACTGGCTACTTTCAAAGGTTTATCAAGAAAACGAAACTATCAAGTACAAGTGTTAAGAACTACACTTACTGTAAACTTTAGACTTTAATCTCCACACTTGCAAAGCAAACTTCAGAGAGAGTCTGGAGTTTTTAAAGTTTTCAGAAAGTGTCAGCAAGTTGTTTAGGTTGGGGTGGTTGTTCTTCAAAATGAAGTTGTTGGATTCTTTGAACTGGTAAAACAAGTTTTTGGCTTTTTCGAACTGACTTAACTTAGTTGGTGACCTGAAAGGTTTTACTGCAGTGTTTTGGGAGTGGTTCATCTTTCTTTCAGTNAGGGGTTCTTTGTCAAGGGTTGAGTTGGAGTTTTGTCTCAAGAACTTAAATGAGTTGTTTCTGGAAAAAGGAAGTCTTTTTGCCTGGTTGGAGTACTGCCTTTTATAAGGAGTTTTGCTGAAAGCTTCTTTTTGGAGTGTGAATTCTCTTTTTTTGGTTTCGCTTAGGTTGAGTTTGCGTTTCGGAGTTTCTGTAGTTTTGATTTTTTTGGAGTTAGACCGGAACTGGACTTCTAGTTCTATTCCGTAGCGGATCTGGCATGAGTTCCTTACGTGCATGAAAAACATTCTGTAGCTTTCGAGGTTGCTTGAAGGAAAGCACTTCCGTGCTATCATTTTAGTGACTTTTTCGAACTGTTCAAAGCTCAAGTGGGAAGAAGCTGTAAGTCTCATAACTAAAGTGCGGATTTCTGATGAGTTGAGTAAGTCAGGAAACACTCTGATACTATTGCAGATTTTGAATAGCTCTGTTATAGTGATTTGGTTCCTTAAAGCGTGTTTTTCAAAGACAGCTTTGAGTTTTTTCCTGTTGAGTTGGAAAAGGTCACTAGGCATATTTGAATTTAGCATTAATTTAAGACTCAGAAAGCATTTTGGCAATGGAAGCGGCTACTTCTTTCATGTCGTCTTCGATGAGCTTAGCCCAGTTGACAACGTCTCCCAACTCCTTAAGGGCTGAGTTCATTTCGTCGTACATGCCTACCCACTTTTGGGTTTGGGTGTTGAGTTTAGTGGTTTCTTGTTTGTAGTGCTTGGTTTGTTTTTCAATGAGTTGTTGGTTTTTGTGAAGCAGTTCTACTTGGGAGTTTATCGAGTCAAGCAAGTGTGTAGAAAGGGGTTGGGTTAGTTTCTTCACTTGTGACTTGGCGTCTAGAATCCTAGCTTTGAGTTCAGCTCTTCTCTCGTTGTACTCATTAGTTAGTTCAGAAAACATCTTTAATTATTACCGTCTGCACTCAGCACAATAGCTATTATCAGGTACAGGAACCCGCACATGATTGAACTCAAAAACGCGTGGAACCACTTGATGTTTCCAGCCCCTATGCACTTGCCAGTCACAACACAGTGATGGTCGAACTTCTTCACACACACGTCGCAGTCCCTGCAGTGAACGGTTCCAAACTGCTTAACTGCTCCACAAAGTTCGCAAAACTGGTCTTCTTCTTCAGAGAAGTTGAGTCCCACAACTACTCCACAGTCTTTTAAACTAGCCATCAAAAAACTCAACTCTAGGAACCCAAACACTCCTATTCCGATGTAACTCAGAACTCCACTAGTGAAGGCCTGGAACACCCCTGCTAAAATTACTACGAAGCACACCACAAACGCGGCTATGGGCCAATTGGGCCCTATTGAAACTAAAGGCTGTCCTCTTTTGTTCCTTCCGAAGCACCTTAGTTTTCCAATCCAGTACATTTCATAATAAATATGAGCAACGCGGGTGACGAAGAGTACAAGTTTGTTTTGGAAGACGGAACTGAAAAAACAAGTTCCCGTGACTACACAGGAAAAGCCACTGCGCACTACGGCAACGGAGATGTATATGAAGGACAATTTGTCCAAGGAGTTAGGGACGGTTATGGAGTTTACCGCTACGAAAACGGCCAAGTGTACGAAGGAGACTTTAAAGAGAACCTAAAGCACGGAGTGGGCAAACTAACTTACGGAGAGAAAGGAAGTTACCACGGGTACTTCGAAAGTGGAAAAAGACATGGAGAAGGAGTCTTTATGTACCCCAACGGAGACACTTACTCAGGTTGGTGGAAAGATGGCTTTAAGGACGGGAAAGGGACCTATGAGTACAAAGACACCGGAATGCTTGTTAAGGGTGTTTGGCGCAAAGGCCAACTTACAGAAGCCAAGTGGGAATTGCCCAGTGGAGTCCACTTTGATGGAACTTTCGAAAACAACTTGCCTAATGGAGTAGGCAAATGGAAGTTCCAGAACGGAAACTACGTGTGTGGGGACTACAAGCAAGAAGTAGGGGAAGAAGAAGAAGAACCTGCTGATGACGAAGAAGAACCTAAACCCAAAATCAACATTACTTGGAACACCCACCCTCATTTGTACCACTCTGCCATGGCTATCAACAGAGTTATCTAAGCATTTCGTTAAACCAGGTATTCTAGAACTTTAGTTCTGCTAATAATTAATGGTTAAGTATTTAACTCTAAAGTGGTTTCCATAATTAGCTTATAATAATATTTACGATGAAAAGCGAAAGCTGTAATGTAGAGAATCAACTTGGAGGCCTTTTTGATTTCGATCTGAGAAGCGGACTGCTTAGTGGTGAAGAGAGTTCAGACTCCGAGTACAGCTTGACCAGTACAGAGGATGAATCTCCCTTGCCGTGTGAAGAGTCTTCTAGGAACCTTTCTTGTGTCTTGCGCAAAGTAGATATTCCTGAGAACCCCCTTAGTCAAATTGGGGAGCTCACGGAAAAACGTCTGCTAAAGCTTTCTGGTGCACTCCACACCTCAGAAATTACCCATTTGGATTTAAGTGGCTGTGGGTTGTCTAAGTTCGGCTCTAACTCGCGCCTTAACTTGAGCAAGCTCAAAAACTTGACATCATTGAACTTAAGTTCTAATTACATTACTGACCTCGAATGCGTACTTGAGTGTCCAACTATTCAGTACTTGGACATAAGTAGTAACTTGGTTCGGGACATTAGTGTTTTGTACAAACTGCCCGAACTTAGTACACTTAAAGCTGACTACAACCAAATCCACCAACTGTCTCAAATCAAGTCCTGCAAGTCGATAAAAGTTCTTTTACTTAGTAACAACAAACTTCTTAACTTCAAAGACACTCTCCAAACTCTCAAGTCACTTTCTAAACTAGAGACCTTGGCTATTGACAAGAACCCCTGCATTCACAACACCAAAAAGAGTAAAAGCACCATCATAGCTGAATGTCCTGAACTCCTAGAGCTAGACGGCTCTCAAATTACTAACTCAGAAAGGAACCAAGCCTGCTCTTCTCTGCTTAAGGACTCTAGATCCTTTGTTCCTAGACTTACTAAATCTGAGTCAGTCAACCCAGTTCCTGCTGAGTCTGAATTAGAGACCCAACTTTACCAACTTAAAAAGGACAACTCCAAGTTAAAGGAAGAACTAAAAAGAGCCTGGGATTTGCTAGAACAAGTTTCAGGCACTCAACAGTAAGAGTTTTAATGCTTAAGTAAAGTTAAACGTACTCTATCAAAAATGTATTATTACCAGCCAGAATCCTTTGCAAACCACAAAGAAGCCAAAGACCGCCTGAACTTTGTGAGGAAAGTTTACACCATACTGTCAACTCAACTACTGATAACGTCTTTTCTGTCCCTTCTAGCTATCCTAAGTCAGTCCCTGCAAGAATTCCTCCACTCCAATCTTTGGTTCCTGCTTTTGTGTTTAGTGGGTGCTTTTACTTCTTTGCTTTTCCTGTTTTGCTTTCCAACGCTTTCCCGGAACGTGCCTTATAACTACGTTTTGTTGAGTTCTTTCACAGTGTTTGAAGGACTAATTGCAGCGAGTCTGACTTCTCTGTTTGAAGGAGTTGAAGTCCTGATAGCAGTGGCACTGACTGCGGGAGTGGTGTGCTTACTGACCCTTTATGCCTTTGCTGCTAAAACTGACTTTACAACTAAGCATGGGCTATTTTTAGTGTTGGGCTTTGCAATGCTGGCCCTAGGACTGTTGTTTTTGGTGTACTCTGGAGGAGTTTTAATCAAAGTAAGTGCTAAGTAGGTTTTAGCTCCTGCAATAGTGGTTGTTTTTGGGTTTTACTTGGTATTAGACACTCAACTAGTAGTGGGCGGAAGAAGGCATGCTTTAAGTTACGACGACTACATACTGGGAGCAATAGTTCTTTACATAGACATCATCACTATATTTGAGTACCTTCTCATGCTCATTGGAGGGTCAGAGGACTAGTAACTCATAAGTTTTATGTTAAGTTTTATTAGACGCGCAAATAATCTTTAATGGATAGAGCACTTCCTCTGTGTATGTTTGTTGGTTTTTATACAATCTCTGCAGCAATAAACGCAAAGCTCACAAAGCCACCGGAGTACCTTCCAGCTAAGGACTACAGGGACTACCAAGGGCAGTACGTTTCAATTCTGCATTCTTACATGAGCGTAATGTTAGGACTTGTAGTTTACATTGTCGAAGGAGGAATGCGCTACGAAGACCCTACCTCTGTGCTGGAGGTAGTTGCTATTTCCAACTCGCTCGGTTACTTCATTTACGATTCGATCTACGCAGAACTTTTCCAGATCCATGATTGGCCAATGCGCTTTCACCACTTGGGAGCTCTGATGGCTTGCTTGTCAATATTTCTTTCACAAATGGGTGGGTCTGTGAGTATGTTAGGACTAGTTCTGACTGAAATCTCGAACCCTTGCATTTTGAAAAGGAACCTTTTGAAGGCCGAAATGAAAGAAGAAACTCAAGAGTACGTCACTTACGAAACTATGTTTGCTGTGCTTTTCATACTTGCTAGGGTGGTCATCGGAACGTGGTACTTGCTGGGCGTCTGGGGCAGCAGTGTGAACTTAGTGTACAAACTCACCTGTTGTGCTTTGTACGCTGTAAGTTTGTTCTGGGTATTCATAATCCTTATGAAAGTAGTTAAGAAGCTAAAGTTGAATTACAGTGAAGGACTCTTTGGTTGGGTAGCCTGGGGAATGTTTTGGATAAGACACCATAAAAACGTACTACTACTAAGTATATTAGTGCTTTCCTTAGCTATGCCTATAATCGTTACTCAAGTTATCAGGGCTCAGCCAGCAAGAATCTACATTGACAACTTTTGTGTTCTTTAGTAATTAATTTTTGGGTTAACTTTATTTACAAAGTCTATGACTTCTTGGGGCTTCACTAGACTAATGAAGTCGCCGTCCTGTACAACTACAGTACTTAAGTCTTCCAGTAAGTTCACTGCAAGACTCAAACTAAACTCTAAACCCACCACCCAAGGTTCGACCATGACCTTCCTTACACTTGCTTGCTTTTGGAACCTTGCGTAGCAACTAAGTATGCCTTCGGTTGTAACCACTCCCAGAACTTTGCCTTCACTCATTACAACAAGTTCTTGGAATCCAGAATTGATCATCAAGTTAAAAGCTTCTTCGCAAGTGCAGTCTCCCTCTACACAAGGCCACTCCCTTAAAGCTAAGTCCCTCACTGACTTTCCACAAGTTAAGTAACTAGAATCATCAAGTTCCATGTACCCATTGCTCTGCATCCACCTGTCACTCACAAACTTAGTAAGGTAGTTTCCAAAAGTGTCGGGCAAAATAACAACTACTCTTTTCTCAGCACTTAAAGTCTTTGCAAGTTGCACAGCTGCCCACATCACAGCACCAGAAGATCCCCCTACTAAAAGTCCTTCTTCTCTAATGAGTCTTCTAGCATAGACAAAGGAGTCACAGTCAGTAGTTTTGTACCAAAAGTCCACTAACTCAGAGTAACACACCCGAGGAACAAAGTCGTACCCAATGCCTTCTACTTTGTATATTCCTGGAGTGTCGTGTTGTGGGTCAGCAATAATTGAACCCACTGGATCCACTCCAATTATTTTGACACTGGGGAGTTTTTCTTTGAGCTTTCTAGAAACTCCAGTTAGTGTTCCGCCTGTGCCTACGCCTATTACGCAGTAGTCTAAGTTCCAGTTGCACTGGCTAAGTATTTCTTCGGCTGTTTGATCGTAGTGGACTAGTGGGTTTGAAGGGTTGTTGTACTGGTCTAGGATCTTGGAGTTTGGGGTTCGGAGTTCTAGGGACTCAGCTACTGCTATGTGGCTTTGTGGTGAGTCAAAGGAGGCTTCTGTAGGGGTTCTGATTATGTTTGCACCTAAGGCTTTGAGTATGGTGCTTTTTTCGTGACTCATTTTCTCAGGCATGGTGACTGTTAAGTTGTACCCCTCTGCTGCAGCTGCAAGTCCAAGACCTATTCCTGTGTTGCCAGAAGTGGGCTCTATCAAAGTACATCCTTTAACTATTGCTTGGCTAGCTTGAGCATCCTGGATCATTCTGATGCCTATTCTGTCTTTCAAGGACCCGCCAGGATTTAGGTACTCACATTTTGCTAGTATTTCGCACTGGATATTTTCCTTGTGGGTGATTTTGTTGATTCTAACCATTGGTGTGTTTCCTATAGCATAAGCTATGTTGGGGCAGATCTTAAGAGGGGGTTTGAACTCTTGGTGGAGGTGTGGGCAGGTTTTTTGTTCTGGGTTCCAAGTGCAAAGGGATTCCTTTTTGCGCTTGTCGTACACTTTCCTTAACATTAAATTAAAAGTAACTAATAATGTTGAATTTAATTATGGATTGACTGCTATGAATAATCAAGCAGTTCTTGACCCGATGCATTATTAGTTGCTCTAGAACTCAGGAATTAAAGCATTAAATACTATGTGAAGCGGCATCTTAAAAAGAGGTTGCAAGCTGTAGTGAAACTTAGATTGGACAAGTCTAGAAGAAGAAGGCAACCGCAGCTATTTAAATGCATTATCCCAGAGGTCGGGCATTGTAATTTATCTTAAGTTTCTAGAATGTTCCTTTTTAAAATCGGTCCGGAGACTTTTGGAGTCCGGACCGCAGTAATCGTAGTGGGTTCTGGTGTGCAGAGTCAGTTGGCTTACCTGACGGAACCTTTTTTCACAAACACTGCACTCAAAGGGTTTTTCTCCCGTGTGGATGTTAATGTGTTCTCGAAGGTTTTGCTTGCTGACGAAAGTTTTCTCGCACTTTTGGCATTTGTGCTTCTTTCGTTTCAGGTGGTAGACGTCCACGTGGCGCTTAAGGTTAAATTTGGTGGTGTAGCTTCTGCAGCAGCTGGGAAACATACAGCAGTACAGAACTTGGTTGTACTCTTCAATTACTTCCATTAAAATTATGCATCATGCAATTACTATGTATATTACTATGTATATTACTATGTATATGAGCGCTTTTGCAAGAGAATTAATAATCACTTTTATTCAATTATAAATGGATGTTTAAAAGGCAAAGGCTACCGAAAATTACTCTTAGGCACAGAAATTATGGTTTAATCCGAGCTAAGCTCTAAGAAGGAATCTTAAGAACTCAGAGAAACTTTGTTAGTAAGGAGAGTACTAGCAGTAAAGTGTTCTACTTCGAATTGATCATTACTAACAGAAGCTACACGACTATAGTTCTTCTCAACTGATTAATAATACAGTTAATATAAAATGGACTTTAGTTTATTGATGAGTCAAATACTCGAAAACACAAGGAAAGTTCTTCGAAAATACCAAAAAACACAGGGAGAACTCAAGTTATACAAAGTACTGGTTCAAGGAGAAACTCTCCAGAAGTACACCTACAAACACGGGAAAAAGCAAACCAGGTACTTTTCCATGAGTCCAGATTTGGAACATTTGCAGTGGAGACTCCCAAACTCCCAAAGAAAGCTCAGAAGGTACCCTATAAGTGAAATTTCAAGAGTCACCTCTGGAAACCACTTTTTTTCTTCGCGCAACTCCAAAGCTAACATGAGGACTGACGATGAAAACTGTTGCTTTTCAATACACCTCAATTCACGCACAGTTGACCTTGTTGCAAGTTCAGAAGACCAAAGAGACCTTTGGGTAAAGGCACTCTGCACAGCTATGAAGCCTAAAAGTGACTTAAAAGACTTAAGAGACTCAGAAACCGAGATCCAAAAACTTAGTGAAGAAATCACATACAAGTACAATGAACTGGAACAGCAAAACTCACAGCTGAAACTCAAACTAAGTAAACTAGAACACCTAAACAAAGAAAAAAGCAGCATTGAAGTTACTTTGCAAGGAAAGGACCAAGGAAGTATGCACTCAGATAATTCAACAACTAATAAAGACGAAGAAATCAACAACTTGCGCCAAAAAGTATCGGAGCTAGAAGAACAACTCAGAAACCAGAGCTTCCAAAAGTCTGAAAAACTAGTTCAGTTAGAAACAAACCTGACTGAAAAAGCCAAAGAATACACCCAACTGTCTGCTGAGTACGAAGAATTCAAAAAGCAAATAAAAGAAGCCTTTAACAAGTCCCTTGTTCAAAAAGTCCAGCACTACAAAGAAGCCAAAGACGTGCTGAGTTCCTACGTTTCAATTATTAAGTCCAAGTTAGAAAACTTAGAAAAAGAACTCACTATTTGGCAGTCAGTTGTTTACTCCTACGCTCTGCCTGCTTACCAGAACCGGAACCCTTCAAAGATTCCTCAGTTCAAAGAAGTTTTGTCCTTTGCAATGGACTCTATGGAAAGGAAGTTAGAAGACTCACAAGTGTCCTTTCTAAAGACCTTAACTGAGGCCACTAAAACTGTTAAAGCTTAATTGTAGATCTGAATTAGTTTAATTATATATTAGGACAATTAAAATTCAACAGGTGATGAGCAGTATCTGATTAATTCAGTAGAAGGAAGGTAGTGCCTTAGAAGAGGCATTCTGATCTTGTGCATGTTGAGAGCCAACAAAACGTCCATGTCTCCAAACATAGAAATAGGTTTCTTCACTTTGAGTTGTAAGTTGGAGCAGGTTTTGTTAACTTTGATTGACATAGAGTTCTTAGAACTATCTTCTGTAGACACTGCAATGAACGGAAAGTGAACAGCTGGGGTTAGTTTACCCTGGGCGTTTCTGTTCATTAGGTGCTGGATGGCTAAGTACTTGTTGAGGACTTCTTTGAACTTTTCTCTTTTTTCGTCGACTTTTCTGCGTTTTTTTTCGAGTTCAGCTCTGATTTCTTCTATTTCGACGGCGTCCCACTCGTCTTTCCAAGTCACGCTTTTCCCGTCCCTTTCGAGGACTCCTGCTGCAATCAAAACGTTCATGGCGTCGTAAACTCGCCTTCGGACATTTTTTTCTTCCTTGATTCTTTCAGCGCCTTCAGTCACTATTAGTTCATCAATTAAGTTAACGGCTACTTCTTTAAAAGAAGTAGGCTGTCTTTTGCAAACAATATGTTTCACAAGCGTAGTTAGGTGCTTGAGTCCTCTGAAGCAACGTGGAGTTCCGAAGTCGCTGTCCTCTGAAAAGGGAGTTGAATTCAGCGAATTGGGAGTAAAGTACATAGTAGCCTGAGTACTGGGACTGGGCCTAACTTTGCGTGGCTTAGGAGTAGAAAACTCAGCTTTGGTTTGAGGTGTGAAAAGGTCCCACATCATGGAAAGGGAAGCCTCTTCAGCAGGTTCTAGTCCAAGGTCAGCGCCTGAGGTGATTTCTGAAATCCCTTGTTCGTAGAAGGTTCGCAGCATTTCTTGTTTAAGAGGGGCGTCGAGGTCGTTGGCTTTGCCTTGTGTGAAGTAAGAGTCCACACTAGCCTGCAAAGGAAGCCCGTACTCCGAGCTGAACAGAGACAGTGCGTGTGAAGTTGAAGGGCCTGAAAAGAAGCTGTTGGTGTTTAGGCAGTAACCAAGTTGTAAATATATATGCATTAAAGTCGTGTCTTGAGTTAGAAGGTGCGAGTTACTTAGAAGTGTGTTTTCTGCAGACACGGACTGTTGTAGCTCTTGAATTAACCGGTGAATGTGAAGAGGAATTTTTTCGTCCATTTCCCGCCTAATGAAGTATAAATTTGACGCGAACTTTATTTAAAATTTTCGAAATTTAATGAAGAGTTCTTTGGCGAAATGGCTTTCTATATTATGTGGTGGCATTGCTTTGGGAATCCTTGGTTAAGGTTAATTTAAATACAGCAGTTTGGGTTTACAGTTACCAGGTTACTCTGAGAAGCCACTTTCTTGAAATTTGCGGCAAATTTTGTTGCTTTAATATGGAGTGATTTTTGTTAAGGGACCATTCTGGCAAGCATTAATTTTCTGAACATTTATTCTGAGTAAAATGATGGTTATATTTTTTACACTAGAAATGTAAGGGTTATTTAGGTGCAAGCAAAAGTCTTTACTTTCAAAGTCGAGTAAGGGGCTTCCCTGCTCAAACCCAACAGATAACCTACTGCTTACAGAAGTCAGAACTATCCTACACCAGAATTCAAATAGACCACAAGTACTTAAGAACCTACCAAATAGGTGTGTCGCAAACCCTATTGTCCAGGATTCTCTCTTCATGGAAATAAATGCTTCTGGTTCAAGTACCTTGTACATTAATTAAGTTATATGCTTTGCTTTTTCTTGGCTAAACAACTCTTGAATGGAGGGTCTGTCGCAGTGCAGGTAAAAATTACCTAATTTGTCACTAAGGCCTTTTTCAAGGTAACTTTCTCTGCTCACAGCAAACCACTCCAGTCTAGGCAAGCACCCAAATACCGAGCCTCCTATCCAGTTCAGCAAGTTTCTGGGGTAAGGACTCTCCACAACCCTCATAAAGTCTTTTAGTCCTTTCAGCTTACTGAAGTCTTCGTCGTCCAGCAAGTTTAGGAGTTCTTCTTCGAACCTTTCTTGGAAGCCTGGAATCATACTGCCTCCTCCGCAAAGTATAATGTTGTTAATTAAGCCTTTGCGTGTGTCAATGTCGCATTTCAGCAAACTCTTCAGCACGCCTGCTGCTATGTTGTGTTGGTTTGAGTCGTAGTCTCCAAACATCACCTCTTCTGGAGTGAACCTTTGCCTTAAAGACACCTTTACTCTGGTTCCTGAGCCCTTAGGAACTACGTAGTAGTCTCTGTCTTCCTTCCTTTCTTGGAGTTCTTTCCTCAGTTCCCCAAAGCTGACTTTGGCCATCTTCACCAGTATGTCTTCAACTGCTTGGTCATTGTCTAGCTCTAACTTAGTTTTCATGCACTCCAGCACTTTCTTAAGTCCACAGTCCATGCTTTGGTAGCTGTTGACTATAGGAATTCCTTCGAAAATAGGCAGTACTCTAGCGTCAGTGAAGCCTGAGTCCACTACAAGTCCTGTGTAGCCTCCTGAGGTGTACACTGGCAAAGAGTTTTCCATAACTAAGTACAGTATGGGCACTTGGAAGTCTTCAAACATTACTTTTACAGCAGCTTCTAGGAGTTTTCTGGAGGCCATTAAGTTTTCACACAGCACAGTTGCTCCTTCTTTAGGACGACTTTGGACTTTGTGGAAGTATATGATATTAAGGAAGTCCCTTAAAGCGTCATAAAACTCTGACTCGCTTAATTCTGAGTTGGAAAGGGCAGAAGGAGTTTTTACTACGCTCCTGGGCAAAGCCTCTCCTGAGTAGCCGCACTTAGTGTAAGCAGTTCCTATTTCTACTACAACAGCCTCCTCGTCTAGACCCATTAACCTCAGTCCTTCCATTTGACTACTTATACTTGTTTTGGAAGAATACAAGATGAATCCCACTCAAAACTCGAACTTTCTGCAAAGAAGCGAGTGCAAAGCCTCTTTGCGAAGCACACAGTCCTCTTTACAAAGTGCTTCTTTTTGTGTGAAGAAGTCACTTATAGACTCCCACACTTTTTACGAAGAAAAAGAATTAGGGTTCCGGCCTCTGTGCACTAGCTCAGACAAAGAAATCAGCTCAGAGGAAGACCTGGACTTCTCGGACTCCGAAGTGACTTACGAAACCCAAGAAGCTGCTATTTCCAACTTCAGAAAAAAGTGCACAGAAATCAAAAACATAAGTCTGTTCAAGGGGCAAAGTTACTTAGTTGAGGAGATTGCAAGGAGCTCACAGAGCTGGAATAATGTAAAGATGAGTAAACTTGTATATAAACTTAACCAGTAGTGTTCAAATAAATGTCTTCAGATACTATTAGGAAAAAAGCTTTGGAACTCTCTCGGAAAGCTGTTGAAGAAGACCTAAAAGGCAACTACGAACGTTCCTTTTCTTTGTACAAACAAGCTATTAAACAGATTTTTTTAATGCAAAAATGTAAACCATAGTTAGACGAACCCAACCCTAGCATACGCGCTTCTTTTTCCCAAAAGTTAGTTCAGTACATAGAGCGCGCTGAGCAACTCAAAGACTTTTTGTCCAAAAGAATACAAAACCTAAGCATAGAGCCTTTGAAGTCCTTTGAGTGGAACAACATCATAGGCTTGGAAACCCAAAAACAACTCCTCCAAGAACTCGTACAAACCAAAGAACCCACTGGAGTTCTGCTCTACGGAGCTCCAGGAACTGGCAAAACTCTTCTGGCCCAAGCCCTTGAGTCACCCTCTGTAGTCCACTTTGAAGACTTAGACTGCGAAAAAGTCCACAAAGCCATTGAGTCTGGGTTAGTTGTTTTGGGGTCAAGCAGTGAGCCCTGGATGCTTCCTGACTCAGTGCTTAAGTTGTTTGAAAAAAGAGTCTATATTCCCCTTCCCGGTCCTGTTCAGAGAAAGTCACTTATTAAACTCTGCATTCAGAAGTACTTAGATGCCACTGAAGAACAACTCCAAGAACTAGCAGAGCTTTCTGAAACCTTTTCTCCCAAAGAAATACTTGCCGTTGTGGAGTACTCTACCAAAGAACCTGTGAGGAAGTGCCACAAAGCCACTCATTTCAGACCAGTTGAAGACGGGGGGTACGAGCCTTGCTCGCCTAGTTCTTCAGACGCCCTGCAAATGAGTTTAGGAGACCTTCCCGAAGGAACCTTGAACCCCCCTAAACTTACTTACAGAGGCTTCCTAAGTAGCTTTGTTTCGTTCAAACCAACTGACAAAAACCTAAATATGCATTATAAGTTCACAGAAGAATCAGAACGTTTTGGTTATTAATATAGTAATTATCAGTAATATGTCTAGAGTGGAGAGTCAAAAAGGTTACGGTGAAGAGGAGTACTGCGAAGTAGTTGATGAAATGAACCAAGAGTACCTGGCTATTCTGGCCAGCTCTCAGTTTCCACTTAAGCACGAAAAACAAACTATACACCTAGGAGTGCTAAAAGGTCAGGTTGCTAACCGCATACTTAGTGTAGGTGATTCAGGCCGGGCCTTAAGAATTGCAAGGCTTTTGGACGAGCCACAGCAGAACCTTGTAGTTAAAACCGACAAAGACTTTACAACCTACACGGGGACTTTCAGAGGAATCCCCGTTTCAATCATAGCAACAGGGATGGGTGTATGCAGAATGGACCTAGTTGTGAAAGAAGCTACGTACTTCGCTGAAGGAGAAACAGCTATTGTGCGTTTGGGCACAAGTGGGATTCTTAAGGACGAAATAGCACCAGGCTCAGTGATCATTTCTAAGTCGTCGCGCATGATACAGCAGAACTACGACTACGAACCTTCTAGTTCAGAAAAGCCTTACTTTATATCCAGGCCCAAACACTCTGACCTCGAGATGTACGAAGCACTTAAGAATAGACTACATGCTGTTTTGGGACCTGATAGTGTTGCAGAAGGAGTTAACATCACAGGGGACTCTTTTTACAACTCTCAAGGAAGAATTGACCAGAGGTTTGAAGACCACAATGAAGACCTTTTGACCCAACTCAAACAAGAAGAGCCAGACGCTGCTAGTCTCGAAATGGAAACTTTCAAGTTGCTTGATTTGGCTTCCCGAAGCAAAGGCAAGATCAAAGCCTGTGCTTGTGTGATAGGCTGCATCAATAGGTTCACTGAAAAGATCACCACTGACTCAGTGATCAAAGATATGGAATATACTGCTGGAATAGCAGTTCTTCAGGCCTTGGCCCAAGTAAACTTAGCTTAAACTGCTTTAAGTAGCGAGAAACTCATAATGAGTGCTCACTAAAAAATTCTGGAACTTTCTAGTAAAGATATTCTTTGAAATCAAAAACTTCATAATGAATTCAGTCCAGAGTTTTTGAATTTCTAGACGATTGCAGACGAGAATATTCTCGAATAAATAAGTTATATCTTGTAATACTAAACTCCCAGCTAGCTTAAGTAGTATTAGCCATTACTAGGCTATAATTTTGTCAAATGAAACGCGAAAAGAAACCATGTCAAAAAGTAAACACTTTCCTTACCAAAACATTCGATATGGTCTCATCCGAAGAATGGGCCCACGTAGTTACCTGGACTCAAAACGGCACTGCTTTCCAGATACAGGATGTCACTGAATTCACGAACGTAGTGCTTCCCAAGTTTTTCAAGCACAAGAACTTTGCTAGTTTCGTGAGGCAGCTCAATATGTACGGTTTCCATAAAATTCGGGACTCTGGAGAGACCCACATTTTCAGCCACCCTTGTTTTGTTCGCAATCAAAAAACAAAACTCCGCGACATACAGCGAAAGTCAGTTGAGGTCCAGCCTTTGCTTGACAGTAACTGTGTACAGAACCAAGACATCCTTTGCGAGGCCCTCAGAGACCTCAGAAAATCCCAAAAAAAACTTAAAGGCGAACTTGACCAACTCAAGCACCAAAACCAAGAAGTAATCAACATGAACCAGTCCTTACTCCAAGAAATCTACTACAGCCGGGACCGGGAACTCAAGTTGGAGCAGACTTTTTCAATGTTTTTCCCTCAAATGGGAAACGACCCTTACCATATGCAAGCTTACATGAACGGAGTGCCCCAAAACTCTGAGCCTAATGGAAGGCCTTCTTTGGACACCCAAAACAGTAGTGCTTAGTGTTTAAATAAAATGGCACAAACTAACCCCGGAGTCATAGAACTAGAACACTCAATTGGGTACTCAGGAGAACACCTAAGGTCCATTGTGCTGCATCCTAACGGCAAGAACTACATTTACATTACGGGGGCTTGTGTTGTTATGGGCGACTTAGAAGACCCCAACGCTCAAGGATTCCTTCGTGGACACGACGACACGGTTACTTGTGTAGGTGTTTCGCCCTCAGGTTCTTTTTTGGCTTCTGGACAAAAGGGCTACAACTCAGATGTGTTAGTTTGGGATTTGAGTTCCCACGTTCTGCGTTACCGCCTAAGTGAGCACGATCATGAAGTTGTGTGTTTAGACTTTTCTAGTGACGACAGACTTTTGGTCTCTTGTGGAAACTCTTCAGACAAGAAGATGTTTGTTTGGGACTGTTCGACGGGGTGCATTGTGGCTTCTACTCAGTTGGACCCAAGTCCTACAATTTGTGTGAAGTTTGGAGGCTTTGTAAAGGACGCTAGTGGAAGGCCAACTTCTAACTACCAGTTTGTGACGGCAGGCAGCAAGAAGCTCGTGTACTGGTTGTTGAACCCTTTTACAGGAGAAGTCCAAAGTGAAGTTTTAAACACTAAGTCAGCTGTTAGGGAGTTTTGGAGTTTGGACTTTACCCCTGCGGGAGAAAGGTACTTGTTTGCAGGAACTGCTTCTGGGGACTTTTTCATGTTCGATATGAGGAGTTTGAACTTAGTTTGCACAGCAACTGTGTGTTCTAGAGGAGTTAGGTCCTTGGTAGCCTTGACTGAAGAGAGTCTGCTAGTAGGAGGAGGAGATGGCAGCTTGAGTATCTGGCACGTGCAGTCTTCAAGGTGCTTCGAAATGAACAAAATCAACTTAGTAGGAAGTATCTCAGGATTGAGTCCTTCTTCTTACTTCCACGAAGTGTTGGTTGGAACTATGCTGGGGTTCCAGTACAGAGTGACTCTTCCCGACTTGTCACAGGTACTTTTGTCCGAAAACCACACTAAGCCAATGACCTTTGTAAAGTTTCCAGAAAAAGTTTCTGACAAGTTCGCCACTGCTTCTGAAGACGGCACCATTAGGCTTTGGGACGGTTCTGACTACAAAGCACTTTCGAGGTGTGTAGTTTCTAAAGCTGGAAGTCCACTGTGCTTTGTTTTGAACTTAGACTATATCATTTCTGGGTGGGAAGACGGAACGGTCAGGGCCTTCCGGACTGACACTGGAGAACAAGTTTGGAGCATCAACGAAGCGCATAGGGGAGGTGTTAGTTGCATAACTCTCTCTAAGAACCAACTGTTTTTTGTGACTGGAGGCTTTGAGGGAGAAGTGCGTATTTGGGAACTCCGAACTAGGGAAATGGTTTCGCACCTTAAAGAGCACACTTCTAGAGTCACAGGACTTAAGTTACTTGAAGACGACGTGCACTTAGTGACTGTTTCAAAGGACAAAAGCATACTCACCTGGGACCTCCGTACAGACAAAAGGATAGCTGCACAGGCCCAAAGAATAGGGGCAATTAACTGTGTAGATAAAGTGCCAGAAGTGAGTCAAGTGATTACAGCAGGCAAGGAAAGAAGAATTACTAAGTGGGACTTAAGACAAACACAGCCAATAGCTAGTGTAGAAGCAGCTCCTGGACAAGGAGACGAAGTGCTGTGCTTGGCCATAAGTAACTCAGGGAGGTACCTAGCAACTGGTGGAGAAGGCATGGTGATGCGCTTGTGGGACTTGAACACTCTTAGACTACTAGGAGAAGGTCTGGGACATTCTTCGCAGATCGTTGGAATAGCTTGGGCTTATGACGACAGGCAAATTGCCACAGTGGGCAAAGACAACTGCACTATGGTTTGGAATATTTTTTTATAACTTACGGCTAAAATTGTCATACCTGGACTCGAAGTTAGGAGTTTTGGTTCTTCGCCGGTTTGGTCTTTTGGTGGGGACGTCTGTGGCGGTTAAGTTGAACAGCAAGCTGTTATCAAGGGAAGATTTGGTTCTTCTTTTAGTTTTGTTGCTGAAAAAGCTTCTGATGCGTAGCATTTCTTGGTGCTTTTTTTGGAAGGTTTTTCTCATCATAAGGTTTTGTTTGCGGTTTCTAGAGAGTTTGAGTTGATAGGACTCTTGGTCTTTTGCTTTGATTAGTTTTCTCTGCAAGTCGACTTTGTTTTTGAGTTCTGAGAACTTCTTCATGCGTTGTTGGAGTTCTTCAGTTGTGTGTTTATAAGGAAATAAGTTGGACAAATCAGGTTTTTCTTTGGAGTTTTTTCTTTCTTTTGAAAATACAATGTCGGTCTTTTCGTTTGCTTTTGCAAAGCTTTCGAAGGAGTGGTTAACAATATTGCTTGCAAACGGTCTCCACATTATAGTACTATGGAGTCCGAGCTGTATTTAGGAGTAGGAGTAGCTGTGGCTTTGATGTTTTTTGGATACAAACTAGCTGTAACTCCAAGTGCTACTAGAGAAACAGCAACTGTGCAGGGCTCAGTTATCAGAGTCAAAGTAATCACTGCAAGCCAAACCAAAGCAGTAGAAATACACTCTTCCAGTTCTGTAGAACAACTAGTTCCTCAAGTGTTCACGCCTAGCGAACTCGAGTCTAAAACTCCTGTCTTTGTGTGCATGGGACGTCGTCTTCAGAACGACCGCAGTTTAGTTGAACAAGGAATTACTCATGAAGCCAACCTGCACACTCAACTTGTAAATGCTTCCAGATCTCCTCCAAGCACTTCTGAAGTTGTGCCTTACAGGGTGCTTTTGGCACTTACAGGACTGTTTTTAGCTATTTTGTGGGGCATTAGGTACAACTACCCCTTTTACTTTGCAAAGGTTCCTACAATGCTACTGGGTGCTTTTTCGTGTTTGTGGACTTTTGTGGCTCTTTCATACTTAAAAGGGTNTTAGTGTTACATTATGCATGTTTTTTCTTTAATAAGAACTTATCTAATCTTTGGTAGTACTCATAATTAGTTTGGACGCTCATCTCAAGTAGTTTGTGGATGTTTTCTAGTCGTTTGGCTTCGAAGTGTTGGTGTTCTAGCTTTATTTGGGCTTCTATCTTCTTTAGGTGGTTGTTGTAGTTATCTAGGTACTCAGATAAGTTTTTGCGTTTGAACTTAGCCTTTTCTAGGGCTTTTAACTTAGCAAGTTCTTTTAGTGTAGTTTTGTATTGAATAAACGCGTTTTGGATACTAGTCTGGTGGAACATAGACTCGTAGAGTTCATTGTGGATGTTGGCAAAACTCCAGGTGGGGGTGGAAGTGTCTTTGTCAGAGTCTGGTATTTGCACATGGACTTCCTGGGAGTTTTCGAGACAGTCAATGTACAGTATGCCAGCGTTGTAAAACTCAACTGTAGGCTTGTGTTTAAACTGGATTTCTCTATCTATATTAATTATTTGGTCGTCAGCTGGAACAAAGGGGATAGAGAACAGTCCTTTCATAGCTACTTCAAACTCAGAGTACACTGTCGATATGGAGTCTAGAAAAGGCTTTTGTGGGGTAGCAGGCAGCACTAGTTTCTCAGACTTTAAAAAGTTGTTTAAGATTTCTGAGTCCTTGAAAATGTGGTGGGTGTGGACAACTCGCAAGTACTTTTCAAGACAGAACCTTCTTTCTTCAAGGAACCTTTGGTTGCTTCGGTTGTGGAGTCCGTTCGGAGGAAGGCAAGGAATACTGGTTCCTGGGTAAGTCTCAGAAAGTGCTTGGTGGAGTTTCCGGAAGTCACTGTACCTTCTAGTGACTCTGCACTCTGGGTTTTGCGAAACCACCGTGTAAGTATGATGCACCTTAAGTTTCAGCCAGTCTTCACTTACAAGGTGAGGCCCCTCAACATAAATGGGCTTTTGAGGACTAGGAACAACAGACTCCTCTAAAACGTGGGTTTCTTCAAGAGGCTTTTTGAGTTTAATCCCTGAGTTTTTTAGGTCAACGGACTCCCACATACTTTTAGAAAGGTTAATTTCTTGACAATAGGAGTTTCCAGACATTTAATATAAATGCAAACACAACAGTGTAAGTTCGGAGCAAACTGCTTGAGGCCAGACTGCAGGTTCCAGCACAACATTACCAAGTTCAATATACCTTGTATTCACCACTTGAATGGCAGATGCCTTAAAGGGGACCACTGTCCTTACCAACACGCCCCACAACCTAAAAACAATTCGGTTAGAAAAAGCCCAGAAAATCAGCACCAGAACACTGCTCCAACCCAACCCACTGGACCTGAAGTTCCTGACATTCAACCTCGTGAAATTCCTAGTATTCAGGCGCCTGCTAAAACCCAATCAGCTAGTGTTGAAGCCACCAAACCTGAAATTGCTAGTGTCCAGACTCCTTCAACTCAGGTACCTCAGATTGAGCCTCCGAAAAAAAGTGCTGTCCATGAATTTCCTGCGCCCCAGCCCCCTAAACTAGAAACTCTCCAGACTGAAGCTCCTAAGCTAACAGAAGTTCCTCCGATCCAACCACCTAAACTAAAAACTTCAAACCAAACCACTGCAGTTCAGCCCCCTCAAATTCAACCTCCAAAACAAACCACTCCAGCACAGGCAGCTCAAGTCGCACCTCCTAAGTTATCACAAACTACCACACCAGATTTAGTTAAAATTCCTGAAATTCAAGCTCCTCAAAAAACCACACCTAAAACTAAGGTTCCTCAAAAAGCCACCAAAAAACCAGAACCCCAAAAAGAAGAACAAAAATCTGAACAAACAATAACAATAGGTTCAGTAAGTCTGCCTACAAGCAAGTCCAGCAAGGTGCAGTTTTCAGTCCAGCCAAAAACATTCGAAGAAATTATGAGAGAAAAACAACTTAAAAAACAACAACAACTGCAACAAAACACCAAAAAGGACGTTAAGCAAAAACCAGCTCCAGAACCTAAGAAGCAACAAAGAATAGTTAACACCGAAGCACTTAAACGCAAGTCAGAAACCCAAGACCCCAACCCTAAGAAGCCCAAACCTACCCCAGAAGAGCCAGAAGACCTCCAAAGAATCTGTGACGAAATGATAACAGTCCAAGAAGCCACACACAACTCACCCAACCCTTTTTCGGAAGAAACAACTTTAGAGTTCACTAAAACTCCAAGTCAAACAGCACTTAAAGAAGACGAAGAACCCAAAATGCCTGAGATCAAAGATACCAGAGAAAGCACCTCAGCTGAAAGAGTCGTTAACCTCAGCCAAAGAAAGTCTTCACTCACAAAACCTGAATCTAGAATTCTTTCGCTCGAAGAAATCAAAGCCCGCAAAGCCAAAAAGCAACAAGAAGAAGCTAAGGCCCAAAGCGGTGTTCTTCCACCCGAAGAAACTGAAGCCAAAAAGAAACCAGAAGAAGTTAAGCCCCAAGGCCGTCCACTCGAAGAAACTGAGGCCAAAAAGAAACCAGAAGCTAAGCTCCTAAGTGCCCCTAAAGTTATTCCTGCTAAAAGACAAACTACCTCCCAAGAAACCCCTGTCAAAAAAATCAAAGCACCTGCAGTTTCGAGAGAAGAGTGGAAACCTGTTGCAGAAGTAGTTAACTCTTTGGACTTGGACAACTGGGAAGGCGAAAACTTAACCTCAACAGAAATCCAGGAGAGAAAAACCATAGCTTCTAAACTAGCCACTCCTGAAGGCTTCACGGAGATTCTCGAACAACTCCAAGAAAAAGTAGACGTACTCAACGTGCAACCACAACCTGACCCTGAGTTCGAAAAACTAACTCTGAGCGAGCAAATAGACTTTTTGTACCAAAAAATTGTAACTAATTAAAGGGGGCTATAATGGACGAAGCTGAAGTAGTTAAACTAGTTGACCGGTTAAAGAAACTCCAAGAAGAGGTTTCTGTGCACACACAGGACCTAGCTATCCAAGCACAGAAACTCCCTCCTCTGCTTAAGAAAGAAATAGCTGAAATATACTCCCAATATGGAGGCATGCAAATTCTACATAACCTCCTAAACATCCCTATGGAATGCATACGCGACTGGCACAAACAGCTCCTAAGAGACCCTAATTCCTTTTTCAAAGAGAAACTTACTCGGTTCAGTAAGTCCAACTTCATCAGCAAGATTCTGGGAACCACTGAAGCAACTCCTAAGAATCCTAAAAGTAAACTCAAGTTAAGAAGAGTTAAGTTCCCAGAGCAAATGAACCAGCACACAGTTAGGAGAGTGCTGGAAGACCAAGAAATACTGGTGCTTGAGCAGATCAAGCGGTGGTTGTCTCAAGACAAACAAAAACTAGTGTTCACTCAAAAAATCAAAAAAGAAATCTGCAGACTAGTACTGAAAGTTGGTCACCCCACTCCAGTTGCGNTGTTCTTAGGAGTTGCTCCCCAAAAAATCGAAGGGTGGACTAAAGACTTTTTGAGTGTAATTGAAGAAGAGCCTTGGCTATACCACAGTTAATTAACTAAACGCCCGCTGTCGAGTTTGTTTAAGCACGGGCCAGCTTTTTTCTTGCAGTTGGGGCATTTGCAGAGTCTTCTATTTACATTATAAGCAGCTTGTCTACAACTATAAACTAAAGAACCCACAGTCTTGGCAATGACCAAAGTAAAAATGCAAGAAGTCATTGCAACCACGTAAAGTTCACCTGAAGGGTCCAAAGATAGCACTAAGACGCCCATAGAAACGTTTCCGAAGTACCACAACAACACAATGAAGTTCCTGAACCTCCTGAAAGACCTTGCTTTTTCTTCAGCGTTTTTCACGTTCTGAGCCATGGAGTCGTTGCGGATTCCCCAGGAAACGTCGTGTATGTTGCAAAAGGCGTATATCATGTAAACACATAAGTAACACGGAAGCATGAATAAGTACTGTGTGATGCCTTTTGCCAAAGGCCTAAAGTGTCCGTGCACAAATGCACAAATCAGTATTGTGAAGAATATCACGACTATGTATAGTATCACTATTCCAGTGATTTCGAATAAAAACAACTGGTAAATCGTAAGTCCCAAAGCTACGAGAGTCAGTACGCCTAAAATCCAAGAGCTCCATAAAAACACTTTTTTGTACCTGAAAACAGACTTGTTCTGGAGCGATATAAATACTAGTACGTTCAGGATTGCGCCGTACAGTCCTACAGCTGAGTAACCTACTATTGCTTGCCACCCCGAGTCCCCCAGACTTATTCTAGAAACCACGTAAAGGTACATCAAAAAGATAACCGGCGCAAAAGTTGCCACGAAGATGTTTAGGGAAAAGTAAGTGATGTAAATCACCAACACCAGTTTTCTGAAGCAGCTATGCTTCATCTGGAACAAGTTGCCGAACATCAGCAAAGTTTGCACAAAAGCAAACCTAGACCCGTTGATCCACCTCCTCCGCTGTTGCATGATGTTGGGGAAAGTGGTGGGCACGTCAGTAGCAGACTTGGCTTTTTCCACGTAACTCAAAATCCACTTGTACCCTGGGCGCAAAATAGTGGAGGTCCCTAGAAGTTGATCCTCCGCCAAAAACATATTAGCGCGCCAACAGTTGATTTGGGCATCTGGTCTGTAGGAATAAAAGTAGTACTTGTCTAAAGGGTCACCGTTAATAGCTTCCCACCTGTAAGCACAGAACGCCCCAGGAAGTACTGTGACGAATCCAAACAAACTTTCTAAGCTTTTGTCCATGAAGTGGGAAACCCGGTACTCAATGTCCTGGGATATCTCTATCAAGTGGCAGTACTTAGGGTCGTAAGCTCTGATTTCTCCACAAGCACCACCCACTTGGGCCCACCTTTCCATTTCGTCCACCAACAAGTAAATTGCTTTTTCCGAAGGAATAGTTCCGCAGTCAACTAGCACGCAGTACTTAGGGTTGATGTGTGTGGCAAAGCACTTAAAGAACCACCTGTGCGAGTTGATTTTTCCTCTATTGACGTGTTTAAACCCCGAGACCATGTACATCTTGGGGTAGAACTCCCTAGGGTTCTTAGCTATTTCAAGTTCTGCTGCAAAGCAATGCAGACTGTTTTCGTCGCCAGGTTCTAAGTTGTCTAGGTCAAATATGCCCATAGACTTTCCATACTCGTTGATGGTGGGGTCTAGTTTTTCAAGCCCGTCCTGGACTATTGCAATTACTACGTTTTCACTGCAAGTCCCAGTGTCCCTCATCCTTTCGGCATTAAGGCAAATGGACCTTATGGTTTCTTGCAGTTCAAAAGAATTCTCATTGTAGATAGTGATGCAGATCAGAACTTTGCAAGGAATAGAGTGGCCGAGTTCTTGCAAGTAACGTGGAAAAACAGACGAGTCGTAGTTTGCTGGGTCGGCAAAGCTTACTCTGCGGTATTCGGGGCCTTCACTATCTGTAGATATGGATGAAGGCTGCACTGGCAAAGTGCTGTACCCTGAGTCATTACTCATTTTTTATATTTGTTTAATTGAACTTCCTGATAATTTGGAACTTTTACTTGTAAAAATTAATACTCCTACTGGAGGAGTAATGTAGGGCAGTACCTGAAAGTAGTGACTTTAACTACTTCCTTATCCAGCCCCTTGATTTTAGGCACCATACCAAAAAGAGACGCTCTCTTTCTCAGCGATGCCATTATTTTAATTCAAGGGGAACTTTTCAGTGCAGTGTAATAAAAATGAAATTCTGTTTCGTATTCTTGGTTCTGCTAGAGCTAAGTGTATCAAAAAACCTCTTCATCGATGTCGACAACGGAGCCAACCCCCAAGCAGGGCTTCCTTTCTCCGTTAAAGTTTCAAAACTCAGTCCAACTGGAGAACCCCTCAAAGACAATAGCCCTGTGTACCTCACTCTCCACTCCACCACTAACTCCCGGCCTTCCCTCCTCGGAAGCAAAGTTGTGCCCTTCACCAACCAAGACAGTTCTTCAAGGGTTTCAGACTTAGTGGTTGAAGAAGCAGGGCAAGGCTACTACATCAAAGCCTTTGCCCCTGGGTTCAACTCTTCCACTTCGCCAGTCTTCTCAGTAGAGGAGGCTGAAGCAGCTTTTTTGCGCTTTGAAACCCAGCCTGTAGCCCCTTTTCTCTGCAAAGGCTTGGTGGTTTCGGCATTCGACCTCACTGGAAAAAACAGAGTCTCTTTGGCCCAAGAAGTTCAGTTGAGTTTATTGGGCGACTCTGGAACTCTTCTAGGGACTCGTCAGGTTATTCAAGACGGCAGAGTTTACTTTAGTGACTGTTACATTGACACCTCGGGAACCTTTAAACTCTTGGCCTCTGTTGAGGGGCTCCAGCCTGCTGTCAGTGAAGAGTTTATGGTCCTTAATGACACTCACCACGGAAGAATGCTTGCAACTGCTCCCTCTGCCATCATTTCTAACTCCTACCTTTCAATCTCAGAGGGAGAAACTGGCACTTACACCATAAAACGAAGCTCTGGAACCGGCACTGTAACTATTACAGCTTCAGGCAATATAGGAGTTTCCCCTAGTTCCACTAGTGTAAGTACCTCGCCTGTAGACATAACTGTGACTGTGAACTCTGGTCCTGGAAGCAACACTCCTTTCTACTACTTAGAAACTATTTCGCATGACTTTGGCGGAGGAATTATTCTAGAAACTCAAGTAGCTGTGGTTAACTTGTGCAAACCTGCAGTCTACAACTGGATGACCCAAAACACTTGCTCAGGAAATATTGATTACTTTGAACTTGACGCAAACAATGACCCCCAAAAGTGCAACCCTGGAGAGTACTACTCAAGTGGTTCCTGTCAAAACTGTGAAGCTGGGTACTACTGTCCTGACGGCAAAGACAGAATCCAGTGCCCCACTGGGTACTATCAAGATTCCACTGGACAATCCAGCTGCCTTAAAATAGACTCAGGCAAGCATGGGTCTTCTGCAACCTCAGCTCCCTCAAATACAGCTGCAGGAAAGTATACAAGTTCAGGCTACCAAAATGAAGTTTCTTGCCCTTCAGGGGCTTACTGTCCGAATACAGACTTACCTGTGGCAGTTCCATGCAGTTTAGGAACTTACTCAGAAGGAGATCAAGCCTCATGCTCAACCTGTGCTGCAGGAGAAACTTGTGATTTCGACTCTTCTAGTTCATGCTCAACCTACTCTCCTTCTGGAAGCTATGAATGTATGGAGTGTCCTTACTCAGCTGAATGCGCTACTACTGGAATTACTTTAGCTACAGAGGGTCAAAAGGTTTCAGGAGGTATAACTTCGTGTGATGCAGACAGCGTATGCAGTGTTTTGTTCAACTACCAACCTGTGTCGTGCGGTCCAGGCTACAAGCCTGACTCAAGCTCTACTTGCCAGCCTTGTCCTGGAGATAAAAACTGCTTAGTTGGAGCTCAAAGTGACTGCAATACCTATAAATATGACTGGGGAATAGCCTGTTTAGATTGTCCTTGGCCTACTCAAGATGGCTCTCCATGTTCTAATGCCAGTCCTACATGTGGTGATTACAACTGGCATCCTGATGGTTACAAGTTCTGTTACGAGTGCTCTCCTGGTTTCAAGTGCAATTCAGCCGATTCAGGACCTAACAGTGATGAATGCCCAGTAAATGAATACTGCGAACCTGGATCAAACAGTCCTGGTACTTGTCCCCCTGGAACTCACAGTACAAAGCAAAAAAAGTCAGACATTTCAGAGTGCACTATGTGTGAAGAAGGAAACTTTTGTTCAGGTACAGAGAAAAAAACAGCAACTAAGGGAAATTTCTCTCCCAGAGGTGCTCAAGGTGACAATTTCCAATGCCCAGATAAAACTAGTAGGAACTCCCTAGGGGGAAAAAGCTTTGGAGACTGCATTCTTTGTGCTGGTCCTGGTAAAACATGCAGTGTTGGGTCAGCTTCGCCAGGAAATCCAGGGCCTACAGAAATCGTATCAGGTTCTTACGCGTTGGGAGCATACTCTTATGACTGGACCACTCGAAAACCATGCCCAGCTGGAAAGTACAATCCCATTGAAGGA
>PR_CR_10_Liq_1_inCRDRAFT_1000264_pt1 | contig 33084 bp, 28 predicted proteins | sample PRCRCaboRojoPR_3_FD_10241 | JGI IMG/M metagenome (IMG submission 10241)
TGCTGAGGAGGTGGGATTCTCTGAGGATTGCTGGGCTGAGTAAAAGGTGGGTCTTGCTGAGTGTTACTCACTGGAGCAAAATGTGGGAACTGCTGAGCAGGTGGGATTCTCTGAGGATTGCTGGGCTGAGTAAAAGGGGCTTGATGAACAGGTGGGATTCTCTGAGGATTGCTGGGCTGAGTAAAGTCTGGAATTTTCTGGGGACTACTTGTTTCTTGGTTTCTGGGTTCTAGCTTTTCATCAGGTTCGATTGACTCTTGAGGGAGTGTAACTTCAATTGACTGAGTAGATGATTGCAACGAGGAATCTGATTTTTTATCAGTTGACCTCTTGACCTTTCTTATCTTGGCCTTTTTCATATTTATAGATTATGTACACTATTAACTATGAACTTCTTTGACTTCTATTCCCTTTTGGTCGTCTTGACTGACAGCCTTGACCTCTTCAACCTGTTGACTGGCTTGGACGTTACTGTTGATTTCAGCCAGAGTTTTTCTATTTACTTCTTTTTTTCTAGCTATGATTTCAAGTTCTTCTTCGCAGACTCTGTAGACTTTGCCTATTTTGAAGATAACTGACTTAATTCCGGACTCTTCTACTTTGAAATTCTTCATAATCTTTCTGAACTGAAGTAAGTTGCTTACAGCAATATCGTGGATAAAGCTGCTGGAGTGTTCTTTGTGGGCTTTGATTTCTTCTTGAATAGCACTGTTGATGATTTCTTCCCAGTGCTCCAAAGCATTCCAAATAGTGTGGAAAGCAACAAACTCATAAAGACGCTGGGAGTCAAATTGGTTGTAAAAAGACTGCGAAAAGTGAATGACTGCCATTGCTACTGGCACTTCAAACTCCTCTGTGAGACTAGTCAGTAGCATGAGAATAAGTGAAGCTAGTTGTTTGAAAACTTTGGGTTCAAGGGCTGTTCTAGCTTGCATTAACCTTTGTCTAAGGGTCTGTATAAAGGCTTGTCTGCCCCTTGGGGAGCCAAAAGCCTTTGCTGTTTGTTTTAGTTCTTGTGAAGAGAGTTGTTCGCCCTGCCAGATTCTTTCAACTGTGTAGTCAAGGGACTCCCTTACTTTTTCAAGACTGGAGTCAGGGTGGGGCAAAGTAAACCTGGGACCCCTTTGTCCTAAGTTCTTGTATTCAGGGTGAGTTCCTTCGTAGGGTTGGAGTTGCAGTTTGGTGTTTTCTTCTCTAGGATGGTAGTTCTTGGCAACAAAGGAGTTAAAGTCTTGTTCTAAGTTTACGGAGTCAATGGCTTTCTGAAGACTTTCGTTTTCGTACAAGATGTTTCTCTGGGCAACTTCTTCGTTGTGGGTGAGTTTTTGAAGTGAGTTCTTAACTACTTCGAGGCGTTGTTTGTCGAATTCCTGGTATACTTCTAGAGTCCTTGGCATAACAGAGTCATACTTTTCTATGAACTGGTTGTACTCGTCAACTGTGCTTTTGTAGCGCTTAAGGTTCATGTCGAGTTCTTTCTTAGAGTTAAGTAGTTTCTGCATCATTTTGTGGCGGTTAGTTTTCACATCTTGGGTGTCTAAACAAATAGTGAGGTTTTCGCACTCTTGACAAGCACTGAAGTACTGGTCTTTGGCTTTTTGGTGTTTGCTAAAAAGTGTCTTTTTGGTTTTGGAAAAAATCCTTCCTTCTGTTGAAGTCATTTTGATGGAAATACTCTGGTTCTTAGCAAGGTCTTTAAGGGGTTCGTAAAGGTCTTTGCTGGCGTGTTCGTGCAAGGACTTGTGTTGCATAGCTTTGTTGAGCAAGAAGTTCTTGAACGAGCACAGTGCATAAGAAAGAGACCCTTTATTGAATTGCTCAGGCACCTGAAGGGCTATTTTTTCAAGTCCTTTGGAGTAGTAGTCTTCTAGGTTGGAGTAGTCTTTTAAGCTCTGTACAAATGAGTTGAGTTCTGACTGTTTTTGCTCCTCAGCCTGGTCAACTAAGTCAAAAGAGTTGTAGAGGTCAGTGGAGTAACTATACGTAGTCATATTTAATCAGTATGGATAGGTTAAAACATGGTCCTATAAATACCCATAGAGAAAGAACACCCCCAAGGAATTTCATCCTTTCTGATACTGGAAACAAGTCTTTGTGGAACTTTCTATCCAAGTCTCCTGCTCAAAAGTCTGAAAGCTTCAAAGTGCTTACCAGAACCAAAAAACTCAGAAAGGCCGTCCCTCGGAACTGCATTTCCGAAGCAAACTTAGAAGTTAAAAAAGTTTTTAAGTTCAAGCACCTAAAGTCTGCAACAATTGTTACTAACTCCACTACTCACTTCACTAAAAGCAAATTTAAATTTTAATTACTGTACAAATTGGAAGCACAGTCGTAGGACACAGCACAGATCGTCCCAGCTAAAAGCCCATAGTAGTAAATAAGTATTATGAGTGTGAGTAACCACCCCCAAAAAAACTCTAAGTAAACCTTACCGTCTTCACAAGTTCCGTCTTCAAACAACCACAAACTTCCTAAAACAGTCCAAACCACTGCAAATATCCCACACAAATAGTTCACAGAAGTAACAAGCACCTTAACAAAAGTATTGTGCTCCCGAGTGTTGATAGAAGTTGTAAGTTCTATTGACATAGTAAACACTGAATAGCACATTGCTACGATGCAGTAAACCTTAAGCCAAGTCCTTACTGGGTTGATGCAGTCCTTTTCAGTATATAAAATCAGTAGAAGAACTAAAACAGACTACCTCTAAATTACAAGGATAATATTAGGCACGGCGTTTGAAATGTTTGCGTACCTGATTTCTTTAGTAGTAAAGGCTGTGAGTTGCTGGTTGTACTCCATAATTGTTTAATATGTCGAAATGGAACTATGTTGCCAGTGCGCACAAATCCAGCGCAGTGGTAGAGTCACTAACTGCAGGATTGACTTCTGCTGACCAAAGAAACTTAATACTGGCCAAAGGCAACCGTTTGGAGCTTTACAAACTCTCAGAAGAAGGGTTGGTGCCTTTACAAGAAATCTCTATCTTGGGAATGATCAAGTTTGTGCACAAACTCAACGCACCCCAAAAGGACTACTTGCTCATAGTAACCCAACCCTATGCTGTAAGTATTGCTACTTATGAAGCAAACACCATCAGTATCTTGGAAAGCGCCCAGATACAGGAGCCGACAAGGACCTCCCCTACAGCTTTGCCCCTAGCCAGCCTGGACCCCTACGAACGGGTTTACGCCTTGCACTTGTTCACTGGACTACTCAGAGTGATTCAGATAACTGACCAAAAAAGCATCAGGACGGAGTTCAATGTAAGACTTGAAGAAGACGAAATCCGCGACATCCAGATTCTAGACGAGCCCTCGGAGCTCCTTTTGGGAGTCATTTACTCCAAAAAAACAGAGTTTGTTTTAAAAGTGTACTCCATCAAGCTCCAAGGGTACTCAATGGAAGAAACTACCTGGGTTTACAAGTTCCAGCACTCCACTTGCAAAATCATCAGTTCCCCCGGGAAAGTGGGAGTGCTTCACGAAGCAGGAGTAGTTGTGTACGACCTTCAAACTGGAAACCCCATGAGTTTCAACGCACACTTGAAAGAAGTAACGAGCTGCAACAAAGTAGACTCCAACAGATGGATTCTAGGAAACACTAATGGAGAGATTTACTTGCTTTGTGTAAGCACAGGCATAGAACTGAAACTATTGGGGCAGTGCGTTACTCCTAACTCAATTACTTACTTAGACAACAACTACTTTTTCGTGGGGTCGAGCACAGGCGACTCCTCGCTCATAAAGGTTTTGGAGCAACAAGAAAACGGGTCTTACATCAAAGTAGTTCAGTCTTACCCTAACTTGGCGCCAATGCTGGACTTTTTGGTGCTGGAAGGCGAGAAAAAAGGCAACTCAGACATCATAGCTTGTGCAGGGCACAACTTAGACGGAAGTATAAGACTAGTGAACAAAGGAGTAGGCATCTACATAGAGCAAGAAGCTGAACTAGGCAAAATCGAGTCACTTTGGTCACTTAAGTTAGGGGAGCACTACTCTCACTTAGTTCTGAGCTTCTTCGACAAAACTAGAATTCTGAGAATGAATGAAACTGAACTAGAACCTGTGGAGTACAGTGAGTTCCAAAGCAACACTACGAGTTTGTACATCTCAACCCTTTCTTTTGGAATTGTGCAAGTCACTCCTGAAGAAGTAGCAGTCTACAACTTTAACTGGGAACCTTTCTACAAGTTGAGTCCTGGGGGCAGGATTTCTCTGGGAGACTCCTCAAACGACCACTTAGTTCTAGTCATGGATGAAGATTCTTTGGTGAGTTATTCTTTAACTCTAGAAGGCTACCAAGAAACAGGCAGGTGGCAAGCTCCTTACGAAGTCAGCAGTGTGTGCATGGAGGCAGAGTTAGTAGCAGTGGGTCTTTGGACTGAAATGAGTATTTGTGTGTTGTTTTACCCCTCTTTCACCCTAGTTAAAAAAGAAGTGCTGGGAGGCGACGTGTTTGTAAGGTCATTGTTGTTTGCAGAGATGGAAAACATTAAGTACTTGTTTGCTGGTTTGGCAGACGGGCACTTGCTTACTTACACTTTGCCTGACTTCTTTATGAAGAGTGTCCTCATAGGGAACCAACAGGTTACTTTGAAAGAGTTCAACTTCCAAAACTGCAACTACGTTTTTGCTTCTTGTGACCAACCTGCTGTTGCTTACAGCACTCACCAAAGGGTTTTTTACGCAAGCGTAAATACAGAACAAGCTTCGTGCATGGCTCCTTTTTACACTGAAGCTTTTCCAGACTGCTTGGCATTGGTTTCAGGAATGAACTTAGTTATGATTAGCATTGAAGAGATCCAAAGGTTTTCGATTAGGACTTTTCCAATGGGAATGACTGTGAGGAGGATTGGGGCTTTGGAGGAGTGCTTTGTGTGCTTAGGGTACTTCAGCAGTGGAAGGAGTTGTCTTTTGCTTTTGAACCAAAACTTCATGGTGATGGACACTTACGAGTTCCCTGAAACTGAGGTTGGAAATGCCCTTCACGTTAACGGCGAAAAGATCTACGCAGGGTCCTACATAACTGACGACCCACAAAACGAACCCACTAAAGGAGTTATTTACGTGTTTGTGAAGAACAACGAGAGACTTACTAGAGTTCAGTCAGAGGTCGTAGAGGGGTCAGTTTCTTGTTTGGGAGTAGTGCAGCAGAAGTACTTAGTAGCTGGAGTGAACTCGTACATCCACTACTACTCTTTAGAACGCTCAGAACTCTCACTCATCGAAAAAGACCAAAAACTAACCTACATAATAGGCATGGACACCTTTGAAGAACTAGTGGCTTTCCTAGACATCACTCGTTCAGTGTCTGTTTTCAGAGCTGGCGAAAAACTTGTGCCGATTGCCAAGAACCTGTACTCACTGTTTCCAACAGCAGTGCAGTTTATTTCAAGGGAGTTTTTGTTGGTTTCAGACATGTTTTGCAACGTGCACTTGTTGACCTTTACTTCGGGACGGATGCTGAGCATTGTAGGAGCTTACTACTTAGGAGAAATGGTGAACCACATGAGGAGAGGAAGTTTGATACAAGGAGGAAGCGAAGACCTTCCAAAAGGGATCGAAAGTGTTTTGCTAGGAACAACTAAAGGGTGTTTGGTAGTGGTGGTGAGTCTTCCTTACGAAACTTACGAAGTGCTTTTCCAACTTCAAAGCATTCTTGGAAATATGAAGGTCAAGAGCCAAATATGGCAGCTCAGCAAGTTCAGAAGTCCGCAAGTTAAAGGAAAGCCCATCCCTTGGGAAGGCTTTTTAGACGGGGACTTCATTGAAGGGTTTCTGAGCCTGTCTCCTCAGGAACAGTCTACAGTTTGCATGGAAGTGAGCAACAACCTCGGAAGGACCCTTACTCCACAAGAACTCCAAAGACTAGTTTTAGCTCTTTCTAAAGTGCATTAATTCAATTAAGCATTCTGGTCAGAATTAGTAAACAATATGATGAAGCAAAAGAATACTGACATAGAACAAACCGCAAGGAATGTTTTCGATCATATTGACTTTGAGTGTTCAGGAATGATCAGTAAGTGCGACCTCAGACGTGCAGTCACTACAGCTGCTTACGCTTTGGGCATTGAGCCTGTTTCTGAAGCAGAAGTCAAAAACACCCTAAGCAAACTTAACTCCCAAGACAAGCAGTGTTTTGACTGTGAAGAGTTCAAACAAATTATGGTGAGTGTTCTAAAACTAGAGTTGTAATTAAATACTAATTTATGTCACTCCACGGGTAGATTTCGCAGTTATCTAGCCATTTGTAAGTCCCGTCTTCGTTTTTCAAGAAAAATTTAAAAAAGTTAGAGTGTGAAACTAAAGCAATGTTCCCTGTCTTAGCTTCTTTGCGCCAAATTGCTTTAGTGGCTTGGGTGCGTTTGTAAATCTGTTCAGCACTTTCAATCTTATCCGGAGCCATGTCTATCATGGTTTGCAACAGTACCTTAGGCAACCTTGAAATAGGGACGTCTTTAAGTGGTTGTGTGTAAGCGTTGCAAACTAAGTCTAAAAGCGGGTACCCAGGACCCATTTGGCTCCAGTCCATTTGCGAGTATTCCAGAAAAGGAGTTCCTTCGTAAAGGGACACGTCTGGAGCGTTTTTGAGTTTCTCGTACAAAAGAGGAGTAACCACTATAGAAGGGCAGTTAGGGTGGTCCTTGAAAAGAATCTGGGCAGTTTGGAGAGCACGTTTCAGAGGGGACACAAAAACTTTTGAAACAGGAAGCGAGTGGGCCTGCGGAATATTTGCTACAGCTTGATCAACTCCTTTTTGGGAGAGTTCGCAGTCTATGAACTCTTCTCTCCACTTTAAGTCCCAAATGAAGTTTTTCTTGCCAGTGGCTTCGTAGTGGGCAGCAGCTTGGTTGTAGGTGCTTTGGGCGTGCCTAACTAAAAAGACTTGATTACTCTCCATTATAAATGTCAGACCTGAAAGCTTACAAACAGTGGCCTGGGAATAACAAGTTTTACTGCGACGGAAGAGTCATGATGGGGTGAGTTATAATTAGGCCAGACAACCACAGGGCGTTTATAACTTTTTTTTTAGTGTTGGTGCCAGGAGTGGCGTTTTTAGGCATCCCGGGAGTCTATTTTGTTAAGCAAAGAAACCAGTGGACCCCTGTTATTGCTTTCTTCTTTGTGCTGTTTGCTTCGATTTATTTCCTCTATCGAACTTCTACCAAGAACCCAGGCTTCATTCCTGAACAAAAGCCTCCTTTCGCAGTAGGACCTAAAGGTGCTAAGCAGGTCAAAGAACTCATGCCAGACAGCTTGTCTTCTGTGGAGATGCCTAGTGGAGGCCATTTAACTCGCTTTAAGTACTGCCGCACTTGCTACATTTTCAGGCCTCCCCGGACTTCGCACTGCAACGACTGTGGAGCTTGTGTGGAGCGTTTCGACCACCACTGTCCTTGGGTAGGTAACTGTATAGGCAAGCGCAACTACCGAGAGTTCATGGCATTTCTGTGCAGCACTAGTTTGTTGATAATTTTGAGTGTTACTTTCTCTGTAGTGCACATTGTAGACGTTGAAAAAGACATCACTGAAGACAATCCAGACTTAAGCGGGTGGGAGGTGTTTGTAGAAGCTTTAGCTGAGTCAGGAGGGTCCATGGCACTGCTGCTGTACTGCTTCCTTGCAATCTGGTTTGTGTTTGGATTGTTGGGGTTCCACTTGTACTTAGCATTTACAGGACAAACTACTCACGAAAAGTTAAAAAACGCTTTTAAAAATGCTACAGGCAACCCTTACGACAGAGGAAATGCACTCCTTAATATCTTTAACACTCTTTGCGCAACAAAGGTTCCTCCTAGTAGGTTTGACCTCAGAAGGCCTGGAGCCAACACCCAGGGAACTATTGACTACGCTCCAAGTGCTTACGCTGTCAAGCAAAGAAGCAAGCGCTACAGCCAAAAAAAAGTAGAAGACGAAGTAGTGTCTCCTTCTGACATTAAGGAGTTTAAGTTTTAACTGTAAATTACTCTATTGTTGTACATTAGAAGTTCAGTTTATTTCATAGGACTTTTCCCTGTAGAGACCCAGTCTTCATCTTCAAGGTCGTCTTTGAACTTAGAACCCCCTATCCAAGTTTGTTGGGCTGGGGGCTGTTCTCTTCGTGACTTAGCTTTGTTGGCACTTGACGCAGTGGAGTTGTAGTAACTGCGTTTTTTAGAAGAGTCCTTCACTGGAGCGTACCTTGAAGATATTTCTTTAGGTCTTGACTGGGTGCTCCAGCCTCCACGCATAACAGTAGTTTTTACTTCTTTAGGTGTAACAAAGCGGTCTGGAGTGGTTGATTTCTTAGGCGACTTTTTAACTTTAGGAACAGAGGGTTTGTTGTGGGGTTTTTTACACTTTTTGCTTTCTCGAGCTTGTTTGTACTCCATCAAGAAGTCGTACAGGAGTTTTACTTTTTGCTTTTTGGGGTTGTGGGGGTCCCTGGTTAGTTTTGAGTGTGCCAGTTCTAAGAGTTGCTGGAGTTTTTGGTCTGTGTCTTCGCTTTCAGTGTTGTTTCCTAGCTTTTCTATCATTTTGACCAAACTGTACTCAAGGTCCGACTCACTTTGAGAAGAAGCATTGCTTCCTTGACGCGAGTGGGCAGCCAAAGACTCTGTTTTTTTGGCTCCGAAAAACTCACTCAAAGCTATTCTAGGCATCAACTCGCTTTGGTAGGAAGAGTTATGAAGGTTGTCTTGGGGCTCCTGGAGTTCCTGGAGTGATTTTTGGGGCTCCTGAGGTTCCTGAGGTTTTTGAAGTTGTCTGGGTTCTTGTGGTTGGCTTTCTTTGAACTGTTTAGTTTCTAGAGTTTGGTTCAATTTGTGGTACACAGAACTTTGGGAGACTCTTCCAGTTATGATGTTTGAAATGTCAGGCCACTCTAACTTGTCGAAGTTGATTTTTGCAAGGTCAGCTTGAGGAAACTGAAGACTGGACCTGTTGTCTAGAGCTTTAGGGCACAAGTCAGCAAACACACTGATCTCTTTTTCTATAAGTTCTAAATGCTTAGATATTGCAGAAGACTTTGCAATGGAAAACTCTTCAAAGGAATCATAGTGGACTTTAACAGGGTAGTCTTGGATGCAAGAAATATCTTCTACTCCCTTGGGTTGGACGTTGTCCCTTTTAGGTTTGGGCGGAGGAGTTCTGTTTCTCTGCAAAGACAACCCAAACTTAAACTGCTTTTTAACTTCTTTAGCGTCCACAGGTTCAGTTAAGTTACTAAGTGCAGAGTGGAGTTTGCTTCTTTGCTGTTCGAACTCTGGTTTGATTTCCAAACTACTTGTGAAGTTAGGCACTTCAGGGAACTGCTTTTTTTGGGAGTTGTAAAGTATTTTGTTTTTCATCTGGGTTTTTTTGGTTTCGTTGATGCGTCCAGCAGCTTGGTTCTTTACAAGACTAGCCCATTCTTCTTTCAAAGCTGACATTTATAATGGCAAGGGAGTTTTTAAACAGGAACCCTGAGAAACAAGAACTCAACCAGTACTGGTACTCAGAACTCACTCTGCAGACTCTTTCTCAAGAAATAGAAGACCTTTCTACGGGACCTGTCACCACAATAGCTTGCATCTCTACTCCTAGTGTCCACTTTGCTTTGCCTAGAAACCTCCAAGCTAACTCCTGGATCTTTGACCTCGACCAGAAGTTCAAAACCCAAACTAACTACGTTTGCTACGACTTCAACCATCCACTGGAGTTCGAGGAGTCTTTCCAGAACTTTTTCGACTTAGTAGTGGTTGACCCGCCTTTTATTACATACGAAGTTTGGGAAAAGTACTCAAGAACCATCAAGAGTCTTCTTAAACCCAACGGTTTAATGATACTCAGCTCTATTGCAGAAAACGCTTCTATGCTCAATGAACTCTTAGGTGCTAAAGTTATGCCTTTCCAGCCTTCTATTCCCAACTTAGTTTACCAGTACAACTTTTTCGCCAACTACGACTCTCAAAGACTAAGCCAACTCAACCCTGAAATTCCGCAGTAACTATTAGCTTAATTCACCAGTTCGTCCCAGTTAGGCTCAAAGGAGTTCTGTACATCTTCTGGAGAATACTTAGGTTTAAAAGGAGGCGTTAGGCTTTGCTGCAGTAAAGCCTCCCAGTCAAACCCAGCAAACCACTCGTGCTTCTTAATAGACTCATGAGAGGACCCCAGTCTTGCCTCAGGAAACTTAGAAAGCAGTTGTTCTAAAAAAGCCTTTGTTGAGTCTTCAGCTTCAATAACTATTTTCATTTCAAGTATTTCGCTGTAAATCTCGTAGGGGTCTTCTAGGCCTGAACCAAAAGGCACGCTTCCAAACAAAAACTCGTACAAACACACTCCTAAACTCCAGTAGTCCACATACTTAGTGTACCCTAGCCCCGCTATGACTTCCGGAGCTGTGTAGTAAGGAGTTCCTACTAAAGTAAAGGTTCTGTTTTTCAAAACTTTGGCATTAGTAAGCCCTGTGAGTTTCAAAGTGCCTTGGTCGTCTACCATTAAGTTATCCGGGCAAATGTTTCTGTGGACTATTTTCCTTTCGTGCAGGTACTGGATGCTCAGAATTATAGAAGCAGCGTAAAACTGGGCTTCAGCCACTGAAAAAGTACCTGACTGCTCAAGTCCAAAATCCAATGTAAAGCCCTTTATGTACTCTAACATCAGAAAAAACCTTTTTTGGTCTTCAAAAGTTTTAACTAACTTGTATATAAAAGGGTGGTCTAGCATCTGAAGTGCCTCTTTTTCGTAGAAAAAGCACTGGGTCAGTGAGTCTTTTGGGTAAACTTTAAGAGCATACACACAATCCTTTTCGCAGTTAGTGACTTTATAAACTTTAGTGGTGCCGTTTCCCAAAAGCTTCACAACTTGGAGTTCATACAAAGAAACTTCTTCATCTTCTAACTCCACTCTGTGCAGCAGGTCTTTGCGGACTTTATCATTAATCATAGAAGTGAAGTCTGAGTTTTGCACTGTCCAAAGAGTCACACTTCCTTGAGCAACACATTTAACCTCAGAAGTCCCAAACAAAAGAGCCCTTTCTCCAAAGTAGTCGTGCTTAGTAGCCACCCTTAGCACTCTGTTTCTCTGTGAAACCTCCACCCTTCCTCTTTTAACTATAAAAATGCAATTGTTTCTGGAATTGCTCCCGCAAACCACTTCTCCGTGTTTGTACTTCTCAACTCGTATCATATTGAATAAGTACTTAAAGTTTTTGTTGTCTATGTGACGGAACAAGTTAACCTTCATCAAAATATTAGTTGCAGCGTTTTCTTTAACTACTTCTGAGAACTTGCCTCCTATGCACACTTCGAACTGGTACTTAGTAAGTTCTCCTACTGAAGTGTTTTTTTCGTTGCCAGCTATTACGTCATCCCAGTAAACGTCTTCAAGAGGACTTGTTTGTGTTACGTACTCTGCACCTACTGAGTTTCCTTTGTCTGCAAAAACCAAACCACTCCGGGCATACTTTAAGTTGCCCTCTAAAACAAAGTACAATTTGGACTTGCAAAGAGTGTTTGTGTGAATCACAACATCCCCTCCTTTATAGTGTTTAATGCTTAAGCCTTCTTTTATTTGTCTCTTTTGGTGCTTGTTGAGGCAAGAAAGGGTTTCCGACTTACTTATAGCTTCAAATATAGCGTTGGTTTGGATAATGTCTTGCAAGTTGTTTCCTAACACCCTTTGCAAAGTCTCTCTGGCTAAACAAACGCACTTAACCGTCCCTTCCAAGGCTACACAAGTAGCAGTCCGCAAAGAGTTGTAGAGCAAAGCTTGTTCTCCAAAGTAACTTCCAGGAGCGCACCTTGCAACTTCAAGGTTTTCTTTCTGTATGGAGACAGTGCCTTCTTTAATTATAAACAAGTACTGTCCCGTTTCTCCTTCAGTCACTATCTTCTGCCCAGCTTGGTACTTCAGTGTAACTAAGTTAGCTGCCAGTATGTCTTTTTGTTCTGAGCTTAAAGAACTCAAAAGCGAAACCTTCTCTAGAAACTCCCGGTTTTCTTCAAAACTTTTGATGTTAACTTCTTCCACCACCTTTCTGAAGTTTTCGCGGTGTATTCCCCATAATGTGCAAAAGTCAAAAGCCACTACACTTGCATTGTTATTTTTTTGGTGGAGCAAAGAAAGTTCCCCAAAACCTTCTCCAGGAAGGACTCTGTTTACTTTTTTGCCGTCAATAACCACTTCTAAGTAACCAGTGCGTAGTACAAAGTAAGTGTCAGAAGTTTCGTTTTGAACCATAATGAGACTGTTGGGTTTAAACGAGTAAAGGTCCATAGACTCAGCAATTACTTCTTTGTCCTCTTCACTCAAACTAGTGAAAATAAAGTGGCTGTTGAGTGCAGAAACAATCATATTGAAGTCTTCAGAGACTTTGCAGGGGACTTTAGTTACTTCAGGCANAGCTACTAAGCCTACTTCTTTTTTCACACTGGAATAGTTGTGCTTTAACTTAGTGCAGCCATGTCCCATCTTAAATTAAATTATTATCTCTTAGCACTGTTGGGTCTCAGAGCTCTTTGGTTAAAGAAGTTACTTCGAGTCTTTCCCAAAATCACGTTTAAGGGAGCTTTGTACTGGACATAAGTTTTGTCTTCTTCAAAGCTTCTTTTATGCGTGTGCGACTCCATCGTATAGGCGTCGACTTCNCAAACGTCAGGGTCGTAGTTGGAGGTGTGGTTAGGCTTTTTCTTCTTTTCAGCACGGTACATCCTTCCGTCCACTCCCATCACTTGTGGAGACAATGGTCCGAAGTTAGTGTCTCCACGTCCACACGACAAGCATGCTGTAGGCATTGTTTTGCGACCTATCAGTGCATTACTTGGGTTGGAGTTCACTTCCTGCAACTGGAGGTTGATGCGCTTCAGCACAACACTCAGAGACTCAATGTCCCTGGTGTTTTGGCCAGCTATTTTTTCTACGCCTGCTACTTTGGTTTCTTGGTTGTTGAGTTCGTTTTTAACTTCTTCTTCGTTGGCTTTGGTTTGGATTAGTCTTTTCAAGTTGTGGATTTCAGACAACTTGCTGAGTTTTTCAACTTTGGCCTCAATGGACCGGAACTGCTCCATAGCTTTTTCACGGAACTTCCAAAACTCTTTGATGTCTGGGTTTTCGTGGACTTGGACTTTAGGTTTGTTGCCTTTGTGCTGAAGTAGTTCTTGCATAACTGACTTGTCTACTTTGTTTTCGAGTTCTTCTTGGAGACTACTTATGATGCTTTTCAGGTCTTGGACTTCTTCAGAACTGTCGTTTTGGCTGAATTGACTGATGAGTTCTTCAAGTTCGGTTCTTAGTTTGTCTAGTGTTTGGTCGCACTTACTTAGTTTGCCGTTCAAAGAAGTAATGTCTTCTTTCTTCATGGTTTCTTTGATTTTCTCGAGTTCGTATCTCAAGTCATCTATTTCTGAATTCGAAAACTTGTTTTGGAATTCTTCTTCTAGCTTCTTCATGTCGTTTTTAAGCGTTCTGAACTTCCCAGAGTAGTCGGAGTTGAACTTTTCTAGACTGAACTGGACGTCCCTAATGACTTTTTCGTACTTTTCAAAAGTATTTTCGTTGGAGTTAAGTATTTCTTTTTTGATTTTTTCTTGTGCAGCCTGGATAGCGTCCATCACGTACTTTTCATTGACTCGAACTCGCAAAAGGTCTTCGCAGTCCTTTATTTTCCAGCCTGTGTTCATTTCGAGTTCTGCAAACTTTTTTTCGAGTTCGGATATTCGTGCACAGACCTTTTTGTCTATCTCGCTCAAGTCTTTGTCAATTCGGTCAGCTTTGGTTTTCAAGTTAGCTTCGGCTTCTTTTTTGGCTTTTTTGATCTTTTCTTTGGTCTTTTTCTTGCTGCACTTCTTTTTGATCTTGGCTCTCAGAGCAGCAATGTCGGCTTCAGTTTTCTCACTTGTGCTTTGAAGTTCAGAAATGTTTTTGGCCATAAAGCCAATCCCTCCCAAAGCCCAGTTGAGTTGATCACTCCACTGGTCTCCAGTTGTGGAGTGGGAGAACGTCCCTAGTTGCCCCTTCACAGTTTCGCCGATCGACCCGAACACTTCCATCATGTCTTGGACTGTAACTCTAGATTTGAGTTCTTCTATCAACTTGCCCAGAACTAGTCCTTGTTGGTTAACTACTTGCGATACGTTATTCAAATAATCCTTCAAATTGTCAAACTGAAGGTCAAACGAAAGCAGTGTGGGTCCTGGAAGTGGAGAAATAGGGGGCTGTTCTAGGTTCACAGAGGCTGAATGCGACGTGGTGTAGTTACTCGTGTGAGTAAATTGAACAGGGGGAGAAGACATACTTTTAGTAATTCATGTCGACAAGCATACAAAACTTAAGGGCAGTTTACCAAGTCAAACCGCAGCCCCGTTCCAGACCAACTAGGAAAGGAACAGGCTCAGGCAATCGTTCTGGAATAAAACAGAGCGTTTCAATGCATAACATCCAGTTAAGAAGTGTTCATCAGAAAAGAGATAAACCCTTAAAACGCAGTCCAGTTAGGGCGCGTTCCAAAAATTCCAAACAGCACCCAACTCGCAAAGTCACTCTGAGACACCAGTCAAGTTCTTTCCTAGATACTTCGATTGACAATGAAATCAGCAAACTAGAAAGCATCACTGCTAAAAACCTAAACATACGCAAAGAGTGGCTCAACGTCCAACAAAGAATGATTGAAATCGGAATACGCAAAAAACTCACTTCTATCAAAGAATCTCGGGAAAGTTCACGCCAAGAAGAGTACTACCCTGAAACAGTATTTGAGAACCCCATTGACGTACTAATCCAAAAGTACGAGTCCAAGGCTTTCCTGACTGCTTCAAAGTAACTTAATGTTAAGATTATCAGTGTACTTGAGGATTAATAATCGAAATTCTTAAATGGAAAATCCCGGCAAAAACGAAGTAGTAGAGTGTCCTTACGACTCCGAGCATAAGATGAAGTACACCCGACTTATATACCACCTTTCGAGAGGTTGCGAAGCCCAAGCCAAGTACGGTCACGAATTTTCAACTTGTATCTACAACTGGCTGCACAGAGTTCCTCACGGACTTATAGAGGAGCACGAAAGAAACTGTCCCGATAAAAGACAAAAAGACGTCCAAGAAGATATCTGGACTGCTTCGGTCACTAGAACGCCCAATTTGGAACCTTGGTCTTGATAAGTAATAATTTTGTAAACTCAAATGGACCCAGAACTAGACTCTATCATTTCAATTCTGAATCCTAGAAACCAAAAACCCAAAACCCAGTTTAAATCCAGAGCCCCAAAGCCAGGAGTTTACGCGTCTTCAAGACAAAGATTCAACCCTTTGAAGAACAGAACTTCTTCTACTTCATTTTCAAAACTCTCTGAAAAGTCCACCATTGCCAATGAAGACCTTTCTCCTGAACTCATTTCAAATGTCCAGCAGTTCTACGAAGAAAAGGATGAAGAATACCGAAAAACCCTTAACGAAAAAATCGGTGCTCCAGTTCTTTGGCTCCGCAACCGTACCAAGAAACTCCCCAAAAACCTCAACATAGGAGGCAGGTACTTAGTGTTCCGGCCTTACATTGACCCTATGAACGTCAGACCTCTGCCCAAAGAAGACAGTGGTTACTACTACAAGTTCCACAACTCCGACGTTAAGTTAATTCGCTTCACCCTAGAAGACAACGGGTTCTTGGAAAGCAACAAAAACAACTGGAGCATTATGTGGCACGGAGGTGTAGTTAAGTCCCACGTTTACCAGTCACTCACTAAGTACCAAAAAATAAACCACTTCCCCAGAACCCACGAAATCACTCGCAAAGACCTTATGTTCAAAAACATTGCTCGAATGCAGGCCCTGCATGGCTCTAGGAACTTCGGGTTCATTCCCAAAACTTACATTCTGCCTCAAGAAGCTGGCGAACTTGAGTACGAGATGAGCAACTACTCTGGGCTCTGGATTGTGAAGCCCACTGCTAGCAGCCAAGGAAAAGGCATTTTCATAGCTTCCAAATTTTCGGATATACCCAAAAGAGACTACGTAGTTTCTCAGTACATTGAAAAACCTCTGCTTTTGGACGGCTTTAAGTTTGACCTTAGGATTTACGTAGCTCTGACTTCTGTGCACCCTTTGAGGATATACATGTACAATGAAGGCTTGGTAAGGTTTGCTACTCAAAAGTACAAAGTTTCAGGAAAAGGCAGCAGGTACATGCACCTCACCAACTACTCAGTCAATAAGTATTCTAATAACTTCAGAGAAAACACTGATGCACGGGACAGTGCCAGCGGCAGTAAATGGAGTTTATCAGGACTTATAAATGTTTTCAACCAGAATGGAATAGATAGTGAAAAAATTCTAATAAAAATAAAAGACATCATAATCAAAACCATCCTGTCAATTGAAACAGCGGTATTTTCGGCCTTTGAAGTAAACGTGCCCTACCGCACAAACTGCTTCGAACTACTTGGCTTNGATATACTTATAGACAAAAACTTAGACCCCTGGCTTCTTGAAGTGAACCTTTCGCCTTCACTTAACTGCGACTCGCCTTTGGACCAGAAAATCAAAGGCAGCCTCATAGCGGACCTTTTTAGTTTGGTTGGAGTCGTTTCACTGGACCACAGAGACAAAAAGGGTAGAGAGAATGTTAACAAAGGCCTAGGGTACCTGCCTTACATGCAGAAGCCTCCCCANCCGCAAGTGTCTAAGAAAAACAAAACTTTTTACTCTGCAGCTACAGAGGGGTCTTTAGACTCCGAAGCTAAAGAAAACAAAAGAATCACCAAAGAAACTAACGAAGAATTCAAACGTAGAGGTGGGTTTGAAAGGATCTTTCCTTCGGAACTGTCAGTAAATTATAAAAACTACTTTGAAGTAGAGAGGCCTTTCAACGCTTTAATTTGCAACAAACTAGGTAAAATCCACAGGAAAGGCCAAGGAGCTGGGGCTGTAGTTTTTAGGAAGTCCCGGAGGTAGTTGACTAAATCTTAATAATTTCTGAAAAACTTAAGTATAAAAATGACGTCATCGACATTTATAGTTATATTACACTTTGTTAAATATGGAAGGTGAACAATTCTTTAATTTACCCCTGGTGTATTTCATGGGTTTGCAAATACCTAGTTTAGTCCAGAGTACCATTCCGAGTCCTGTAGATCCTCAGCACTCTTCCCTCAAACCAGAACCTACTGAAAAAAGGAAGTACCAGCGCACCTGGAATCGAAACCATATAGAGAAGCTCTTTGTAATGGCCAAAGAAGTATGCGCTAGCCTGGGGAAAGGACTGGAGGAACTCACTGAGACTGAAATCTATCAGGTAGCATTGCACTTGAAAAGGTCTCCGAGCCAGTGCTTGAGCAAACTCAGGGAAGTTGTGGCAACAGGCACACTTCGTCCTGGAACCTGGTCGCCTTACGAAGACTCGATTATTTCGGAGTCAGTAACTTCTCGCAAAAAATGGGGAGAGATTGCCAAAAGCATCAACCGAACCATCCACAGGGGATGGAAAGTAAGAACTGGAAAGCAGTGCAAAGAAAGATGGAACAACCACTTAAACCCTCTTATTAATAAGGGTCCTTGGACTCTTGAAGAGGACATCGATCTGATTTTGTTATACTTAAAGTTTGGCAAAAAGTGGTGCAAAATATCTGCCTCTCTTCCCAGTCGTACTGAAAACAACATTAAAAACCGGTTGAAGAGCCTCATAAACGTAAAGAAACAACAAATAGATTGCATTGAGGATGAAACCACTATTTTGCAAGAGCTCCTGCGAGAAAAAAGGAACTCCCTGCAAGACCCTAATAACTAATTCTGACTAAATTCTAACGCTTGGCATAAATGGCAGCGCTTAAGCACTTTTGAAAAAAAGTTTTTCTAAGTAATTTAATTAACTTATGAAAGAACTAGTTATTTTGTGTCATGTAGTACCGGCACTCACAGGAATTTACTTAGTGGTAAAGCAAAGCTCAAGGAAGTTCTTCTGCATTTGTGACAAAGTTCCTGTTGGACAAAGCACTCCACAGTGTGTAATAGGAATAGCATCACATACCTTGGGAGTACTCATGAACCTAGGAAGCCTGAAAGGTTACGATTACTACCCTTGCTCTTTATGGCTTTTTATGATGCTTTACACAGGAATGTATACTTACAAAAGCTTTAGGGAGTTGTGTTTAGGGTGTTTTTTGATGATGACGTTTGGTTTAGCTTCAGTTGTGGCTTCACTGGTTAGCTTGCCTTATGTTCCTTACTACTCGTTTTGTGTTTACCTAGTTTTGATATTTGTGTCTCTTCTAGCAACTCCAGTTAATTAAAGAAGTTTAAAGATTAATTGGGACGTAAGTTTTACACATGAAGGTTTTAGTTGGGGTTGAGGAGCAGGTTTGACTTCTTGAATAGTTTCGTGTTGAGTTTCTTGAGTGGGTTCTTGCTGGTCTTGTTCAACTTCTTGAGTGGGTTCTTGCTCAGTTTCTTGAATGGGGTTTTGTTCAACTTCTTGGATAAGTTCTTGTGAAGTCTCACAAAAATACTTTTCTTGAGCAGAGTTTTCTTTTTGGTAGTACTCTTTTTCCTTTTCTTCATCTACAAACTCAGGTTCGTCTTGAGAAGTAATGATTTCTTGGTAAGTTTCTGGCATTTGGACTACAGGCAAAGTGACCTTTATTTCCTTCTTGGTTTTGTCAAACTTTGCACTGGAGTTCTCTTCGTCTACTTCGTAAGATAGTTTTACTTCCAAGTAGTAAACTTTTGGAACTTCAAAAATAAGTAGTTTATCTTTAAAGTCAATAGTGGCATCCTGGATTTTGCTTAACCGTGGAACACTTATAGTAACCACAGCTTCTTTAGGCCTTTTGTGGGTTTTTTGTCTTGTGTCTAAGAACTCGCCTAAGTCAACAGGTTGGGTGTACACTAGTTTATACTTAGGAGCTGCAATCCCCTTAGATTCTAGAGTTTCTTCCTGAACTCTTTGAGGTTCTTCTTGAGGAGTTTCTTCAGTTTTTGGGGGTTCTTGGGACTCCTTCATTTTCATCTGCGAAGAAATTAACTCCTTGTAGAGTTTAGGAGCTTCTTGGCTAAGCTTAAGGTTGTTTTGCGGAGCAGGGGGTTCACTAGGGTTCTGCAACCGCGAAGTTGCAACCATTATGGCTCCAGGTTTGGTTCCTTTGCACTTGAGTTTTTTAAGGAGTTTGTAGTCTTTAGACAACTTTTCTCCTTGGGACTTGAAAGTTTGGTTAGCTCCGTCAATAGCTGTGTCGCACATAAGGTTTAAAAACTGGACAGAGTTATTGGCCAGCAGAAAAGCCTTAGGGTTGAAGGCACAGTCTGAGGTAAAACAAACTGAACCTGACTTGTCCCTGTCGTGGCGGGGATGGCCCATTGCATAGGGCAGTTGCCAGTTACCTCCTTTTCCATTCCTACTTACTTCTGGAGTTGCAATTTGGTCACTTTGGCAAATATTGATGAAGCACTTAGTTTTAGTCCGAGTACTGGTTTTGATGCAAAAGCCAGGAGAGGGGTGCAGCAGGACTCTTCCTGGGGGCAAGTCTCCCGCGCCTTCTAGTTGTTTGAGGTAAGCTTCATATTCTTCTTTATTTTTGGGGTCGGATATTTCGTCCATGTACTCGTTGAGCAGCTTAACGAACTTTTCGTCCTTCATGGCCTTTTCTATTCTTTGGTACTCTTCCTGTGTTATGTCTAAATCCATTTATAATCCTAGTTTCTGTTTTGACTTTGGCATATAATCACTATGGACAACAAAATAGTCAAAAGTGCTGTGTACAGCAACGGAAGGTCTCACTGCGTGTTTGAAGACGGCAGTGCAATAATACTCCACCCAGGGTGTCAGTTCTGCAGTGTGTTCTCAGCTACTGGAGAAGTAACCAGACAAGTTACAGCTTGTGTAACAGGTGCTAACAAAGTGAGAGTTATGAAAGCTATAGAACTCTACAACTCCTTAAGCCTGAACCCCGTAGGAGTCCTTGCCCAGGAAATCTACGATACTCAAACTTGCCAAACCAAACCCAATTGGACTTATTGGCTTAAGGCGGGCTGGATCACTGTAATTGAGTCCAAAAAAGAAAAATTCACAATCCAAGTTGACTCTGAAAGTGAAGAAGTGGGACTTATTTACAGAAGCAAGTCAGGGTCCTTAACTATACACAGCGTCGACAAACAAACTTCAGTAACTCTGAATCCCTTTGGACTCCTTTTCAGAGTATCTTACCCCTTTGTGCTAGAGTCCAAAAAAGTGCAGCACCAAAAAAAACTAGTTTACGAGTACGTAACTTTGGAACAGATCTTCAGTGTAGGTAGCTACCCGCTTTGTTGGTCAGTTCCAGTTTGGTACCTTTGGCAGGCCTTTCTTTACGAGCAACCAGAAGTGTACTGCAACCCCTTGCTTTACGAATTCCCTTTTACTCAAAGCAATGAAATTGCAGTGGAAGTTCCCAGAACCCTTGAAGGAGAAGTTTGGCGTGAAGATGCCACTTCACCTAGTGCCCAGTTCTTTTGTTACTATGGGTCGCCTTTAACAACTGTTTGGGAAGAAGAAGCTACTTACTACCACATTAACTCCTCAACTACTCACCTGGTTATTCACTTAGACCAGTCTTTGCTTTTGGTGAATAAAGAATTTTGCTTCCATTTAACTCACCCCCGGACAGCTCCTCACAGGTTTACAGTGTCTACAGTTCCTCCTTCTCTAAGAAACGGCGAAGAGTCTTACTCCTGCACCAAACTAGTTGAAACTTGCCTGGAACTCCAGTCTTTGCCAGTTTATGAAAAAACCAAACAACTGCCCTTAGAAGAAGAACTGGAAGATGGGGTTAAAGTAGAAAACGAAATAGAAGGAGTGGGTTTGTTCACTGCTTACAATGACAAAAGCATCAGAGTGTTGTTTGAAGACAGAACTTGTGTAAGGGTGTACAGAGACTTTTCAATCACAGGCATTGACAGAAAAGGTAACATCAGCAAGCTTTCTCTGGACTCTCCTTATGGTTTTGAAAACTACATTCCTGTTTGTGTGGAGTTCTACGACTTCGTGTTTACTTCTGAAAGCGACAAGCAAAAAAGAGCCCAAGAAATGGAAGAAAGGCAAGCTGCAGTAAACGCCGAGTTAAGTCGAATTCAAAGGTACACGGAACCCCACCCAGAAGAAGTTCAGTATGAAGGTGAGTTTGTAGACAACCAAGTTTTGGAAAACTTCCAGTCTACACAACAACAAATTGAGGAAATAAACAAACTTTTATCTAAAATTAACAAACCCTAGTTGTGCCATTACTTAGGATTTAAGTAAAGCATTTGGTTAGCTGAGACAGGAACGTTATCTAAATAGTCGTAGTAACTAAGAGTTTCGGTGAGAGAGCCCAATTTGTAAGTTAAGTAGTAGTTGCCTGACAAGTCCATGTGATAAATTAAAACCTGCAGTAAGTCAGAAGCAGTTGTTTTACGAGGGAATGTAACGATGTAGTAGCAACTGTAAGGAGGGTAGCCCTGTGGAACAAAAACTTTAAGTTGGTTGTTGTTGAGTTTGTGGTGGTATTTAGAAGCTAGTAAGGTTGATATGGAAATTCGACAAGAAACTGGAGGCATTTCAGCAGAAGCGTCTAACTTATACTTGGGGACGGAGTCCATACTTGCTTCTGAGAGTCCAACCTTAGGAGTGGACTGTTGCGAAAACTTAGTTGGCAGGTGCTTCCTGTTAGAGGCAGACCTCCGTTTGCATTTGTGTTTGTGTTGGACTTTTTTTTCCAGACTTTTGAACTTGCCTACGAGTTCTTCTAGTAAGTGTTCGGTTTTTACTTCTGACTTTTCAGGGATTATATGGTCTAGGTTGCCAGCACTGAAGTAACTTAAGTTGTACTCTTTTTCGTAGTTCTCTTCTAAGTTGCTTTTAGTCTGTACAACTGCATAGTTGAACTCGACCTCTATGGGAAGCAACCAGTTCTCGCTAGTTCTGAATTTGTTTTCAGCTAGGACTTGCTGGGCCTTTTTAAAAAGCACTTGGACCCCTGTTGAAGAGTAGTTTTTTTCTTGGAGTCTTTTAGCAAGGCTTTGGATTTCAGTGATGTAACTAGCAAGGTTTTCTTCTTCTGTTTCGATTTCGTTTTCTTTGTTGAAATACCTGTTGTTGAGTTTGCTTATTTCGAGTTCAAAGAGTTCGTCCACATTCTGGATAAGTGCGTTTCTTTTAGACTGGAGTTGGCAAATACTCATTCTTCTGTTTTCAGACACTTGTTCTTTGATTTCTTGAATGTGGCTTTTGAAACTTTCGTACCTAGTTTTTTTAAGGTTGAGTTGGTCTACTAAATTATTGACTTGGATGCTGAACAGTGAACTATTGCCAAAATAGTTTTCTGGCTCTGTTTCTTGCTTGAAAGGGTCTGGTTTGAGGTAGTTTTTGATTTCCTCGTTCCCTAAAAGCAACTCAGATTTATAGCCGAAGTCCTGAGTTTCAGTAATAACGGGGTCGAATTCCTCCGTTGTCTTTAGTTTAGTTTTGGTTTCTGTTATTTTTTCCATTTAACTACTAAAATTCACGGTTAAGTTGGAACAAAATTATTGCTTAGGGGTTTCCCACAAAGTTTGTTTTTCACGGGAGTTGTTGTAGGTAATCTGTTTAAGCAAGTTCAGGGTCTTTTTGGCTTCTTTAGGCAATTTCAAGTACTCCAGAAAGGCTTTGAAAAGTTCGTCAGGTTCTTCAAGTTTTTTCTGGGTTTTTTCTTCGAGTTGGCTTTGGCCTAAGTAACTAAAACTAAGCAGTGCTTGGCCGAACTCGTGGATGTTAAGTCCTACTGGGGTTTCTCTTTTGTTTTTAGTGATTGACTTAAATATTCTGAAGGCCTCTTCTATGGTCAACAAATTAGGTGACACACTGAACTGCGTAAGAAACTTGTTGAGGCCTGTAGTCTCCATAACTTCTGAGCCCAGGGCAGGCGCTGAGGCTTTCATGTAGTGGTTGAAAAGCACTTGGAGTCCCCCTGAGTAGGTTTGAAACACTTGCTGGACTTCATCTCTAATGATATTGTTGCGGACTGCAGCTTTGACTTGTTGGAGTTGGAGTTCTTTCCTCATGGCTTCCTTTTTCTTTTTTTTGACGAACTTAGTGGCTTGGATTTTGGCTTCTTCAGAAGGAGTGTAGTCTACTTTCTTAAGAGACACGTACTCTTGGTCCTTTTTGTCTCCTTGGTTCTTTTTGCTTTCTTTGAGTTTTTGGACTTCTTTCAAGTAGAGTTCCCTGTTGCGTTTTTTCTTAAGTTCTTCTTGTTCTTGGAGTTGGCGTTCTTCTTGTTCTTTTTGGGCTTGTTCTTGGAGTTTCTTTTGGTGGAACTCCTGCACTCTAGCTTCTACTTCAGACTTTTCTTTTTCTCTTTTTTCTTTCAGTTTCATTTGTTTCTTCAGTTTTATTTCTTCTTCTCGACGCTTCATTTCTTGTTCTGATTTTTCTTTGGCTTCTTTTTCGGCTTTCAGTGAATTAAGGTTCTTTTCCAGTTCTAAACGGCGTTGCTTCCGTTTCATTTCTGACCTTAGTTGAGCTGCTTGTTGGTTAGATGCTTCGATTTGCTTTGCTTGCACAACTCTGTTGGCAACTGAACCTGCCGGCTTTGGGTTCCGTGAAATAACCACTAAGCTCTGGCAGTCTGCAGAGTAAATCAGGTCGTCCAGCACTTTAGCAGCTTCTAAAAGGGAGTCGTGGGGGTAACTAGGAGCTAACTCAGTCATTCTAAGCTTAATTCCTGGAGTGAGTTTTAAGTAAGACGGAAGAGGCAGTGACTTGTACTTAATAGTCTTTTGTCCAGCGTCTAACTGGGGCTTGTTAAGGACTCCCCTAGTCCTTGTGAACTCCTCAACTTCCACAAACCCTTCCAAAATGTGCACTCCAATGCTTTCACTAAAAATGTCATCAATCAGTTCAAGACTTGCTTTGTAGCTTTCTTTCAGACTGAGTTCTTCCGGTACCTTGTAAGTTATCCTTATTTCTTTTTCCCTGACTCTTTTGTAGCCCTCAGGCAAAACCATGTTGGGGTTTTGTTTAAGTCGGGCATTCAAAGTCCGGACTACTTCCCGGTCGCCTGCTCCAGGATCAGGTTCTACAAACAAGTACTTGGGAATGCCACTTTTGTCTGCTTTTTCGTAGAACTGTTCGAACAGAGCCTTGAGTTGTATTGCAGAGGGGTAGTTGGAAAGGTTTTTAGGAGGTCTTGCGTAGGCAATCATAGCTACTTGGTAAAACATAGGCATGAGTAGTTCGTAGTTCATGTTGCTTTTGTACTTCTGACTAAGTAAGTTGTAAACTTTCTTGATTTCTTCAGTTGAGATGTAGTGGTGAGTCACTCCTTGGTCTCTGAGCAGTTTCACCATTTCTCCTTCACTAATGACACTCTTGTTGTCTTTGTAGTAATCAAAAGTGTCTTTTTGGAAAACTTTCTTTTTGAAGCCAGAACTGGAGTACTTGTTGAAAAGCATCTTAGCAACTCGTTTGTACTTGTTCATAACTATGTTCAGCAGTTCCTGGTCTTCAAAAGTTTCGTCGTAGAAGTTAAACAAACTCATTTCCACTAAGTTTTTGGAGTCGTTCACAACAACTGGGATGCCTTTGTGGGCCTCCATCCCAAGCACTAGTTTTCTTTTTTCGAGTTGTTTCAAAAGTGACTTCTTTTGTTTCTTTTCTTTTTCAGAGTTTTGTTGTGAAGAAGAACTGTCCCTTTTCAACTTCATAAGTCGGGTGTTCCTTGCTTTTTCTAAGTCTTCCAAAACCCTTCCTTTAGGCATTGCTGACAAACTCCTCAGTCCTTTGGCGTCTTTCAAAACTGAAAGTTCTTTGTTTCTAGTAATTTTGGGGGAACTGTTTCTAGGCACAAGGGCTCTTTGGGACTGCTCGAACTGCTCAATGAGGGAACTAGGGTCTCCAAGGTTCCCAAGCACCACGTGGATTCCTTGGAGTTGTCTTCCAGTAGCATACTTGACTTGGTGGTTCACTTGCAACAAAACGTCTTGGAGTCTACTGTTCAACTCAGAGTTCCCCAGCCTTATGAGCTTTTCTGAAATGTTGAAGTTGAGGTTCTTGAGGAACTCAAAGATTTTTTGTTCTTGGAGTTCTTCGCTAGTCATGTTGCTTTTGATTGTTTTGGAGGACATGTGTGTGCACATAAGTTTAAATCCCAACTCCACCAACTTTTCCAGGAACTCTTGCATGGCTTTCATGCCTTTGAACCTGGCAGCTATCAGCATAAGGGGAATTTCAGCTGCTCCTGAAAAGCAAAAGTCATTCAGGTAAATCCTTCCCAAAATGTCACAAAGCAAAATGCCTTGCTTCAGTTCGAGTTGTCCGTGTCTAGCAGCTGCTACGAAAAACTCAAAGTCACAGATGTTGTACTTTTTGATTTCACCTATTTGGAACTGCTTAATCAAGGGACCTAGCAGTATCGATATTGGAATTGAAGGAATCTCTTCAAGAACTGCATTGAAGTTAGTAAGCAAGAATTCCCTTATGCGTTCATTTGAGTAGTTCTCAACCAAAGAAAAAGTCAAAGTTTTAAATATGATTGGAGCGTAAGAGTTCTTGGTTTCGAAAAACACTGAAAGAAGGTGGAAGAGCTTTCCGTAAGAAGCAAGTCTGAGCAGTCTGGACTTTTCTCTGCAGGCCCTTTTGAGCACAGCTAGCACTGAGTTAGCTAAGTCTTCATGCTGCTCTATGTAGCTAGGAAAACAAGCCCAAACCTCACACAAAAACGAAATCGTCAGCATCTTATCGTCTAGTGGCTTCGAAGAATCCTTTTCAGCTTGCCTGAGTCCTTTTTCCACCCAGAACTCTATTAAGTCTTGAGTTTCTATTTTCTGTATTTGCCAGTCCTCCATAGTCATGTAAGGCAGGATCTTCATAACATTGTTGAAATAACTCGACACCTGTAAGTAGTACTCACAAAATACTTCCCCTATTAACTCACTCATCCGTTCTCCTCCAAACTCCATCATAACTTCCACAAAGCCTTTTACTACTGCAAAAGAGTGAGTTTCCCAAGACTTGACTAAAGGAGAAAAGGCTTTGTTCAGAAACCACTCAAACAAAACTTCATGGTAGTTAAGTAAGTTTCTGTGCAAGCTGCTCATGACTTCACAAGTTCCAGCTACTATTCTCCAGTCCTTCGACGAGAGTCCACTTTTCAGAGAACTAAAAACTAAGTTGATCGAGCCTGACTCAGCTTCGTTAGCAACCAACATAGACAGATGTTCAGCGTTGTCCTGTATCCCCTCCAGCCACTCTAGAATTGGTTCGTAACTTCCCTTGAGCCCCCTAATTATCAGTTGCGACAAGTAGTTTCCTGAGTCAGCTAAAAGGCCTGCAGCTTGTTTGGGTTGTATTTTGAAATACTTGCAAAAGCTAACAATCAGGAACTCCAAACAGTTCTCTGTCTGGAAAAGGTGGATGTTTGTTTCAACGTTTTCGAGAAGAAGGGCTCCTTCTTGGTTGAGTTTGTTTTTGCGGCGTTTTGGAGGTTTTAGTTCAGTGCTCTCTACGCTGGGCTCAGTCATTGTTGATTCAGCTTGGTAAATGAGCCTAATAACTTCCACCACCATCCCTCTATCTCCTGCTACTATTAAGGCTTTCATGTCAGAGTCAATCTCAATGCCTACCATTTCCATCACTTTTATGAGTATGTTCCAGTTGTAGAGCCTAGCTGCCGAGGAAGTTGTGTTTTTTAGGGAATTTATTTCAGGAAAAGGAGTGGGTTCTCTTGAATTCACTGATTTGTGGAGTCTTTTCAACAAAGGCACGAACCCTAGTCCTGACTCAAACTTTTGCGTGTCACTTTCACTTATAAACCAAACTGAATCTGAAGTTTCAGACGCACCTTCTTTTAAAACATTTAATTGCTCTAACCACTTTGCAACAGACTCCGAGACTTCCATTTATATACTGAGTCTAATAATTAGATTATTAAGGCTCTTCTGACGCTTTTGCAGCAGACCGGTCAACTGTAAATTTGAAGGCAGCAAATATAGAAGCCAGAATCAGTACGTTGTACCTTAAAGCAAATGGTTGGTAAGCTTTGGTGAAAAGCTTGTCGTAAAACACAGTTGGCCAGTGCTTACAAACCTTGTACCCTGTGTACCTGATGTACCTTTTTAAAGCCAACGGGTACCTCTTGTTCATAGTTTTTTGGGAAAAGTCCATGAGCAAACTAGCTAGGATGGTAGAGTCAGACTTCATATTTATAAGTTAATTGCTTTTAGTTTCTTTTTGATTTCTCTGGCAGACCAAAGCCAGGGGTTGAGTTTCTGGTCTTTAGCCATGGCAAGGTAGTCTCCGGAGTACTTGTTGCATAAGTTAGTCAGTATTTGTTTTTCCCACTCCCTGACTTTGGTTTCTGTGGCTTTGTACTCTTTGTCTGTGCAGCCTTGTAAAAGCCCTTGTTGGAACTCCTTTTCTGGGGTTTTCTCGAAGCAAGTGCGGATGCCCAAGTTGGAGTAGTTTTCAATGGCTGAGATTGAGGGGTCCCAGTGCTTCTTCACAAGTGGGTTTTGGGGCAGATAGGTCTTTTTCTTGTGTTTCTTGGAAGTTGTGTGCTTTCTGAACAATCCCCTTGACTTGCGCTTTTTGATTTTGGCCATTACAAGAGTAGTTATTAAAAGAATGGTAAGTTCCAAGTAGAGTGGAGTCGACGAAGCAATAGAAAGGATTAAGTCCCACTACAGCGAGGTCGAAGGAATAGTTATTTGCAACTACAACGGAGTTTCTGTCAAAAGCACAATGAACGAAAAAGAAACCAAAAAGTACTCTGAGTTAATATCAAGTTTGACTTCCCGGGGACGCTCACTCATCAGGGAACTCGACCCTGAAAACGACTTAATCTTCTTGAGGGTCAGGACCAAGCAGGACGAAATCATGATAGCTCCAGACAAAGAATTCATGCTCATTGTCATTCAGAAAATCGAAACGTAACCATTATCTCCATAACTTACCATTTAACTTCCTAGGCTGTCTTTTTTGGGTTGGTTTTTCAGGTTCTCTGTTTTCGTCAATAAGAATGTCAAAGAACCCCACAGAACTCTCCGTGCAAGTGTTGGCTCCTTGCTTCCCCTTGTCGTCCATCCAGTCTTCAGGGACCACTACCGCAAACACGTCTCTGAGCAGCTGTGACTTTAGTATTCTGTCCTTTTCGCTCGTTGTAGTGAGACTTGGGGAGGCATTTACCTCTATAAGCCAGGGCTTCAAGTTATCGTCAATCAAAATGTCATAACCGTAGCACTCAAAACAGTGCTTGTCGTTAATCATAACGCTTTGGCAGGCTTTCATGGACTGTATAATTACATTGTTCATGTCGTTGAAGCAACGGTCTGTGGCTTGTTTTCCACGAGTTGACTCTAAGTAAAACCTTAGGCTCTGCAAACTCCACTTGCCCCCGTGTTTTTCGTTGTACACTGCAGAGTGCTTCTGAATTGCAACGTTAGTTAAGTGTATAAACATGTTGTCGATTTCACCCATATCTGAAGAGTACTTTTCGTTACAGAACCTGCAGAACCCCATTCTGAAGAGGTAAGCTTTCAAAGGCCGGAAACTAGTTACTAGCACGTACAGTCTCAAGTCAAACTTTTTGCCTCCAATCAGAAGAGGGTTGTCTACATATCTAGAAATGATGTAGGCGTCCTTCACAGCTACTGACTGGAAAGGCAGTTTGGAGGAGTTAGCCCACTTCTTTATTTGAGAAATCTTGTTCACCAAGAAAATGCCTTTTCCTTGGGACTTGCCGTTGGGTTTCATGATCCAGGTAGTGTTGGGGTTCCTTTTGAACTCCTCCACAAACAAAGAGTAGTCACCCGGCAAGTTGTAAGTTTGGGGGATTATGTCCAAGTGCAGGTAGTTGCCGTGTTCGTCTTTTTCGGCAATAGCGTTGTTTTCCTTTTCCATTTCTCTTCTATAGCGCTTGATGTTCTTCACCATTAAGTCCTTTCTGGTGAGTTCGTAGTGGTTTGGGAAGTGATTCAAAAGTTGGTAGTCTGCTAGTCTTTGGCCAGTTTCTGGGTTGAAGATTTGCTTAACAGTCCAAACACTTGCCCAGTAAATGTTCCAGTCGTCATCCGAACTGCACCTTTGCCATTGTCTTTTTTCGAAGTTAGAAGTTATTACGTATTTTTCAAAATCTGATTTCCATTTCAGTCTTCCTTGGCTGTTCATTTAATTAAATATGAATTATTCTTAAAAATCCAGCCAGTTTGTAAGGTATTCGCACTCTCCAGGGTTAATCAATGCCCCTTCTGCACACTGTCTCTGCAAAGGACACGCAATGCAAGGAGTCACTAAGGGGTCGGGAACTTCCCATTTGGAAATAAAGTACTTGTTTTTGGAACCTTCTTGGAGTTCTCCCAAAGCCACAAGTGACTTCACTACTTCTTGGACATTTTCTTCAGTCAGTGACTTCGTGACTTTTTGGCGCAAAAAAAGAGTAATTTCCCTGATGTTAGCAGGGTACTCTTCCAAGAATCTAGTGGTGTTTTTCAGGAGTTCACTTAGTAAACCCTTGTCAAACTGCTCTTCACTAAACAAAAACCCTCCTGTAATTTCGCTTGAAGGAGTTTCTCCAGCAAGCAGCCAGATTTTTCTGTTTTTGTGTTGCACGGACTTCACACCTTGCACGTGCCCTTGCTTTTCTAAGTTCCTCAGGATTTTGTTGATCTGCTGTGTAGGTATTCCCGTCCTGCTTTTTATTTCAAGGTTCCACATTCCTCTGGACCCTGAGTCCCTCAACAACTGGAGCACCAAAACTTCTTCTGGCGAAAGACTCATAAAAGCACTTGCCTGTTTTTCTGACTGGTAAAAGTAAACCACTTCCCCGTTTTCTTCCGAAATTGAAATTTGTCCTTTGCCGAGTAGTTCGTTTATTCCCTTCACTACTTCGTTTTCGTTGTACTTGCCTTCTTCTTTGAGCAAATCCCCCAACTTCGTGTGTGAAAGTTTGTTGTTTGTTTTCAGCAGTGAGTATATTGTGTTTTCCATATTCTTACTAATCTTAAATCTTTATCAAGTCAAAAAAGCTGTTAATGTAACTCAAGAACTCTCCTTGTAGTTTGTTTCTCAAAGTAGGTTGCCCCTTAGAAAAGTTCCCTTGCCACTTTAAGCCGTTAAAGTCCATAACTTTCCCCATTCCTTCAGGTATACTCCTTTCCCACTCTCCATTATAATACCCCTTAGGAAACTTAAGCTCTCCGTACCCCTGAAACCTTCCCTTTTCTAGTGTTCCTTTGTACTCAATTTCTCCCTTCCTATAGTGTCCGTACCCAGTTAACTCTCCCTCGACCCAGTCTCCAGAATAGCTAGCTTCATCTCGGAAACTGCAATGTCCATAGCCATGTCTCAGTCCGTTCTTCACTTTCCCTGTGTATGTTTCAATCGGCCCTTCCTTGTACCAGAACTTGCCTTCTCCTTCAGGAACTCCCTTAACAACTTCTCCTTCGTAAGTGTAGTTTTTAAACTCTATTTTGCCTTTCCCAACACATTCTCCCTTTTCGAAAGTTCCTTCGTATGTGAAGTCCGGGGTTACCAAGTACCCCTCTCCAGTTATTTCCCCCATGTTGAATTCTCCTTTGTACAAGTTTCCGTTTTTCCAAATTTTTTTACCTTTTCCGTGAGACACTGAGTCTTTGAACTGGCCTACGTAGTTGAACTCAGAGCACAACATAGACCCCTTGCCTTGCAAAAGGTCATTCACGAATTGGCCTTTGAGTTTGACTCCCGAAGGATAAGTCACTTCAGCTACTCCTTTTAGTTCGCCTTTCTCCCAGTTACCCTTTCTAACTTCTCCGTTGTTGAGAGTCATTTTTCCTTCCCCCTCAAAAGTGTTGTTTTCAAAGTACCCTTCGTAAGTAAAGTGTTCCGACCTATATACGCCATGCTTCATAAAATCCTTGTCCCATATTCCTTCGTATAAAGAACCGTCAGGAAAGCCCAGAACTCCGTACCCNTGCATCTTGTCTTTTTTCCAGTCGCCCTTGTAGTGGTAGCCTTGTCCAACCATAACTCCGTACTCATGCCTCAATCCCCCATCGAAAGTTCCTTCATAGTTGTTTCCCAGCTTCAGTCCCAGAACTCCGTTTCCGTACCTCCTGCTTCTATACCACTCTCCTTTGTAAACAGCTCCACAAGCATACTCGTAACTCCCGTTTTTTATGAGGTAGGACAGATAAAAAGTGTCTTGCTGCACAGAAACACACATAACGTCCAGTAACTCCCCACTCATAACAAAGTGGACCCACTGAGAAATCTGAACTACTTTTTGTGTGACCTGAGACCCCTTCCCCGTAGGAAAGCTTGGCCATAAGGAGTAGTCTTCAGCTTCGTGTCCTAAGTGGCCGTAAGTCCTTGCAAAGAACTTCTTCCAGTTGAGTTTTCTAAGTGGGCCTTGGTCCGTGACCATGTTGTTTTCCAAAAAGGCGTAGAGTCCCTCTTCGAAAATATCCCACCTCACAGTTGTTTCTTTGCTTATGTTTCTGTACCAAAACTCTTCTATTTCCCCTCCCTGTTCTTTGCTTTTTTTCTTGTGAGCCACGCCGTGCTTGATTATTTTCTTGGCTTCCTGCAGAAGTTTTTCGGCTTTCCTGTAGTCTACATTGCCGTTTTGGACCGTAACTTTAGCCTTTCTGTACCGAGAGGGTTCTTTCGAAAACATTCCCTGGATAAAGGCTATAAACTCCGGTTCTTCAGGACGGAAAAACTTCGTAGGGGATGCGTGCAGTGACTCTAGCATTCGCTCTGCTTGGGTGAGTTTGCGGGCCCCTGAGTTTTTTCTGATGTATTTGAATGCCTTTTTGATTTCCCGATTGTAGTTAACAGTTATTTCGGTAGTGAGTGAGTTGGCTTCTTGACTTGGGTAACGCCTGTGTTTTTTTGAAATATGAGGCAGCTTTTTGTCTTCTGTTATTAAGAACCTGGGCGAGTATTTCAAGTTGCCCATTGCACTTGTTGCGTTCCTAAGTGTTGGGGACACTGAAGGCAGTCTTGCTGTTTTTTTGTGTCGGTAGTCCATCTTGTAAACTTTCATTACTGCTTTGGATGAGGAAGACCCTAGGTGCTGCTTTGCTTTGTTGCGGGACTTTAGCTCATTGCAACACTTCAGAAAACATACTTGAAAGGTGCGCTCCTGCTATGCTGAGACTTTCCTTTTTGGACAAAGACACAGGAAAAACAAGTCTTTACTCAACAGGGTTCTTCATTTCAGACGACGGTGTTGGACTTACAGCTGCTCCTATTCTGGAGTCCATGCAAGACTCCAAAATACTAGTTAAAACCTACGAAGGCAAAGAAGCTAGTGCTGAACCCATTGTTTACGAAGAACTTCCAGCAATAGGACTGCTGCAAGTCGACACCAAAGAAACCCCTAAGATTCCCTTAGCAAGCAAAGTCCGAGAAGGGGATAGGGCCTTTGTACTAGGAATTAAGGACAAACACGTTTATTTCAACGAAGTCTTTATTACAGACACCAAACACCATTGGGTCCGGAAAACTGGAAACGGCTTTGCAGATGACTACGTGATCAGATTCACAGGCCCCATTCCCAAAGAATGCATAGGAGGACCTATTCTTAACGAAAAAGGAAAGGCCATTGGAGTGGTCTTCAACATTGAGCTGGGTTTAGGCATTGCCATGGAAACCAAAAAACTCAAAGAAATCGGGAAAACAGATGAGGATGAGTGGAGACTTGCCAAGAGTTGGAAACTGGTCAGAGAAGGAATTTACAAAAAGTTTTTAGATAACTAATGCTTAAAGTAAATGTCTTTTAAAATTTAATTTTGACTTATAATGGAACTTAAACTAGAACGGCTAAACCCACTTGAGGTCGAATTCAAAGGTTCAGAGCTACCTTCCCAAGGCACCAAACTTTTTAAAGAGACAACACCTTTCCTAAGTCTTAGGACTCTTAAAAACCTTCAACTATTTGGTTTGCAATAGGTTGTGTTCTTCTTAGCCTCGAGTCTAGAATGGAGTCAGTGCAAGAGGAACTAGAGTACTGGGTTCTGTATTTAATATTGACCAGAGATACAAAGTCATAGACCCACACCAAAAGAACTTTAAGGGAACTTAAGATTCTCAGACTCTTAAGTCACGAAAACATCATTCAACTCCCTAGGTGTCGCGAAGGCTTCAACGAAATTTACGTTGT
>PR_CR_10_Liq_1_inCRDRAFT_1000265_pt1 | contig 33009 bp, 29 predicted proteins | sample PRCRCaboRojoPR_3_FD_10241 | JGI IMG/M metagenome (IMG submission 10241)
AAATAAGCATATTTTTTTAAATCATCTTCACGAGCGTTTGGTCCAATACGTTTATCCCATAGTCTTTTAAACATTAGTATATAAGTTTTATATTTTATATTTAAATTATATTTTATATTAAGTGTATTTAAGTATTTTCTAATAAATCAAATATGATATAGATATTATATCAATAGAAAAGAAAATTAAAACAAAATGATTTTAAAAAAGAACTTTGGAAAAATATTTAAATAACTTTCGTATAAATTTAAATTATTATTATATTATTAAATATTATAATGATTGAAAATTTAATAATTATACCATATAGAAATCGTAAACATCATTTAGAATATTTTATTAAGAATTCATGGCCTTTAATACAAAAAAATGTATCAAATCCTTATTTATTAATTTTAGAACAGGACAATGAAAAATTATTTAATAGAGGAAAATTATTAAATATTGGTACTGAATTGTTTAAAGATAACGCAAAATATATTATAACACATGATGTTGATATAAATCCTTATGAAAATATATTAAAATATTACAATGAACCTATTAGTAATGGTAATATTTTAAATATATTTGCTTCAATAGATATTACTTTAGGGGGAGTAACAAAATTAAGTGTTAGTGACATGTATGAAATTAATGGTTTTACGAATGATTATTATGGATGGGGATGTGAAGATAAGAATTTATATAATCGTGCAACATATTTTAATAAATCAATTAAACGTTGTATATTTACGAGAGATAAAAATGTAAATAATTATGTAAAACGATTTAATGATGTCAATGATAGAAAAAAATCAAATAAATTTGCTTCAATAACTAATTTTGAATATAATAAATTTAAAAAATTATCATACAAAGATAAATATAAAAATATATTTTCAAGTGGTTTAAATAATTTAAAGTATAATATTTTAGAAAGAAAAGAAATTCAAAAAAATATTGAATTGATTAAAGTGAACATATAAATAATTAATGAATGGATATTATATTTCATAATCTAAAATATTTGTGTATAATTAGTATAATATTTAATTATTTTTTGGTGATACGTTTATTTGATTTTTTTTTATGAGACATTTTTCTTCGTTTATGGGTCTTTCCTTTTTTATGTCTTTTCATTTTCTTCGTATATTTTTTTCTACCTCCATAAAACCCCCAACTAAAACCTAAAAATGATATATGACTTGTTCTTAATATTTTTGTAAATGTTACCAAAAAGAATAAAAACATAATAACTGATACAACAATTTTCAGTCCTTCTACTCCGGTTGTTGTATCCATTAATACATCTTCCACAAAATCTTGTGTTTTTATTTCTAATTCTTTACGATATTCGTCCACCGCTACATTAATATTATAATCATCACTTATCCAACTTCCAATGTAATTAAGTGTTCTTCCTGCAACTGTATCAAATGATTTTGTAACGATTGAAGTCACACTTGACACACCACCGATAATCAAATGATTAAGAAATTTATCCATCATATTTATAAATGAATTCTCCATACGAGATATACCAGTATATAAAATGACACTTAACACAGTTGGAACACCTAAATCACGCAAATTACGAGCAAGGTCACGCATGTTTTGATAATTTAGTTTCTTTTCTTCCAAACTTAACTCACGTTCTCTTAATCTCGTCTCTCTGTCTCTTTCTTCAAACTTCATAAGTTCCATGAACATTTTCATTTTATGTTCATCAGGCATTTCTTTAATAATATTCAAAGCATTTTCATCTAAACCACTTTTACGACCTCTGTATCTTACTACTCTTTCTTCATCTTCATCACGAGACCCTCCAACTATTAATTTATCATTAAAAATATCAAATAATTCTTTCATATAAGGTTGTATTTCTTCATTATTATGATAAATACTTTCTAATAAAATTAATAAATATTGTGAAAGTTTATCCAAATCATCAATTGTCTTATTAGATAATGAATTATATAAACGAATGATATTATGTGTTGTTTTATCTTTTCTTGATAATCTTACAACATTATTTATAGCTTTATCTATATCTGTTCTTAAAATTCGTCTTTCTTCAACCGCCATTTATTATATATATAATAAATATAATTATATTATATATATGGATACAACAAGAAAACACAGGTATTACACAAGATACTCTATTAGACAACGTAAAAATGATACAACAACAACCAAAAACAAAAACGAAAAACACGTCGTTATAATACAAAAATATACAAACCTTATACAAAATCACAACAACTTAAAACAAAAGAATTAAATAACGACTTTTTATTTTATAAAAACAGTCTTCGTGAAGCAGAGATGGATATTCAGACACAACAAGATACAGGAAAAGCATTGAAAGATATTGTAGGTGAAGCGTTTGAACGACATCGTGCACGTGTATGGACACATTTTGGATTTAATGTTTCGAAACATAGATATGGAGCAATGTTTGATGTGGATTGGTCTATTACATGGAAAGATAAATTAATCGCCCTTGAAGAAGATAAAGGACATTATGTTGATTCGTGTTTTCTTGAAAGAGCAATATCCGGTTTTTGTAAAACTGTAAACACATACCAAAAGAAAGAAAAAGAAGTGCCACTACTCATTCTTCATAGTTTTACAAAATACAATAAATTCAATGATAAATTAGAAGAAGATTTAGATACAAGAAAAACAGAAATTAAAGATGAAATACAAAGAAAATTAGTATATACAACTTTAGTTGAAAGCAATAGACTACCAAGAAGAAAATGGTTTTCAAAAGATTATTATAGAGGATATACGGATAATGTAGACAATAAATTAATCATAAAAGATATAGAATTTATACGCTCACTTATTCCAATTTCTGAATAAGTTCAACCGCTTTATTATAATATGTTTCGTTTATCTCAATACCTACAAAATTTCTGTTATTTTTTTTTGATGCTATTCCTGTACTTCCTACACCCATACAATTATCTAATACATTATCACCTTCATTTGTATAAGATTTAATTAACCATTCAAGTAAATCTACCGGTTTTTGTGTTGGATGAACCGGTCTTTCTACACGATTAAACTTTAAAACCGTTGTTGGAAGTCTTTTACCATCACTTTTAGCGACGTTTTCTTTATGACTTCCATAATTACTTTGTTTATCCACCGCTTTTTGTGTATTCCATCTCTTATAAGGTGTGCTATACCAATATTGAATATTATATACAGGTTGTTTTTTATAAAATATACAAATATCTTCATTCGTTTTCATTGGTTTCCTTTTTGCGTTTAAAAAATCACTGAACTTATTTTTCTCCCAAACTAAACAATACCTAAAATATTTCATATTACTTGATATAAGAAGCGTGGTGAAAGGTTGACTACCAAATAATATAATAGCACCATTATCTTTTATGATTCTATTATATTGCTCCCATAATTTATCAAAAGGAATTATAATATCCCACTTATTTTTAGTAACACCATAAGGTAAATCACATAATATTAAATCAATCGTTTTATCTTCAATACTTGTCATTGCGTTTAAACAATCATCATTTATAAGACATACCTTTTCACGGTTTAAATAATCACGTGTAATTTTAAAATCTTTTTTTTCTTTACAAGGTATTTTTTTATGGTTATTATATTGTGATTTTGTTAAAAACTCTTTCAAACAATTCTTACAACTATATGTTGTCATTCTATAATAATACTTAATATTTAACTTAAATTTAAACTTTTATTTTTTTTAAATATATTAATATACTATATATGAATAGAACAAGAAAACAACGAGATATAAAAAAATATAGTCCTAAAACAGCACGGCGTCGTAGAGAAGAGAGAACATTACAGAAACGAAAAACACGAAAAATGAAAGACGCACAAACACGACGTGCGCGTCGTGGTATAATAAATAACATACAAAATACGTTAAATTTTATTCATAAAACTTTACAGGATTACGTTAAACCATCTTCTGTTTATGTGAGACCGAAACAATATAGTATAACACCACCATATGATACCTATAAAAATTTTCATAATACAATTCTTGATAAATACGGCGTAATTGACGAAAATTTAATTCATTTTGATAAAGATAAATTAACAGAAGAATATTTAAATATCAATAATTTTACACCTGTATATTTATTGACACACGGTGAGTATCCTAAATACGGTTATAAATCAAATATACCAGGAAACAATAATTTTAAAAATATGCTAACAAATGTATATGACGCTTTTGTAGTTGTGCCTCGTGATGTTGTTATTGTAGATTATGTGCCCATTGGAAGACTTCTTAATGTGAAAGAAGAATTAACTGAAGAATTAACACCATATTTTATGAGTTATGTATTTAATGATATTATTAGAGGTCGTATCATAAATACACCCAAGGGAAGGATATTTATGAAACAAAAAATAGAAGAATTTTTAAATGAAGAATATGTTATAGAAATTATAAAAGAAATAGCAGAAAGTTCTGATAAAACTGAAGATATACTCGTAAATAGGTTTAAAGAAAATATGTTTAATCTTTATTTAACTGTGATTATACCAAGTTTAAGAATTTATACTGAAGGGAACTTATATTTTAATATATCCTTATCTCTTGAAGGAACAATAAAAGAATATATCAATCATAGTAAAAAATTAAATTGTAATAAACAAATTATGAATTATAAGAATAAAACGTATAGATGGAATAAGTATGGAACTGATGATTTCAAAATATTATATAAATCTAAATTAACAGATAGTTTTGTTATTCATCCAGATATTGATAAATATTTTACATATAACTCTAACATTCAATTTAACTTTTATGATGAAGATAATAGACTGAAATTAGAATGTCCGAATCAAAATGATATGTTTTTAAGTGAACTTATCCATTACGGATTTTTAAACGATAGAATGAAATCACGTGATGATTTTACACCTGAAAACAAAAATAAATATATATTTTTCGTTCATTCTTGTCGTGGGACACCAAACTTCACTTCTTGGCCTTCAGATAAACGAAAACTATATGCTACAATATTTGATAAAGTATATAATCTAGGGAAATATCAAACACAACTAGTGCGTTCACCTTATATGATGCGTGACCGTATCACTGATTATGGACCATCCGGGTTTATAGGTATAGAAGGACCTAAAAACACTAATAAAGGTGATGTAGATTATCTTTATGGTGATTTATCAATGTTATCACGATTAACAAGAAAAAAATAATAATATAATATAAAATGAATACAACAAGAAAACAACGAGATATAAAAAAACATAGTGTTAAAACAGCGAGGCGTCGTAGAAGAGAAAAAACAATACAGAAACGAAAAACACGGAAAGACACAAAATTACAAAAACGTCGTGAACGTCATAATATTTTAAATAATATTCAACAAACATTTAGAAATGTTAGAAATACATTAAAAATGTCTGACCGCTCTGTTGAAAGTAAGAGAGATAGAACATTAGAAAGTCTATTATCACTTACACCTGATAGAGGTGTATATAATCCCAGAGATAATCCAATATTACGCTATGTTAGAAAATTTCATAATACACTCTTGAATAAAGGACCAACAACATCATTGAGATTTGATAAATCTAAATTAACTGAAGAATATTTAGATATAAATAAGTTTACACCTGTATTTTTAAAAACACACGGAAGATATCCTTTATTTTCAGAAATAAATAATATACCTGGACAACATACATATCAAAATCTTTTATTTAATCCTGAACAAGCTTTTATAGTGGTTCCTCGTGATGTATTATTTGTAGAATATTCACCCTTTGGTTCTAGTCTTTTAGTTAAAGATAAAATAACTGAAGAATTATTACCAGAATTTATTGTATATATTTTTAACGATATAATAAACGGCAATATAGTAAATACAAGTAAAGGTAGAAAATTTCTTATAAAAAAAATATACGATTTTTTATTACAAACTACAATACAAAGAAAAGTTGTTATAATTAAACTTAATTATCACATAGAAGAGAAACTTGAAAAGATAGTGAATACAGTTAAAGAAACGATTTTTAACTTTATATTAAAAATTATGTTACCAAGTTTAAGAATTTATACAGAAGGAAGTTTATACTATAATTTAGTTTTATCACTTCATCCTAAAAAAGAGATAAGAGAACCCAGTAATATGAGTAAAGAATTTGTTTGTTCAGAACAACTTGATGATATAAAAGACAAGGTGTATAGTTGGAATACGTATGGAAATGAAAATTTTTCAATACAATATAAATCTAAAACAGACGAATTATTTGTGAATCATCCTGATATAAATAAATATTTTACGTATAATTCAAAATTATATTATGAGTTTGAAAATAAATATGATAATGATAGTATATTTTGTCAAAGAAATAATGGTATGTTTTTAAGCGAACTCTTACATTATGGATTTTTAAGTGAAAAGATAAAATCACGTAGAGATTTTAATCCTAAACATGGTTTTAAATATATATTTTTCGTTCATTCTTGTCGTTTAACACCAAAATTTGATAAATGGCCCGAGAGTGATAGAGAGAAATATAAATCTCTATTCCGTAATACGTATAATATGGGTAAATATCAAAAACAATTCTTACATTCACCTTATATGCTTCGTAACAGAAGAAACGATATAGAAAGAAAAACAAATAAAGTTGATTTTATAACAATGGAGAAACCAAGTGAAATCACACGAGATTGGGAATAATAAATAATTTTTTATAATTAAATTATAATAATGTATTATGAAATTATTATAATTCCTTACTTAAATAATGATAAATATTCTTATATATTTTCAATAAATGATATACCAATGGATTTAAATACACATATAAAACGTATAAATTTAAATTCAATAACACCATTTTCAATAAATTATCCAAAATGTGCATACGCGTTTTTTAATAATATGAATAAATCTTACTACGAATATCCAAAAGATACAATAAAAATAATGAATTTATTAAAGAGTAATGGTTACATAATTGATAAAAGAACTTATTTTAATAAGGAGAATTCATATATCATATATAAATAAATGAAAATACCCTTTTTTTATATATGATACTTAAGAATTATGATTATAAATATTTAACGACGATGACGGCGAGAAGAACGACGACGTTTCATTGAACCACCACGACGATGAGAGGCTGAACGATGTTTCATACCGCCACGTTTAGATGAACGACGGTGTTTCATTGACCCACCACGGTTATGTCTTGTTCCGCCACGTTTAGATGAACGACGTTTCATACGACGGCGTGAAGAACGACGCATTCCACTTTTCTTTTGTCGTCGTGCACCACCGGCCATATCAGGGACGAGAGAACCGTTGAGTTCTTCAGTAGTGTTGGTCATACCTTCTTCGGACATCGGTTCTTCATAAGAATGGTTGTTCATAATATTTTTATACTATACCATTAGAAAAAAAAATATTTTTTGTATATTTCTCTAATGTTTAAACTAAATAAATATATAAATATAATTAAATAATTATGTTATATGGTTAATAAAAGTAAAAGAAGACAACGTAAAAAAACATATCCTTTTGTAAGTTTATGTACACCGACATTTAATCGTCGTCCTTTTTTTCCTTATTTAATAAAATGTATTGAACAACAAACATATCCTAAATCACGATTTGAATGGATTATTATTGATGATGGAACAGATAAAATTAAAGATCTTGTAGAACATCTTCCATATGTTCGTTATTTTTCTTATGAAAATAAAATGAAATTAGGAAAGAAACGTAATCTAATGCATGACCATTCTAAAGGAGATTATATTATTTATATTGATGATGATGACTATTATCCTCCGAACGTGTAGAACACGCTGTACGAACATTACAAAAAAATCCTAAAGCGTTAGCAGGTGGTAGTAGTGAGATTTATTTGTATTTTAGACATCTTGATGAAGTATATCAATTTGGTCCATATGGTCCAAATCACGCAACAGCGGGAACATTTGCTTTTAAACGTGAACTATTAAAACAGACACGTTATAATGAAGAAGCATCTTTAGCGGAAGAGAAAGAGTTCTTAAAGAATTATACAATACCATTCGTTCAATTTGACCCGATGAAAACAATTCTGGTCTTTTCACACGTTCATAATACTTTTGATAAAAAGGAATTATTGAAAAATCCTAATTCTAAATATGTAAAACCTTCTAATAAGAAGGTTGAACATTTTATAAAAGATAAAGAGCTTCGTGAGTTTTATGTAGATAAGTTAGATGATGTTCTTAAAATGTATGAAGAAGGTGAAATAAAAAATAAACCTGATGTAATACAACAGACTAAAGAAATTAAAGAAAAACGTGAAAAGATGAAACAAGATATGTTAATACAAGAACAAAAAAAACAAATGACATCATTGGTGATGACGACACCACAAGGAAAAAAGCAATTATCTGTTTATGATTGTGTACAAGTTATAAAACAAATGCAGGAAGAGATTAAAAGATTGAATAATGTAAATCAAGAGTTGCGTAAGAAATTGGAAGCAAGTTCTTGAATATCTTTTTGTTCTTTTTTAGATTTACGGTTCCAGTGATATAAATTTCTTTTATATGATGTATTATTGAGTTGTTTTTTATATGTAACAATAAAATCGTAAAATAAAGCGTCCCATATATCTCTCCATCCATCTTTAACGAAACGTGAATTACTCATTTTATCAATATAGTTAGATGATGATATATATGGTTTTCTCATTGATACACCACCATCACTCCATAATCCCATACTATATACACAACCAACCATAACCCATTCATAACTATCTATAGAAAATTCCATAAACCATTGATATACATCTTCAGGTTTTAATCTACATAAATTCATAATATTACTCATAATCATTAGTCTTTCAATATGGTGTAAATAACCATATTTAAATGCTTTTTTAATTGTGATGTCCACAGGTGTAATTCCTGTTGTTCCTTCATACCATGATTTATTTATTTTACGTTTATGATTAAAATAATTTTTACCTACAATGTCATTATAAAAACGTGCATATAATAATCGTTCAAATTCTCTCCAACCAATTAATTGTCTTAAAAATCCTTCATAGGTTTGTATGGGTGCTTTTGTATGTTGTAATTTATTTAATACATCTTTAGGTGTAATTAACCCAATATTTAATAAAGGAGAACATAATGAATGAAATAAAAGTGGTTGATTAGGAATAATTGCGTCTTGATATTTACCAAAATATTTAAACCTACATTCAAAAAAATCATTCATCCATTGTATAGCATTTTTTCGTGTTACCGGCATATAAAAATTATCTATTGTTCCATAATTATGTTTAAAATGTTTTTCACAAAATTGTTTTGCCTTTTTAATATATTTCTCTTGATTTTTTGTATATTCATAATCTAATGATTTAAAGTCGAATGAATGTTGTTTAGGTATTGGATTACGATTTTCTGTGTCATATGTTTTATCCACCTTTTTAATGTCATACCTCTTTAATTGTTTTTTATAAAATGTTGAATGATTTGTAATATCATCTTCAATGAGGTTTTCTAATGTGTTTAAAAACATAGGTGTATCTAAAATAGTTAAATTTGTATACTTTGAACATAATTCATTTTGTAATGTATAGTCAACAACATCAAATACGTAGAGAGAAGAAGTATTTTTAGAAATAGAAGGATACTTAAAATGTTCATAAGAAATATAATGATAAGAAGAATATGTATCTATATATGCTAATATACTGGCACGATGAAGGATAATTTTCTTTTTATTAAAATTCATATTGTTTCCTCCATCATAAAATTTTGGATGTTCTAATACATAAACTTCATCTATATAATGAGGTATTAATGAATGATGAAATAATTGGTTAGAATATAAAAATAATATTGATTTCATTTATATTCTAACTAGGGATAATATCTTAATGAAGGATGAATACATTTTTCTAATGTTGGATAAATATCTTGAGATAAACAATCAGAAGTATAATCAACCAATGCACAATGACGANCACCTTCACGATTTTTTCCAATATAACAATAACCTGGATTTTTTTGTTCTTTATTATTTAGNACTTTTGGTTTATTATTTAGGACATCTTGTTTATTATGTTTTTGTTCAGGTTTAAACATTATTATTTCACGTAGGATAATCATACTATATACGAAAATTACAAAAAGTAATAATACCCATATCATTTAATATTTATGAATAATTTTTTTTTATTTTATAGATAATTGTTTATACATATAATAAGCAAGTAAGCATATGATAATAAAATAAAACAAGTTATTTAAATTATTTCGTGAATAAATACGACTGTCATTAAATAATGTTTCAAGTTTATTAAATAGTGTATCATAATCTGTTGATGATAATTGGAAGTTTTCACTAACTGTATTCGAAGGAATTTGATTTTGATTTACTAATTCTTGTAATTCTGCTATCGGTACATGTGCTTTTTGACTTGAACGTCTATTATTTGAATCAATCGTTTCTAAACGAACTTCTTTACATTTTGGTGTATGTCCCTCTGTAAACGCATTAAACATAGACATAGGATTTACAGCGTCCATATTACTAATGATACCAGGTATTAATCCTCTAAACGCTGAAAATGTAATTCCCGTTTCATCACTTATAAAAGGAATTGAACCTGAAGGTTGATTACTGATATACATATATCTATCAACAAGTTTGTTAGTTTTTATATCTTTACACTTTCCAGGTGTCTTTAAAAAGAAACGATTACCAAGTGGTTTACCTGTTTTTGAAGCACGACCATCACCCGCAACAAGTAATTTTATATAATCAACAAGACCTTCAACATCTCTAACTAATGCTCCCATATTTCCATCACTACTCATACCAATTCTTTTTGGACTGTTAATAAATTTATAATATTCGTAATCCTGTCCAAGAAAATCTTGTTCTATCTTATCAACCTCTTTTAAAAATTCAGACATTTTTTATAATATTAAAATATAATAAAAAATGTTATTTGATATTATATCGTTTACACTTATTGTATCCGTAATTATCATTTCGTTAATGTATTCATATAATAATACAAGTGTTTATGAAGGTATGAAAGAAAATTCGTGTGATACAGAAACACTTATACACGAAAATGCAGGAACAATTAATCAAATAAAAAAAGACAATAATTCATTGAGAGAAACAATCAATAAATTAAATGCTACACAAACTATACTTCATAAAAAAGTAGATGATATAGATAAAAAACAATCAAAAATAGAAACCGCATTAAAAACATTATCAAATGAAACAGAACAAAATAGAAAATCACTTCAACGGATGGTTGAACAATCTAAAAAGCATTTAGGAAATGCTAAACAAACTTTAAATAATTTATCACCAATACAATAAACAACGTAATTTACGGTTTGGTTTATGATAAGGAATACACTTTGTAGGATTTACTAAATTAGATGGTATAGGGTATGAAGGATACTTTCCTTCACCACGTATATTTGTATCATATTTTAATTGTAATAAACGAGTGCTTGATGAAACAGCACCTTGTCTTCCAAACTTTGGATTATTTACTTTATATACTATACATTTTTTATCACAACAAGATGATGACCGATATGTATTTCCTGTTCCATCATAATGTCTTAATTGTGTATCATATGTAAGACATTTACGTTTTAAATAATCGTTATATGTTGTATAATAATTCTTACTTAATACAGTTGTCGCTGGTTTAGATGGTCTTATATTACAACAATTTTTATATAAAGGTTGATTAGGAAGTGGTGTTTCATTCTTATTACAACAATATTCAGACATTATTTTACTTCTTTTTATAGATATATAAAAAAATATATCTATAAAAAAAATTGTATTCCTGAAGGGACTTGAACCCTCAACCTATGGTTTAGAAGACCATCGCTCTACCTTTTGAGCTACAGGAATATATGGTGTTCCTGAAGGGACTCGAACCCTCGACCTATGGTTCATAAGACCATCGCTCTAACCATCTGAGCTACAGGAACATAATGTATAATAATAGAATTTCTTTAAGTTATTTTTATACAAAGAATTTATCTAACGAGGATTGTTTTTTAGATGAAGCACTTTTTACTTTATATTGAGGTTTTATGTTAACAACCTTTTTAAGTGATTTAAATGTTGTCTGACCTGTTTTACGATGATTATTTTTAATTAATATCTCATCAAATATAAGTTCTTTCACCTTACGATTTCTTAACTCTTGACGTTTTTCTTCATATTTATCACCAGTATATTTATTCAATTTATTTTCAATCTCATTATGATGCTTTTTATTATAATTTGGTATATCTTCTAATACCAATTCAAATATTTGTTGTATAGGTTTCATAATTTGGTTTGTGATATAAAACCCATAATCAGGTGTTAAATTATGTTTTTTAATATAATCAGGATGTTCAACTTTATCACCTTGTAATACATTTTTCTTTCTTTTCGTTTCAATATAAACAAATGGTATACGGTCACCAACAGATGGTTTATTACCAGGGTCACGCTCCGCCATTCTATCAGCTAAAACCTTATGTGCAATTTGTTTAGGATTTTTATAATGTTCTCTTAAAGATTTTGTTATTATCAATTTATTTATCGGCACTTTACCAGAAACTAAATTATTTAAAGAAGAACGAGTAAATTCTACCGCTTTTTCTAAACTGTTATTTTTCATTAATATATCAATTATTCCTCCATAAATATCTTTCACAATCGGTGCGTTATCACGGCGTTTTAATACAATTCCCATCGATTTACGATAACACCGGTCAGGGTCGTCTTCATACAACATTCCAACATAACGCTTTTTACTCAATAAACAAAACGGCATAAATGTCTTTTCATATTCTAAATCGTGAGGTGGTTTTAAAAATTTAGTTGCTAATGTTCCAACTTGTTTTCCAAGTTCAATCGTATGTTTCAAAGCTTCTTTACCAACTATCGGTTTTCCACTTAAATCTGTAAGTTTAAAAGACATAAATACTGAATCTGTATTCTTCACAATTAATGGAAACCCCACATTAAATGTTCCATCTTTTGTTTCAATATCATATACAAAATCATTATAATTTGTATGTATTTTTTTTACTCTTGAACGATTGTTGTATATGTCTGTGTGCTACGATAAATCTCATAGATTTCACGACCCATGATTTTAGATATAGAAATATGAAAACTTATACCTTTCATATGTAACCAATTTACAAGTTTTGCACATTCAAGTTTAGAAGAACACGCGTAATAAGATAATATCTCTTTATTTGATGATTTAGAAATATATTTTGGATAACGATTTTCTAATAATTCTGTAAAACCAAGTCTCAATTCTTCAGGTTTTACTTTTCTCTTATGTTTATCCAATAATGAATGATCCTCTGTAACATCAACAACACTATCCAATGTTCTTATACGATATATAGACTTATTACATTTATGACGTATGACGCGTCTTAATCTTGACCATCCTGTTGAGGTCCATACATAATACTTACCACCTCTCAATATTGATTGTTCTTTCTCACGACGATTACCTATTTTTGTATCATTTAATTTAAACCCTTCATATGGTTTCCAATCCATACAAATTTCATCAATACGCTTTAAATATACCTTTCCACGATGTTTTATCAATATCGGTGTATCACCGACAACACTGTCTCCATAAATATACTCCGCGTGACTATGCACTTTACCATATGAAGTTTCACATATTTTATTTCCATATACGTCTTCAACCACATTTTTAGCATAATTTAATAATTTACGACCGGTCGCTGTTGTTGACGCGGCCACATCTTTCTCATAGAATGAACTTGTTACAGCACCACATTGACCATAAACAGAGTTTGCTGTAACTTTAATAGCAAGTTGTCTTTTGTCTAAAACATTTTTCATAAAATCATTGTATCTATCTTCTATTAATCTTATACTTTTTTTCATTATTTTCTCTTTACCTTTATCTATGTTTATAAATATTTTTTCATCATCTTCATATTTTATTATTCCATAATATATCGTTCCATCATTCAATTCTATTTTTTTATGTTTCGCAATTGTTCTTGTATGCTTACGAGCACTTAACAACTTTTTTAAAATACTTGGAAGAATAGCGTGTCCTTCTTTAAACTGAACCCAACGACACGTTTTATATCCTACTTTTATTTTTTCATCTTTACTGTATCGTGGTGACCCATCCGCTGTTGTTCCAACAATTCTCTTTTTATAAGCATATGTATCATATGTTATATTCACATATTCATAACCTTCTAAATTATCATAAACATAATTTCCATCTTTATCCTTTACACCCCATTCCTTTAAAAGATTTCCATCTAAATCATATTCTTTCGTCCATACTTTACTATCGTGTGATATATTATCACTAATCATTGAAGAAGGATATAAAGAACTATAATCAACACACGCAACTGGTTCATTTAGATATAAACCACATTTTGGTTTTAAAACAATTGCACCTTCATATCCTCCATCATTTTTTTTATCTAATACAGGTATTAATGTATCTTTTCTACGACATTCTTTCGAAATAAAACTAAATAATTTAATACCTTGACCTCTTAAAACTAAATATTCAAATGGAACACTACAAATATTTGCCATCTCCGTAAATTCTGTAAGAACATCTACCTTTTGTAAAATGTGATGAACCAGATTACAATCTTGAATACAATATTTAGCAATGACCGCACGATCTTCATCTGTTCCTTTATACATTTCAAAAATATCGTGTGGTGATACATCGTCTTTTGATAAACACCATTTTACCGTTTTATGTTCAACATCTGGTGACGCTTCACCCTGTATAATAAATGTGGTGTCATCAATTATATCTATCACTTTATATTTTTTACCTTCATTATACAATTCACTTGAATGTCCCGTCTCTTCAAACACAATATAATTATTTTTATGTAATCCAAATAAATTTTTACTATAAACTTTCGTAGTTTTGTTAGATATATCAATTGATTTCACTTTATCACCAATAAAATATCCTGATACATAATCTAATTTGTAAGATACAAGATTATAAGAACGACGAAAATAGTTGTATAAATCCAATTGAATACGTCCAGGTGTTTTTACATAAGATAAGTTATGTGTTCCACTTGCAATTGTAATACTACTTTCTTCCAACTTATATTTATTTGTATCTTTATCTTTTTTACCACATACCTCATCTTGTATTTTAGAAAACATCAAAAATTTTTCTTCACAATTATTCTCTAAAGCACGTTGATATAGAAACTTATAATCAAAACCAAATATGTTATACCCTATCATAAAATCAGGGTTCTGTTCTTGAATTATATCAACCCACTTTAATAATAATCTTTTTTCATTCTTACAAGGAATAATATCACACCCTTCAACTGAAGAACATGTTCCTAATACAACACACGATTGATAATATGGTTTAGTTTCTCCTATTCTCCAAAATGTTGTTCCAATATATGTAACCTTATCACCCTCTAATTTAGGTAAAGTATTATCTAATTCAATCATTATTTTATTTATTTTATCCTCATATGAAACCATTTTAGATGTAAATATCTTTTTCAAAGATAACAATTTCTTTATTTTAGTATCTAATTCTACTTGCGTTATAGATTTTTTAGGATATACACGATTTATGATTGTGTTGTCTTCAAACCCAAATGCTTGATATAACATTCTCTCTAACCAAAATTCAAAACTTTCATCATCGTCATAATGTTCTACCAATTCCGTTGATAACTTCTTATAATTTTTAATAGGAACTGGAAAATCACCATGACTACTACTCGCCTCAATATCAAAACTACAAATATTATAAGGAACACCAACCTCCTTATCCAACGGTTTAACAGATTTATAAGAACACACACATTCATACTTACAATGTGATGTAAATTCATCCGGTTCATTCGCGTCATCTTCATCTACAACTTGAACCCATCCTGAAGGTGATAATTCTCGTTCATGAAGAACCTTAATAATGGTGGAATATTTGCTTCATAAATATTACATTCCTTATTTCTAAATATATAAGGTTTTAATTTCATAGTTCCATCAACATATTGTTGAAATAATGATTTTAATTTACGGTATGTTGAATATGACTTGAAGTATATTTTAATAAATTTATGTTTTTTATAATTATCAAAACCATATAAAGTATGTTTATATACAACCTCATAATGAACAATAGATTTAGAATAGTATTTACCAATCTTTTCTTTAATATTATAGATAAATGATTTTACAGTTGATTTACCCCAGTTATTATCAATCTTGATATAGAAATATGGACGAAAATCATCTATAATAACACAATAATCATTAGAATTATCATCAATACCAAATAATTGAATAATAAAACGACTATTTTCATACTTTTGTGTATATTTCTTATCTATTGTTTCTATTTCTTCAGGTTGTTCATATTCATCATCTTCTTCAGATATATATTCGTCATATACCTTAAAGTCAACAAGACGAAATTCTTTCATTATTTTTTATGTTGTAAATGAATATACATTAATATATCTAAATTTCAATTTTTATTGTAAAAAAAATAATATCATTGAAAAACTTTGTTTTACATTACTGAACAATCCGATATCATACACTTTAACTTTTTTGATTTATTATTATGTTTCCATAAAATTGAGTATTGAGTACAATGAAATAAATCCTTTTTTTCTTTTGAAATATATCTTGAAGCAATTTTTAACTCATCAATATAAATAATATACTGATATAAACCATCATTTCTTTTGAGTATGTCAATAATATAACCATTATAATAATCCTTAATCTTATATTCACGTAAGGATATATCTTGTGGAAGTCGTCTTACACTTCTTAAAGAAGCATTAATAAAATCTAAATTATAATTCCAATATTCATAAAAATCATTTGATTGTTGTGAATATTTTACTAAACTCCAATTTTTCTGCATTTGATATATATTTAATATATCAACAAGACGACGTATTGGTGATGTCATATGAACGTAATGTTGTAAGTGAAGAACTGAATGTTTTTCTTTAGATTCATAAAGATGATATTGACTACCTGATTTATTCCATTGTGTAATATAATCACGAACATTACGAGGAAGTTTTAATAATTTGTTATAATCTTTACTATTTAGAGGTATACCTTTAGATGACCTAAAAATACCGTTATTACACTCTTTAAACTCACACGCACTAATATAGTTCATTAATAACATTAAATATGTAACCACATCTTGACTACTCTCTATTCTATCTAATGTTTTAAATTTACGTTTATGAAACATAGACGTACATAATGATTTAATATTTTTAAATGTAATATCATTTACTAAATTATTATCTGTATGTGTATAATTTTTTTCAATATAAATTAAGGCATTATTATAATCAATGTGAACAATCTCACCGTGTTCTACATAAATATCAAGAACAAACGCAATACGCGTTGTTCTCTCCTTAAGAGAACAAAACTGTTCTGTTAAAATAGATGGAAGCAAAGGTCTTTTTTGGTCAGGATAATGAACGTTTTCTATACGTTCTTTAAATATATCCCATAACCCATAATATTCTAACCATAATGGAATATTTGTTATATAGATAGATATTATAAATGATGTATCATTATATTGTGTTATACCAAAAGCGTCATCATGTTCTCTTGAAATACTCGGATCTATTGTAATAATACGCTGGTTCGTTCTATCTTGAATTTTATATAAATCATATACACTTTGTAAATAATCTCTGTATGACATATCTAAAATCTCATTTGTAATTGGTATATGTGTTGTATCCGTATACAAACACTTTGAATACATTTGGTATTCATAATAATTTTTTATATTTTTTACAGGACCTAACACTTTTATAATATTACAACGAGGATGAAACTCATCCCAATCTAAATATTTAATTAATGTATATACTGTATCTTTAGTATTATAATTTGTAATAAACACCGGATTACGCACATCATCAGAATACGCATAACCATTTTTTACAATCGCTGGTATATATTTAAGACTTCGTATAGATGAATGAATGATTTCACATATACCATCTACAATTTTAAATATATCTAAATTCATTAATTTTAAATTATAAGGATTAAAATAACCATATAATTCTATATTCCAATATTTAGAATAAAATTCATCATTCGTAATTTTAATCATTGATGGATGTTCAAATAATTCCCAATCCTGATGGAAATTATTTGAACTAAACTTAATCTTTAACAACATCAACGTTCAACGTAAAGGTATACTTCTATAACAACTTTACAATAAATACAATCAATTTTTATTGTAAAATATATATAAATAAGAATAATATGTATTCATTTATCTCTCAAAGAAAAACATCTGTATCTATATCTATTTTTATAATTATATTCGCAATTATAAATACAATTAAACCTGGGTTCTTATACACATATGATGGACAATTTAGACATTTCGGTATAGGACAAAGTCAAACAACAATACTACCAATATGGTTTATAACCATTATTCTAGCAATATTTTCATATTTATTTGTCTTATATACACTTGTATATCTTACCTAACGACGTTCATAACGAACATTAATCCAACCATTTCCTACTGGAATTCTCGTTGAACGTTGAGAACCTCCTTTATTATCTCTGGAATTTTTAGGACGAACATTTCTTTTCTGTGGTCGTCTCCTCTGTTGTCTCATCTCACACATCAAACGACCACCATCTACACCTGTCACCGCCACGGCCTGATAAGGATGGTCATCAGCAGTTGATAGATGAAAATCTACATATTCTCCTTGATACAGTGTTTTAAATTGTTTATTATCATGGAGTTTAATACTTGTATGATGGACGAATACATCATATTGCACATCATTAATCGTCATTGTAATAAAACCATATCCTTTCTTTGTATTGAACCATTTTACAGTTCCACGGAATGTTCGTGTTTCGTCACCGTTCCAATTATATGTATTCATAATAATATAGTAATATAGAACGTTTTTAAGTCTTTTTTAAAATATAACCTTTTAATGTTTTACGACGGACAAGAGGAGTATCATGAAGTGAATTATGACATTCTTTACATATAGACATTAAATTTGATTTATGATTTTTATGGATTGTTCCAATAAATCCCGAACCATCCGCTTGTGATTGAAATTGTAAATGATGAATATCATCCGCCTTTTTATTACACATCTCACATAACCCTTTTAACTTTTCAGAATTGTAAGGTGATGATTTATTAAATTTTGTGGTCATTGACGTTTCAGGATACAATGAAAAACGAATATTATTTGCTAACTCTATAAATTCATCAGGTAGTCCTAATGATTTACACACCATAATACCATACATATTATTACCAGGTCCATCACGAAGACGACGGTCATAGATTAAATTGTTCTCTCCATCAACTTCAATCGCAAGATGTTTATACTTCAATCTATCTAATTCTTTTATACATTTCATTGTTGTTAACTGATGAAAGTGAGTAGCGAACATAAAATGACTACAACGATTATGAAGAGTAATGAGACCCGCAGAAAATATACTTAACGCTGAACCAATCTCTGTTCCAGAACAAAGTTCATCACCTAATATAAGACTTCTATCATCCGCATATTTTAAAATTGTTCTAAACTCACTCATTTCTACCGCATATGTTGACAATGACTTGAAAATATTGTCATTACCTAATATACGTGTAAATAACGACTTATAAGGAAAGAATTTAAATGACGTACAAGGAACGTAAAAACCTGATTGAGCTAACACGATACAAATACCCAAAGATTTAATTAATGACGATTTACCAGACGCGTTTGTCCCAAATAATAATATACCATTCTCATCATAACCTAATGACACCGTATTTGGAACATAAGGTTCGCGTGTTTGTATCTGTTCAATTAAAATATGACGCATATTTTCAGCATATACACAAGAAGTTGTACGTGTTTCATCAATTTCGGGACAAACTAAATTATTATTTTTTAGATATGTAAACACGATTTTGTAAAATATCAATTGATATTATCAAAGAAGATAATTCATAAAAATGTTTTTGATATTTTTTTAATAATTCAAGAATATGATTGTATGTTTCTCTCAACACTCTCTCTACGTCTTGTTGATACTCTTCACGTTGGATTAAAATTTCATTTAATTGTGGATTATCTATTTTAACTTCCGTGCTTGTTTTAGATAAAGGTATACCATTCAACACTGTTGTATTCCACTTCCAAGAAGAAAACTTTACATTTTTATCACAAAGTTTCTTAAATCGTTCAAAACGTTTTTTTGTCATTTTAATTGTTTGTTTATCTATTTTACAGTTCTCGGTTGGGGTTTCTGGGTTCTTCGAGAGAAGTTTATTCATATAATTCATAATATCATCTATATATTTTGTATTTTCTTGAATATTCTGATATTCTTTGTATATATCACGATATGTATCTTGATTTAAATAAAAATAATTATTAAAATCACCAAAATGATATTCTATCATTTCAATTAATTCATCACTCAATTTTTTATAAAATAGTAATGAATGATTAAAATATCCTTCAATAGGTTTAATTACTCTTAACAAATTATTATTTAAATTTTTACAAGTTTTATAAATATGTTCAATATCATCGACCTTTATTTTTTTTAAATGTATCTTACGATATGTCGTCTCCATATCAATCATTGTATTCAATAATTCACGTATATACTTCAGGTCAATACAATCATCAAATAATTTTGTATATGAATATTCGTGATTTAATTTTTCAATATTCGTCCAAGGATGAGTGATTTGATTATATAAATTACGACGACCCATACGTGTACAACAACGATTTACAAATCTTGCTACAGATGATGTTAGTGGTTTTGTTGTTCTGGAGAGAACATATCCATCATCTAATATGTTTAATTGTCTTAAAGAATGATTCGCAAGTATCATTGAATTTAATTCTTGAAATAATACAGGTTCTTGTAATTTATCTACTATAGATGGATTATGTGCGTATACGAATTCTAACAAAAAACATAAAGACTGAAAACCAACCGGATATTCATAGATATGAATAGTATCTATAAATGTATCAATATCATCATATAAATGATTAAAGTATTTTTTTACAATTTCATCCTGATAATTTTGTTTACTACATAATTCATATGTCTCTCTATAACTTCGCATCGTGTCTTCTATATGTATCATTGAACTACATTGAACATCGTCAGGTTCTTTTTGATATTTCGATATTTTATGTATCTTTACATTTGAAGGTATAGAACAATATTGTATAATTTCATCTATCTGTGTTTCAACTTGTGGTGAATATACAATGACAACCTCACATGGTTGTAATATAGAAACAAATCGTTCAACATCATCATATGTTGTTGTATCATGAATGAATTTTTTTGTAATCTCTGACATATAATTTTTCCCAGAGAGAATATCAATAGATGAAAGACCAATATGAATATATGTTTGACGTTTCAGTAAATTTCTTTGAATATCTATTGTAATACATACTATAACATTAGAAACACCTTTATCATCATTAAATATGGTTCCTGGTGAGTATATACCTTGGAGAGACCGTGTTGTTCCTTTATTCATTTCATCTTGTTTATATACAACAACAGTATAACCTTCATCAGTAATGATATTTAAATATTTTTCAAGCATATAATCACGAAAACCGATTTGATATAAATCACGACCAAATATTTTAACATTTGATTTTTTTGCCCATTTCAAACCACAAATAGTTGCAACTTGAAATGATTGAGGATTTACACACGGTTCTTCTAAAATTCCATACATTTCAAAAAACGCTCCATTCTGAATAAGAACAATGTTTTTGGAATATTTATCATTATAATATTTAACAAGGTTAAAATAGTCTGTAAAAAGACCCATAATATATATTACTCTATAAGCTCTATATCTATTTTGTAGTCTATTTTATCACCAATTTCAAGTGTTGGTTGGTCATCATTCATATAATTATGCATAAGCCATTGCCCATTTCTATTATATATCTCTCCAGAACATAACATATCCAAGAACATTTTTCTTAAAATGAAGTCTGGTGCTTGACTACCTGACTTAATAATATTTCTATCTTTCAGATATTTTCGTATTTCATACATAGGTATTTGTTTAAATTTTTCAATCTGTTCATCAACCATTTTTCGTGTCTTATTGTTCTTTATCAATACACTAATATTTTTTTTAGATTTTCCAATATTAAACGTGCATTTTTTCATTGTCTTATTATGTCTTGGTTTTTCAGTTACGAGTTTTAATTCATTATTGAACTTGAGAGAAGGAAGTTCAACATATTCTTCTTGTTTTGGTTTCTGTTGTTTTAAAGTTTTACGATATTGGGATAAGGTAGGTTTCTTTCCAGATTTAAGATTTCCATAAGGTGGGTCCTTTTTTATTTCAACGTGATTTTTACTTTTCTTAAACTTGTTTACTATTTCAGAAATAAACTTTAGTGAATCTTTTCGTTTTGGTTCTCTCTGTTGTAATGTTTCAATAAACTTTTTTTTAGGAACACGTTTTTTTCTTGTTCTATCTTTCTTTTTATCAATCGTAAAATCTTGTTTTAAAAATGAAGGATTTATTTTTAAAACCTTTACTTGATTACTCATTTAATATGTATATATAAAACCTTATTTTATTATAAACCGCACTAAAAATTGAATTTAAATATAAATTAATATATTTAAGGCACCTATAAAGTTTTATAACAAATGAAGTATATAGAAGAACCTTGGGTTATCATTCAATCCTATTTTGAGGGTAAATATAGAGAACGTCTTGTGCGTCATCAATTAGAATCATATAATAATTTTGTAAATGAACAAATGATGAATACAATTCGTATGTTTAATCCAGTTCATATATTTTCATCACATCCTGACGATTATGACGAAACAACACAAACATATAAATTAGAATTAATGTTATCTTTTGATAATTTTAAAATATTACGTCCAACGATTTATGAAAATAATGGAGCAACAAAAACAATGTTTCCAAATGAAGCAAGAATGAGAAATTTTACATATTGGAGCACGATTATGATTGATGTATGTATTCAAATTATTCATACTGATAATGAGGGTAATAAAGAAATAAAACATAAAACAATTCCAAACGTTCATATCGGCAAAATTCCTATTATGTTAAAATCAGTTTTATGTGAACTTACACATCATAAACATATCCCTTTGGAACAATTGGGTGAATGTCCTTATGATACTGGTGGATATTTTATTATCAATGGTAGTGAAAAGGTCGTCGTATCACAAGAACGTGCATCTGAAAATAAAGTATATGTATTTAAACAGAAAAAATCAAGTCGGTGGAGTTGGAATGCTGAAATTAAATCTATACCTGATACCAAAATTATCTCACCAAAACAAATTGAAGTATTAGTATCAACAAAAGATAATGGAATGGGGTTTCCTATATACGTTCAGTTACCACGACTTAAAAATCCAGTTCCTCTATGGATTTTGTTTCGTTCTCTCGGAATTATTACTGATAAATCTATATGTCAAATTATTATCGGTTGTGAAGAACCAGAAACGAATGTTGATAAACAATTATTGAACTTTTTAAAAGCGTCAATTATACAATCCTCAGATGTAATGACACAAGAAGAAGCATTTATAAAAATAGTTCATGAGTCTAAATTTTATCCTATGAATATGACTGAACAAGAAGGACATCAAAAAAAGAAAGATTTTACAGCTATGATTTTAGAAAAGGACTTGTTTCCACATTGTAAATCACAGAGAGAGAAAATACTATTTCTTGGATATATGACAAAACAATTACTTCTTACAATTCTTGGTTATAGGTCTCAAGATGACCGTGATCGTTATAATAATAAAAAGATTGATTTAACAGGAACGGTTTTAAATAATTTGTTTCGTAATTACTTTAACAAAGTTGTTAAAGATATGATAAAACAAATACAAAAAGAGATAAAAACAGGAACAAGTTGGAGAGCTTCTATGAATTATTTAAATATTATTACAAAGTCAAATATTTATAAAATGATAAAACCAAGCACAATTGAAAATGGATTTAAACGCGCGTTGGCAACTGGTGATTTCGGTGTGAACACCGTTGGAAGTAGTAAAGTTGGTGTTGCACAAGTATTGAAACGTTTAACTTATATTGATACATTAAGTCATTTACGTCGTGTAAATACACCAATTGATAAATCTGGTAAACTTATTCCTCCGCGTAAATTACATCCAACAAGTTGGGGGTTTATTTGTCCTTCTGAAACACCGGAGGGTGGTTCAATTGGTGTTGTTAAAAATTTGTCTATATTAGCGAACGTAACTATACCATCACAGACAGAATATTTATATGTATTGATAAAAGATTATGTTAAAGATATTAACGAGTGTACGATGAAAGATATACAAAATGGAATTAAAGTAATGATTAATGGTTGTTGGGTTGGTATGAGATTATATGATGGATACAAATTCTTTAAAGAATTGAAACAAATGAAGTATACTGGTAGAATTCATATTTATACATCTATTAGTTTTAATATTTATTCAAAAGAAATTCGTATTTGTAATGAAAGTGGACGTATAATACGTCCTGTTTTAAGAGTTGAGAATGGTAAATTATTAATTACAAGTGATATTATTCAGAAATTGAAAGATAAAAAATTATCTTGGAATGAAATGTGTATTCAATATCATGTTATAGAATTTATTGATGCTGATGAACAGAATACATCACTTATTGCTATGTCTCCAAAAGATTTAACTCCTAAAAATCCTAAATATAAATATTATAATTATTGTGAGATACATCCAAGTGTTATATTAGGATTAATTGCTTCTTGTATTCCATTTCCTGAACATAATCAATCACCAAGAGTAACATATCAATCTGCACAAGCAAAACAAGCGATGGGTATATATGCTACAAACTTTGATAAACGTATGGACAAAACAAGTTATATTTTAACATATCCAATGAAACCTATTGTAGATACACGTATTATGAATATTATGAAATTACAAAATATTCCGGCAGGAGAAATGGCGATTGTAGCGATTGCTACATACACCGGTTATAATCAAGAAGATTCATTAATCTTTAATAAGGCCTCTATTGATAGAGGTTTATTTAGTGCAACAGTGTATCATACTGAAAAGGATGAAACACGTAAAGTATTTGGTGATGAAGAATTACGATGTAAACCACAAAAACATATTACTAAAGGACTTAAGTTTGCTAATTATGATAAATTAACATCTAAAGGATTTATTCCAGAACAAAAACTCGTTGAAGACCGTGATATTATTATTGGTAAAGTAATACCAATAAAAGAAAACAGAAATGATTTGTATAAAGTTATGAAATATCAAGATTTGAGTATTATTTATAGAACAAATGAAGAAACATTTATTGATAAAAATTATCAAAATAGGAATGGTGATGGATATAATTTTAGTAAAGTAAGATTAAGAACTTTAAGAAAACCTGTAATTGGTGATAAATTTTCAAGTCGTTCATCACAAAAAGGAACAATTGGAATGATACTACCAGAGGTAGATATGCCTTTTACGAGTAGTGGAATACGTCCTGACCTTATTATGAACCCTCATGCTATACCGAGTCGTATGACGATAGGACAATTAAAAGAAAGTTTAATGGGTCAAGTTCTTGTTGAATTGGGATTATTCGGTGACGCTACAAGTTTTACACAGGTTTCTTTAGATATCATACGTGGTGAGATGTTAAAATGTGGTTATGAATATCACGGAAATCATATTATGTATAATGGATATGATGGAAATATGATGGAGGTATCTATATTTATGGGACCAACATATTATCAAAGATTAAAACATATGGTTTTAGATAAAGTTCATAGTCGTAGTCAAGGACCTATGGTTATTTTAACAAGACAACCAGGTGAAGGTAGAACTCGTGATGGAGGATTGAGATTTGGAGAGATGGAGCGTGATTGTATGATATCTCACGGAGCTGCCAAATTTACACAAGAACGTTTATATATATCTTCTGATAAGTATGCCGTTCATGTTTGTAAAGAATGTGGACTAATGGTTCCGTATAATAAAGAAAAACATATTCATGAATGCTCTGTATGTGAGAATACAACTGATTTTTCATATGTAAAAATTCCATATTCTTGTAAATTATTATTCCAAGAACTTTTAACAATGAACGTTGCTCCACGAATTTTAACATCTAATTAACGCATAATTATAATGCGTTAAAGAACTTAAAAAGGTTTTACTGTAATACAGTATATAATAATGGCACGTAAACAAACTTCTAACGATGATAATGTTTCTACCACCAATGTTGTTGAAGAAGAAAAACAACCTGTTACTACTGAAGATGAGTTCGCGCAAGTTCTTTCTGAATTGAGTGCTCTTCGTTCTCAACTTACTCATCTTGTTTCAAGAGTAAGACAACTTAAAGTAAATTCTGCTCGTGAACTTAAGAAAGCACAAAAATCAAGTCGTCGTCGTAAATCTTCTGGTAAAAGTAAACCAAGCGGTTTTGCTAAACCAACCCCTATTACAAAAGAACTTGCAACATTTTTAGGAGTAGACCCTGGAACTGAAATGGCACGCACAGAAGTAAATCGTAAGGTAGACCAATACATCAAGGAAAACAACCTTCAAAAGAGTGATGACAAGCGTGTAATTATTCCTGATAAAACTCTTCGTAAACTTCTTAATCTTTCAAAATCCGACAAACTAACATACTTTAATCTCCAGACCCATATGAAACATCTTTACGTATAATTTTTTTTTGTTTGTAATATGTATAAAATGAAATCTACAATGGTTAATTTTTTAGGTGAGCGTATCTCTCAACAATCCGCGATTGTAGCTTTAGCTGGTATTGTTTTATCTGTGGTTGTATTATTTTTAAATATGTCAACTGTTGGTTTAACCGCCTCTTTAATGACATTAACCGCATTTTTCTTATATGCGTATAATGTGAATTGCACCATTGTAGGTAAATGCCACGTCTGGTCTTGGGTATTAACTGTATTATATGTTGTAAACGCTTCAACATTATTATTAGGTGCTTTAGTGATGGAGAATAGAAACTAAATCATATTTCATTTATTTTATAAATATAAAATGAATGAAATTCATAGTAATGTTCTACAATGTAAGATTAAGTATTCAATATGAAATATTGGACGATAATTATTATTATATTGTTTAAACCATTCAGATAAAAATTCAATAGATAATTTGGGTATAATTTTTACAAGATGAAGAACAAGTTCTTCAATAGGAATACGATAATTTAGTAATGTATAAATATAATTTCTTAATTTATGAATATCTAATTCTTTACAATATAAATAATTGTCAATATAATTAATATTATATTCCTGTGTTAATTCATTTTTATTATAAATTCTTGTTGTATTTAATTCGTGTTTATTACATTCTTGTTTTATTTTTTTATGTTTTTGTTTAGGAGGTTTCATACCAAACATTAAATAGACCATATTTTCTTCTTGATAATGTTGTGATGTTTGTTTATTTGTTTCAATATTATTATTTAAACTATCTAAATATTTTATATTATAAATAGGTTTTGTTGTTGAAAACTTAATATTTGGTTTTGTTTTGTAATTATTATAATTTAGATAATACTGTAAGTAAAAGTTTTTTGAAGGACGTTTTAAAGATATACATAAACTTTTATCTTGTATCCAGTATGGTATAAAATCATAATGTTCTGTATGAATAATCCAATTGTATTGTTTAGGAAATATATCATAGAATAAATCTAATAATTCTGTATGAATTTTATGAAAATATTTACAAATAATATAAAATGGTTTAGATTTTCTATTTTCTGTTATATAACTTATAATTTCATTCCATAATTGACGAGGATTAATTTGTATAAATGTCATATCAACTTCAATACTATTATCACTAATTATACATTCAATACTATATTTCGTTGTATATATACGCACAGGTTTTTTATATTCTATATTTAATAATTGTTGAATAAAATATGATTTACCTATACCTTTCTCTCCGTGAATAATTAATGAACACGGTTGTTTTAATTTATCTAATATTTTTTCTCGTCCTTTATCAACAATCATTTTTGTAAAATTATATATAAACATATGAGCGATTGTATTTATACATTTATACATAATTATCCAAACTTATTTTCATTATGGATAAACCATTTAGAATTATTTCCACAAGATTATGAAAAATATAAAGAATTAGAATTACCTTTAAGAGATTTTACATTTAAAGAAATTGAAACTATTTATATTATATCTCAATTGTTACAATTAGAAAAATGATACTTACAATACCATTTTATGAATTTAATATAGATTATGTTAATTTTGGATTTCAAATAAAAAATACAACATATAAAAATTATTATTATTATAATATCATTTATTCAAAACCAAAATTCAATTTATCAAATTTATATATAAAATTAGACTTTAATTATTATCATATTGAATATGACAAAATTACATTCAATATAAAAACACATCAAACATTAATAGATACAATAAGAAATATTGAAATAAATATACTTGATAAAATAGATTTACCTAAACGTCCTGTTTATAAATTATTTAAACAACTACAAAAAGGTTCATTTACATTTTATAGTTTAGAAAATCATCATTATACGCCGTATATTTTAATTAAATTAATTGGAATATGGGAAAATGAAAATGAATATGGTTTAGTCTATAAATTTTATGCTTCTTCTTCTGATGAAGAAACTTGAAATGTTTCATAAATATCTGTTGTTGGATAATAATTTAATGTTGAATATATCATATATGTAAACAACCCTAATAAAAATAATAATCCATATAAAACCAACCCTGTATAATTAGAACTACCAATCATATGATTAATATTACCCAATCTTGTTGTCTGATACATACTATGATTTTTATATAAATGATGAACTGAATATGATATGTATGTAATTAAGAATAATAAAAGTAAAACATTTGTCGTTATATAGAACTCATTTAATTGTGGTAATTCATTTTTATGTTTCAATACCTTTTTATATTGTATTGAAATATATGTAATCGCAGATAAAATAACAATAGATAAAATAGATACAATTATTTTTGTTATATTTTCACGAACCAAATTTAAAGATAATAATGAATTACCCATATTTATATGAGTTTGAAATTGTAATGTTAAAAAATATATTACTAAAAAAAGCATTATGATACTCATCATTAAGTATCCTACCATTGATAAATTAGGGATAGCAGTTATCCAAGAAAATATATATCCAACGATTAATAATGAACTAAATAATGTTAATATATAATCCATTTTTATAATATAATAACAATATAAAAATGGAACAAAGACAACAAGTTTATGAATTAGACAGAAAAATTGTAAGCATACATTCAGAAGATAGAAATATAGATAAATGGCCGAACCCAAATAATTTTGAAGTTACATTACCACAAGATTTTTTAAACGTTCAATCCATTCGTTTAGTAAATGTTAATTTTCCATCTGTTATTTATACTTTTTCTAATGAATACCAAAATACTAAATTTAGATTTAAACTTATACCACACACAACGAATACTGCAATAAAAGATAATTTAGAACAGAAATTAAACAATCCAACTAATCCTAATGATTATTTTGAAGTTGAAATTAATGAAGGAACCTATGACCCTGAACAACTTGCTTTTGAATTAACACAAAAAATGAACCGTGTTGTTTCTGATTATTTAGGTAGTCCATATGATAAATTCGTTGTTAGAGCAAATACTGTAAATTATAAAATTTTAATTGGAAATACGTGTGATGAACCTATTCTTCTTTTTAATCAAAAAATAGATTATACATTATCTTGTAATCAAAAAATTGTATGGGACCAACCTATAAAATGGGGACTACCTTATTTTTTAGGATTTAATAAACAAGAAATTCAATCCATATCATATGAAGAATTTTATGTAGATTATGATGGTGATGATACACCATGGTTAGAACCTTCAACAGATAGTTCTATAAATAAAGTATGGGTTGCACAATCTAATCATACATATCAATTATTAGGAGAGAATGAATTATATATTGAACTTGATAATCATAACAGTATAACAGAATTAACACCATATCCAAGAACATTAAACAATAATACACAGTTTATTGGAGAAACCAAATCAGCATTCGCAAAAATCTCTATATTTAATCCAACATCAGCACAAATATTCGATTCAAGAAATGGATTTTTAACAAACCTAACACATTATACACGACCAATTGAACGTATAAGAAAAATGAAGTTTAAAGTTCGTTTTCATGATGGTCGCCTCGTTGACTTTAAAAATCGTGAGTGGGGTATGACTATTGAAATCAATCAACTGATTGATAAACCTCTGTATCGTATGAATATTCAACAACCACAATTATATCGTTTGTGAATCAACAAATGTTTTTATATGGTCTATATTACACGTCATCGGGTCTTCATTAAACTTTTTCAAAGATATAAATTGTGGTCTCTTCATAGAAGGTGTTTTATAATATAAGTAATAACCATATTTACTTTTACGAACTGACAAGTTTTCGGTAACAAATCTATTATCATTCTTTTGTTCATCTATAACATTTTTAAATGATTTTTCACCAATATAATTTTTCAATTTATTCAAATCACCATAATTCCATATATCTTTTATAACTTCTTTTTCATCTTTATTAAATCCATTTAATAATATATTCTTATACCATTCTTTCAAATTAATATTTTTATTGTTATATTTTAAGTATACACCGTAACGACCTCTTATTAACTCCATATTTTTATTAATAACCCATTTATTAATAACTCTTTTTAATACATTATTATTATCTTTAATATGACTAATTATTTCATTAATATTATCATCCGTATTTTTACAAAGATGTTTACGTTGTATTGAACCCTCTTCAATTCTATCCAATTCTGTCTCCATCTTTGATGTATATGAATAATCAAATAAATCTGAAACATTATTTAATACGAATTCTATCAACTCCTTACCAAGAGGTGTAATCACAAGTTTATTGTTCTCTTTACCTAACATTTTATTTTTTGTTATTTCTTCAATTATATCATTTTTTAATATGTATGTATGAACTTTTACATTATAACCATCTATATTTTTTATACATACATATTTACGATTTTGTATTGTTGATATAATATTTGAAAACGTTGATGGACGTCCAATACCTTTTTTCTCTAAAGCAGAAATTAACGACGCCTCATTATAATGATAATTTGTCTGTTTTAATTCCGTATTTGTAGTAATTTTTTCATATTTTAATGGATTTTTATAGGGTTTTATCAAACTTTCTGGTTTTGGAATATTTAATCCACCAAACAACTTTTTTTCATCTTTTTTTGTTGGTTCATATGGACACCATCTATAAAATTCTTCACTTATATTATCATCTGCGTATTCATCATCTATAATCTTCCAACCCTCAAATACAAGTTGTTGAAATTGTTTTTCATATTTTGTATCGAACGGTGCTGTAATACAAACATTATAAATTAAAAATTCTGCATATGATAAACAACTTTGAATAGATATTTTCCATATTAAATTATATAAATTCACATACTTTTCTGGTTTATCATTTATATATATTGGGCGTATTGATTCGTGATTTTGATTATCTTTCTGTTTATATTTATAAAAACATTGTGTATTGAAATAATCTTCTGAATATTCTTCTCTCATATAAGATTGAACTTTATTCATAAATTCAAGTGAATAACTTGAAGTATCTGTTCTCATATATGTAATCCATCCATTCTCATATAACCATTGTGCTTGTTTCATCGTCTCCTTTGGTGATAATCTTAAACGTTGACTTGATAATTGTTGAAGGAGACTTGTTGTTAATGGTTTAGGTGGTTGTACACGCATCACTTCATAAGGAGATGACATATAATTATAAGTAAATGTCTTTGAATGTTCTAAAAAATTATAAACTTCACTTTTATGATTAAAAATTTTATTCAGTTTAAATTTTGTATTATTAAATACGGCGTATGTTATTAGTTGTTCATTAGGAGGTTGTTCTTTAATCATCTTCTCTCTATCATAAACAAGTCTCACCGCTGGTGTCTGACATCGTCCAATAGACGTGCAGTTTTTTGTATACTTCCACAATATAGGTGATAATTTGAAACCAATTAATATATCTAATGATTGACGCGCTTGTTGTGAATATACTTTATTCATACGAATATTGATAGGATGTTTTATTGCGTATTGTAGTGCTTGTTTAGATACTTCACGAAAAATGATACGTGGTGTTTTATCAATAGGTAATTTCAATAAATAGCATATCGTCCATCCTATCATCTCTCCCTCACGGTCATCATCAGTCCCTATAAATACTTGTTCAGATTTAGACACAGTTTTTTTAATTTTAGTTAATTGTTTTCCATTTTTTATTTTATATATAGGTGTATAATCATTTTTCAAACATTTTATACCTTTTGTAGTATCAACTTCTGTAATATGACCTATAGACGCTATACATTTATAATCACTACCTAAATATTTTTCTATTTTTTTACATTTAGAAGGAGACTCAACAATAACTAACTTCATATTCTATATATATAAAGTAGTATTATGTAAATATAATTCAATTTTAATATAAAATTGATTATGGTTTTATATTAAATAAATGATAATAAAATATGAAGTTGCTTTATATATCAGCAGGTGATGATACTGATTTTCTAAAACATTTTCCTTATGTTGATACATTTATTCTTGTTGATAACTTACAATCTAAAAATATTATAAAATACTCACTAACAAATACA
>PR_CR_10_Liq_1_inCRDRAFT_1000266_pt1 | contig 32987 bp, 20 predicted proteins | sample PRCRCaboRojoPR_3_FD_10241 | JGI IMG/M metagenome (IMG submission 10241)
TGACGATTAAGTGGTTTGCCACAGCAAACCTACTCAATGTCAGCATTTACGCTGGGAAGTGGCTTGCTCCGATGTCGCAAACCACTTCGTATTGCGTATACCTCAGCAATTACGGTATCGGAAAAATTGAAGACCGGCTTGATCCGAAAGTTTTTCTTCGTGTCCACCGTTCCTCCATTATCATCCACTACGTTGAGAGCGTCAATAAGTACGCCAGCAGCTATGATGTGAAGATGCAGAATGGGGACGTGGTGCGGGTAAGCCGCGGCTATATGGATAAGATTAAGGCGCTGACGTTTTAGTGAAGTCTTATTGTACTAAATGGCCTTCTTCCAGGCAGGCAGAATGAAAAACCGCCGGCGGGAACAAGGCCTGCCAGCGGTAGATCCGTTTTCAATATCGTTTAACCAATGACTCTACTCCCCGGTCCCAATCGGCCGCTGCGGTGTATATGGCGCACCGGCTTCTTCCAATGCGGCTTCAATAGCTTTGACCTCCACCTCGGTGAGTTGGCGCATACGATTGAGGATGGGTTGAGCTTCTTCCTTCACTATAGCAAGGGCATCGCGCTGCGTCTTTGTGGGCGCAGAGGTAGAGCCCCACATTTCGTAAGACAACCAACCGAGCCGGTCCATAATGGTCATCGGGGTGCCCTGATCAAGAGTGGTGGCGATGTTGTCGCCGTAAAGCTCCTGGCGCAGAGATTTGAGTTCCTGCTCTGCTTTCACTACCCGGCTATGGAGTTCCTGGCTTGCTTCTGGAGTGAGGAATAAGGCATGGCGAATTGCTTTCAACCGATCGCCCGTTTCCCGCAGACGGGTGGCTGCTCCATCGAGGCGGCGGTTGGTTTCCTGTACTTCTGCCTGGAAGCTAAGTAACGCTTCGCGGGGCTCTGCCGGGAGTGTGACGCCACCGAGACTCTTCAGCTTGAAGGGCTGTGGGCCGGCGAGTTTGGTTTTATCTTCCCCTTTCACCTGGTAAAGGGCAACGAGATAGTCGCCGGGTGCTGCCAAAACGCCCGAATCGTCATTCGGAGAACCTGGGCGACGAACAGGCGATACATCCGGCAAACGGCCATCCCAGGTAAGGCGGTGCAGCCCCTTACTGACGGAGGCTTTGAGCTGACGTACCTCTTTTTGCGTTTCTGCATCCAGAATGGAAAAAAGGAGATAGGCTTTCTCTTCGTCCCTTTCGGCTTTTAGCTCTTCGTAAGTTGGATAGCGGATAGGCTCGCCGGCTTTGATTTTCTCTTTTTCATCCTTCTGGCGCTTAGCTTTCAGCGTCTCTGCACTTTCCTTAATGTAGTAGGTGAAGGTCGCACCAATGGGCGGGTTCTCAGCCATGTAATAACTGGCGCCCTGAAAACCTCTTCCTGAATAGCCGAGCGGGTCACGCTCAATATAGACGAGCCCGTCTTTTATAGGGAATATATGTGCCTCTGCCTCCAGTTGTTCCTCACTGATCTGCCGCAGAGGACTGTAGTCATCCAGCACGTAAAAGCCACGGCCGAAGGTGGCCAGCACGAGATCATTCTCCCGTTTTTGGATGGCGATGTCCCGCACTGCAATAGTTGGCAGTCCGGCGCTTAGCTTCTTCCAATGTTCGCCGCCATCCGGGCTGAAGAAACAGCTGAATTCAGTGCCGACAAAGAGTAAACCTGCATCCACATGGTCTTCTGCCAGGCTGTAAGCTGAGCCGCGTTCGGGCAGGTTATTGCTAATTGAACTCCAGGTGCGGCCTTTGTCGGTACTCTTGAAAACGTAGGGCTTAAAGTCGCCGTATTTGTGGTGGTTGAAGGCCGCGTAGACCACGTTCTCGTCGTGCTGGGATGCGAGCAGGGCATTAACGTAGGTACGCTCAGGTGCTCCTTTGATGTTGTTGACGTCAATTGGAGTCCAGTTTTGCCCACCATCTTCAGAGACTTGTATCAGCCCGTCGTCGGTGCCCACGTAGAGCAGCTGCTCATTAAGCGGGCTTTCTGAGAAGGCGACGATGGTGCCGTAGGGCGAAGTGCTGGCATTTTTGGCGACCGCGTCAATGCTCTGAATGCGCCCCATGACCGGCAGGGTATTGCGGTCGAGCTGACGGGTGAGGTCATCGCCCAGAGTTGTCCAGGAATTGCCGCGGTCGTCACTGCGGAACAACTTATTGGCGGCAAAGTACAGGCGGGTAGGTTTGTGGTGGGAAATCATCAGTGGGGCATCCCAGTTCCAGCGGAAAGCATTTTCACCTTTAGCTGGTTTAGGTTGAATGCCCGTTTCTTCCCCACTTGCTTTGTCGTACCGCACCAGTACGCCATATTGTGACTGTGCGTAGACGATATTTGGGTTATTTGGATCGATAGCCGATTCAAAGCCATCGCCGCCGTGGGTGACAAACCAGTCACTATTCGTGATGCCGTTGCTGTTGCGGGTGCGGCTGGGGCCGCCCAGGCTAAAGTTGTCCTGTGTGCCGCCGTAGACGTTGTAGAAAGGCAGGTCGTTGTCGACTTCCACCTTGTAAAACTGGGTGACAGGCAGATTGGGCTTGTAATTCCAGGTCTTGCCTGCATCAAAACTTTCGTAAATACCGCCGTCGCAGCCCACCAGATAGTATTTGGGATACTGGGGGTCGATCCACATGCAGTGATTATCCACGTGTTTGTTGGATTCGCCTACGCGCTGAAAACTATTGCCACCGTCGTCAGTGTAGTGCATGTAGGTGTCCATCGCAAAGACCATTTCCGGGTCGGTGGGGTGAGCGACGATTTCAGAGTAGTAGTTGCCGCGAGTGAAGTAACTGTCTTTTTTGCTCCAGCTGGCTCCGCGGTTGTCAGAACGGTAGAAGCCGCTGCCATTACCTGCAGCCTCCACCATAGCGTAGAGATACTCCGGATTGGCAGGAGAAATGGCCAGGCCGATTCGGCCGATATCGCCAGAGGGCAGGCCTTTGTTGGCTTTGCTCCAATTTTGGCCGCCATCGGTGGTTTTGTAAATACCGCTGCCGGAGCCGCCGCCTACATAGGTGAACACGTGCCGCCGCCGCTGCAGGGCTGCCGCATACAGTACATCGGGGTCACGTGGGTCCATAATCAGATCGGTTGCGCCGGTGTGCTCGTCCAGCTCAAGAATGAGCTCCCAGTTTTGTCCGCCATCGGTAGTTTTGTAGACGCCGCGTTCACCCCCGCTGCTCCAGAGCGGGCCGATTGCCGCTACGTAGACGGTGCGGGAATCGCGCGGGTCCACGATAATTTTTCCAATGTGCTCGGACTCCTTAAGCCCCATATGCTTCCAGCTATTGCCGCCATCTTCAGATTTGTAGACGCCATCACCGTAGGCTACGGAGCGTTGGTTGTTGTTTTCGCCGGTCCCCACCCATACGACGTTCGGATTATTGGGGTCTAGCGTGATGCAGCCAATAGAGTAGGAGCCCTGACTGTCGAAAACGGGCTCGTAGGTGGTGCCCGCATTTTCTGTTTTCCAGACACCGCCGGAGGAAGTGGCTACGTAGTAGACGGCCCGGTTGTCCGGGTGTACAGCAAAGTCGGAAATCCGGCCGGAGGTCAGGGCCGGGCCGATGGAGCGAAACTTCAGCCCGCCGAGAGCCGCTGATTCCAGGTAGTGCTTTTCTTGTTCTTTTTCGTCTTTTCCCTTTTTCTGGGCATGCAGTGGGACTGCCAGCAGTAGGGTCAGGGCAAAGAGTAGGGAAAGTGCTTTCTTCATCTTGTTTTAGGTTGGTTTGGAAAGAGTTACAAAGTAAGCTGTTTTATGATCCCCGCCAAAAAATGACCTTAAATTGGACTTTTGTGTGACCAGGCGGAGCTTGCTGCGTCTTAACAAATAAAGGATAACAGAGCGCTAGTTGCTATGAGAAAGCGCGGTAATCCCAAAAAGCCATGCCCGGTATGCTTTGTCGTACCGGGCTTTCTTTTGGGCAGCAGGGGCAGAAAGTGAGGATAGCGCCCTATATTTGCCAGTGGCTGGTAGGCCAATAAAACGAAGCAATCATGGACCTGTTTACTATCCTCACTATTCTGATCGTTGTAGCCGCTGTCTTCGGGTACATCAACGTGCGTTTTCTGAAGCTGCCCGTCACCATCGGGCTGATGATTATTTCTCTGGGGTTCTCTTTGCTTACAATGGGCGTCAGTCAGTTTTATCCGGCATTGTTTGAGATGGAGAAAAGCCTTGTGGAGCAGATTGATTTCCATAAAGTGCTTATGGAAGGGATGTTGAGCTTTTTGCTTTTTGCCGGCGCCCTGCATGTTGATTTCAGGTCCCTGAGTAGTATGCGCTGGCCGATACTCCTGTTTGCCACGCTTGGGGTCATCACCTCGACTTTTTTAGTGGGAGCGCTTTCGTTTTTCCTGTTCAATGCGCTCGGTATCTCCATTTCCTTTCTTCACTGCCTGCTCTTTGGAGCGCTGATTTCCCCTACAGACCCAATTGCTGTGCTGGGGATCCTCAAACAGGCAGGTGTGCCTAAAAGCCTGGAAACTAAAATTGTTGGCGAGAGCCTCTTCAATGATGGCATTGGCGTGGTGGTGTTTATTACGATTTACCAGTTAGCCCAATCGGGTGCCGGGCATTTTGATGCCGGAGAAGTAGCCTTCCTGTTTCTTGAAGAAGTTGGAGGAGGTGTTGCCCTCGGCTTAGGGCTGGGCTATCTTGCCTACTACATGATGCGGACCATTGACGACTACGAGGTCGAGGTTTTGGTCACACTCGCCATGGTCATGGGCGGCTATTTACTGGCAAGTGCGCTGCATTTTTCCGGGCCATTGGCCATGGTAGTCGCCGGGCTTATGGTTGGGCACGAACGGTTCCGGACGTCTTCTATGTCCGAGCAGACAGAACGCTATGTGGATAAGTTCTGGGAGCTCATGGACGTACTGTTCAATGCTGTATTATTCGTCCTGATCGGACTAGAGATTGTCATTTTGCAATTCGATCAACAATATGTAGTTGCCGGTTTGATCGCCATACCTATGGTCTTGTTGTGCCGGGCTATGGCTTTGGCTACGCCTATCGCCCTCTTCCGTAGCCGGCTGAATTTCTTTCCAAAGACGAACCTCATTATGACTTGGGGCGGGCTCAGGGGCGGTATATCTATTGCGCTTGCCCTGTCACTTTCTGAGCATATGAGCCGGACACCGATTCTCACCATTACCTATATTGTCGTCGTCTTCTCCATTGTTGTTCAGGGGCTTACTGTTGGCCGGCTTGTTAAGAACATCCAGGGAGAACAGAACTAAACCTCAGGTCAGCGAGTAATACGTTTCTTGTAAGTTGTTTGTAACCAGAACCTTAAAAGGTTAGCTTTTGAATTTTTTAAAAAAAGCTGTCAATAAGCTGGATTTACATCTTTCATTTTAATATATTTGTAGTATCGAGATATTTTGATAGCATTTCAAAACGTCTTTCTTCCCCATAATACAAGCTCCTTACAGGCATATTCTCCCCATACAACAGCACTAAGTTGGAAGAAGCGGCTATTGCCCAAGCATAAAAACAGCAGCAAAGGTGTGCCTTGCTGCCAAAAATGAGCAATCCATGAGAACATCAATACCCTCAAGCTAAGGCGGTGCCTAAAAAACACCCTGCGGCGACCACTTAAAAAAGATGACCTAAACACTTGCAGCCTAACCCAAGCTGTAAGCAGTACTACCGCTACAAAGAGCAAGTACTGGTAATTGCACAGAAACATGAGAAATAGCATACTATCACTAGTATTCTTGCTGTTGATTAGTACCCTTAGCTATGCACAGCAAGCCACGCCTTTAAGGCTTCAGGCTGTATCGCTTACCGCAGATGCAGCTGTGGCCTTAAGCAATCAGTCCCGGGCAGCGCAATCCTGGCAGGAATACACTTTCCAGGGGGAGACGTTTTTGATCATTCAGTTTGCTGAACTTCCTTCCAAAGCAGAGCGGGCAAGCTGGAAAAAGCGAGGCTTGCGTTTTATCCAATACCTGCCTGACCAATCCTATTTGGTAGGTTTATCCGGTCAGCTGTCTCCTGCTGACCTGCCCTTTCCCATTTTGCTGCCTATGTTGGGCACTTTCAAAATAGCTGGAAGTTGTGCGGCTGCCATTAACCGCAGCAACGGGCCTTTAAAAATATCAGTACATCCTATGCCCGGCCTTGATGCCCGGTCGCTGCTGCCAGGGCTGCCCGCCGCATTCAAACTTGAAAAACACCAAAAGGGATTGCTGGAAGGTACTGTAGAAGTGGAAGCCATTCCAACCATAGCTGCCCATCCGGGTGTTTGGTTGATAGAGGCTGCTGAGCAGGCTCCTGTTCCGGAGGGGCTTCAAAACGGGGCTTTAGTAGGGGCGCCAATCGTGCACAATACAGCTGAAGGCCTGTTTACTGGCGAAAATGTAGTTATTGGTATTGCCGATGATGGTAATGTATTCCATAAGGACCTTAAGAACCGACTGATTGTAGACCTTAGTGATGACTTTGGGACCAGCCACGGGGAAATGACCACAAGTATTGCTGCCGGAGCCGGCAATCTGTTTCCGGAGGCGCAGGGCCTGGCTCCTGCCGCCAAGATCCACCTGAGTTTTATACTGGATTACCTGCACCACGAATCCGCAGTAGATAATTACAACCAGCATCGAGTGACCATAACCTCTACCTCTTACGGTGATGGGTGCGGAGGCTTTTACAACTCTAAAGCAGCTGCGCTCGACGATCAGATGCATTTGTTTCCGGTACTCATGCACTGTTTTTCGGCAGGCAACGCAGGGGGGAGTACTTGCAGCGAGGTCTACGGGCTTGCCGAATTTGATCACACTGCGCCTTTTGCTAACCTTACCGGGGGGCGGAAAGCCGGGAAAAACGGCCTCACAGTTGGGAATGTGGATACAGACGGCATCCTGGTCCCGAGCAGCAGTGTTGGCCCGGCAGAAGATGGTCGCCTCAAGCCAGACATTGTTGCCGTCGGGCAGAATACTATTGCCAATGGACCTGGCAACAGCTATATTACAGCCAGCGGCACTTCTGCTTCCGCTCCTGTCATTGCGGGCATTCTGGCCCGGCTGACGCAGGCCTATCGCACCTTCTTTGGTGGGCAGGACCCTCCTTCCGCGCTTCTAAAGGCTGCTTTGCTCAATGGTGCAAGGGACATTGGGCGTCCTGGCCCTGATTTTGAACACGGCTGGGGGCTGGCGGATGCAGGATCTGCTTTGGAGATGATTCAAAACCAGCAGTTTTATTCGACCAAGCTAAGCCATGGAGGTGAGCGTACTTTTTCTCTTGTCGTTCCGGAGGGGGTGGCAGCCGTAAAGGTCATGGCCGTTTGGCACGATGTAGCCGGTGCTCCGATCGCAGAAAAAGCCCTGGTCAATGACCTTGACCTCCGGGTTCTGGGACCGGAAGGGCAGCTATATCATCCTCTGGTCTTATCGAGCTACCCTCATCCTGACAGCCTGACGGCTAACGCAAAACCAGGGGTTGACCGCTTAAATAATGTGGAGCAAGTGGTGATTAAGGACCCGGCTCCCGGCAACTACACAATTAAACTTAAAGGGCACCTCGTTCCGGAGGGGCCACAATCTGCATTCATCGTCTACCGGTTTGAATCCGCCGGCCTGGATATCCGTCATCCCGTTTCGCAAACGGCGGTAGCGCCTGGCGATCAGCTCAAAGTAGTTTGGAACAGGGCTGATGCTACAGGGCCACTCGCACTGGCTTACCGAAAAGTGGGATCGGGTGGCTGGATAACAATCGCGACCAATATCTCTGGGCATAGCTGGCTGTACAACTGGACAGTGCCGGCAGGTTTGTCTGGTGCATATCAGATCCGAATAAGTACTGCTCAGACCAGCAGCGTTTCAGCACCATTCACCATTTTGGGCAAGCCGGGGTTCTTTATTGGGCAGACGGGCATCCATAAAGCGACCATGCACTGGGCACCGGTGGCAGGCGCAACAAGTTACGAGGTATTTGAGCTTGGTGAACAATATATGGAGCTGCTGGGCCAAACGAGTCAAACGGCTTTCGAGTTTTCAATTCCACAGGGCAGCGGGAATTGGTTTAGTATACGCGCCAAGACTGCTGATGGAAACGCAGGGCCACGGGCCAGAGCCCATTTTTACCGGCAATCGGTTTGCAATAACGAGGCGGTGCTCAAACTTTTTCTGGACGACAAGCCCGGGGAAACCACCTGGGCCCTGACAGACGAAACCGGGCAAGACCTGATGGTAGCCGGCCCATATCCGGGCTACCTTGCCGGGGAGCTTGTAGAGGTACCAATTTGTCTGCCGGATGGCTGCTTTACGCTTTCTGTGCGGGATAGTGGTAACGATGGCCTTTGCTGCGAAGATGGTGAAGACAAGTATGAACTCTTTAACGGACAGGGACATATGCTGGCAGAAGGCAGCCACTTTGGTGGCAATGGCACAGCTTATTTTTGTATGGAGTCCAATCAGCCCGCCTTACAAGCTTTTACCACGGCAGCAGAATCAGTCAGCTGTAGTGGTGCAACAGATGGCTGGGCAGTGGCTTACCCACACGGAGGCTCTGGCAACTATTCTTTCAACTGGAGCACCGGTGCCACCACCCAGCAAATAACAGATTTACCGGCAGGCACCTACACCGTCACGATCTCTGATCAGATCACCAGTGTTACGTCTGGATTGGTCATATCAGAACCGGCTCCGTTAAGTGCCGTGATTGCTACCGAAGACTCCGGTTGTGGCACGGTAAGCACCGGCATGGCCAGCGCCATGGTTTCCGGAGGAACGGCACCTTATTATTACTATTGGAGTACTGGTGATACAGGTAAGGAATTGCAACAAATCCCTGCAGGCAGTTATGCTGTTACCGTACAGGATAGCGAAGGGTGCTCGGTAGCGGCTACCGCACAGGTTCTGGATGCCAGCCCGCTGGCTTTATATCTGGCCGGAGACGCGCCTGCTTGTGCAGATGCAGACAATGGGGCTGCTTTCGCTTCAGTAGTAGGTGGATACCCTCCTTATCAGTATGAATGGAGCAATGGCAGCAACTTACCCACTGCAACCAGCCTGGTCCCGGGGGCTTATCAGCTAACGGTAACGGACGTGCTGGGCTGCACGGCAACCGGGCAGATCGAACTGGTCAGCCCATCCCCAATTGGGGCCAATATCACGTATACCGATACACTCAACCACCTGGAAGTATCGGTGTTTGGAGGTGTCCCGCCGTATAGTTTCCAATGGTCAGATGGCTCTACAGCTTCTACGATGTCGATTAGTGAAAGTGAAGTATACCAGTTGACGATTACCGACGCCAATGGTTGTCAGCGTATCTTCAGCGAGGAGGTTTCCTCAGAAGCACCGGAGCATTGCCAGCCTTCTGTAAGCACTAATGCCTATAATTGGATAGAGGCGATTCAGGTAGATACGATGGTCCGGCAGACTGGTCAGAACCCAACAAGCTATGAGTCCTTTGTAGATGTAGCAGGCACGATGATTTCGGTACGGGCAGGCCAATCTTACAGTACGTTACTGACTGCAGGTTTTCAGAGCGGGACACTGCCTGTTTATTGGCGGGTATGGATAGACTTGAATGAAGATGGCGACTTTGAAGATCAGGGGGAGCAGGTTTTTCATTCCGGTCAGCAGAATAATGCAATGGCTTCCTTTACCCTTCAGATACCCGAGGGGGGAGCTCCCGGCTTGAAGACAATGCGGGTGAGTCAAAGCTTCCTTGCGCCACCGGAACCCTGTGGAGATGCCCTCTACGGAGAGACCGAAGACTATCAGCTTCGGGTGGTAGGTCCGGTTGACTATTGCACTTCATCCGGGCAAAGCACCTCACAAGAGTGGATTGAGTCGGTGCAGCTGGGAAGCCTGGAGCATGTTTCAGGTAATGATGACGGTTATGGCAATCATACTTCCTTGTCACAAATAGTAAGTGCCGGACAGTCTTTGCCTTTGGCATTTACACCAGGATACAGCGGTAGCCCGATGGTAGAGTATTGGAGTGTATGGGCAGATTTCAACCGGGATGGAATATTCAATCACGATAATGAATTGGTCTTTCAGTCCGGCCCGGCATTAGGCCTGGTCAGTGGATTCTTTGATATCCCCGCATCCACTGCGCCCGGGCCACTAGTGGTGCGGGTTCAAATGCGTTGGAACGCCCTGCTGAACCCCTGTGGTAGTTTTTCATGGGGTGAAGTAGAAGATTATCAGCTTATGGTTGAACCACAGCAGGCCTTTAGAAGCACAGGGCGGGCTCCTTCGTTTGAGCAAGTAAAGACCAGCCACAGTGAGGGGGCAGGCACACTAAAAGTATGGCCAATACCGGCGAAAGAGAAACTAAACTACGCTCTGGCTTTGGACAAAGCTGGCCGGGTTGAAGTTGTTCTTTATGACGGTTTAGGCAGAGTGGTACACCGGGAACAACACGATGGGGCGCGTGGGGTTCAACAGTTCCAAATGCAACTTGATCAGGTGCCCCCTGGGGTTTATCAGCTATGTGTAAGATCTGAAGGGAAGAATATGCTGAGCAGCGTGGTCGCTCATTAAAGCATGCACAACTGTCGGTTAAATGGCAAATATTTATTTTTTCAAATATAAAAACTGTGTCACAATTAAAACGTCTTGAGGATTTGACTTATAAGTAATATTCACATAACTTTGTGAGGTGTAATTCAACTTGCTAAAGAATCAGGTTGCATTACCTCTCACACAATGCCGAGCTGAATACTCCCCACTAATTAGGTTACAGGAAACTGTCAGCAAACACGGAACTTCACACAATTTCTGCAAACACGAAACTACCCTGAGGTATATCCCCGGGGCCGGATCAGGTATTAAGCTAATGGCTTTAGGGTCTATCCATTTTATGCAATGAAAATTATTTGAGGCAGCTCATTGATGGCTATTCAGACATGAGCTGCAGCACCCAGACAAAACGCAGACAGGATATGAGGTGTACTTTACTGTTCATCACTCTTTTTATTCTAATCGGAGTTTCGCCTTTGGCATCACAGGATTACGGTGTTAGTTTCCATTCGGGGGCTGTGCCATCGGATGCTTTTGCCTTGCCCAGCTCGGAGAGCGATTCTTTATTCACCGACTTCTTGTATGAAGGGAATTACTACATCATCGTTCAGTTTGACGAGATACCGGATGATAATGTGCTTCAGGTTTTGGAACAGGATGGCGTAGAGCTGTTCGCCTATATCCCCAATTACGCTTATCTGGCCAAGGTGCCGGAATCCATGAACTTTAGTGAGCTTCAGGCCCGTGCCCTCGCTCCGTACGACGGTAGCTTTAAACTATCGACTCCGCTGGCTACAGCAAACTTCCCTGCTTATGCCTACAACAGTGGCTTGTTGGATATTGTGGTTAGTCCCTGGCCGAGTATTACGCAGTCCTCCCTGAAAGCGGCGCTCGAAGGGCTCGGCTATTCCCCGGTGGATACCTTGCCCGCTAAGTTGTCACTCACTATCCCCGAAGACAGCCTTTTGAGCATCGCACGCCACCCTGCGATACAGTATGTGAATCTTCCCGAAGCGCCTCCTGTCCACGAAGGGTTCATTGGCCGTACTTCACACCGGCTGAACCTGCTCAGCCCCGGGCCCGGGTTAATGTACGATGGTGAAGGGGTGTACATTCTGATTGGGGACGACGGAAGTGTCAGTCATGAAGACTTTCGCGGCCGTTTACAGGATCTGACCACGACTAATTTTGGTACGCATGGAGACATGACGCTTGGCCTGGCCGGCGGTGCGGGCAATATTGATCCTCTTGGTATTGGAGCTGCTCCCGGAGCTTCGCTTAAGCTCTACGATATTTCCGGCTATCCTCATATAAGTGCAGCGTCGAGCCTGCAGGCCAGTGAAGGTTTTGTCATTACTTCCTCTTCTTTCGGTGAGGGGTGTGGCGGCGTATACACTTCTACCTCTCGCAATATTGATAAGCAGGTGTACGATAATGGATACCTTTTACATTTCTTTTCGGCAGGCAACAGCGCCTCCTCAGCCTGTAGCCCGATTTATGGGTCACTGGTGAAGAACAACTTCAGATACGGCAACATCACCGGAGGCCGCAAAGCAGGCAAAAACGTTCTGGCCATAGCAAACCTGTTCTATGACGACAATCGAGTCGCCTCAAGCAGCCGTGGCCCTACCGTAGACGGCCGTATTAAGCCTGACCTAAGTGGTCACGGACAAGGGAATTATTCCACTCGCCCGAATAATGGTTATGGGCCTGGAGGAGGGACTTCCGCCGCTTCTCCCTTTTTGGCAGGTACGGCAGCCTCACTCGTACAGGCTTTCCGTGAAATCCGGAATCAGGAACCCACCGCAGCCTTAATTAAAGGCACCCTACTGAACACCGCTGATGATCTTGGCAATCCAGGTCCGGACTACGACTTTGGCTGGGGCCGGGTACATGCCGGCCGGGCGCTGGAGGTCATCGAAAACGAGCAGTTTATAGAATCTACGGTTAGCAATGGCTCCTCCAATTTGCATACGGTTTTCGTTCCGATAAACGTGAAGGAAGTCCGGATCATGCTTTACTGGACCGATGCAGAAGGCTCTACTGTTGCTGCGAAAGCCCTGGTGAATGACCTGGACCTTTCAGTAGCCACCCCGGGCGGGCAGGTACGCCACCCCTGGAAGCTGAGCACCGTGCCCCACATTGACAGTATCACCAAACCAGCCTATAACGGTATCGACCGCATTAATAACGTAGAGCAAGTTAGTATCAAGGACCCCGCCTCCGGGAACTACACGGTAAAGGTAGACGGTTACCTGGTCCCTAGCCTTACGCAGGACTACGTGGTAGTATACACCTTCCTCTACGACGAAGTGAAGTTGGTTTACCCACAAGCAGGGGACGGGCTTGTACCCGGGGAGTCCACTACCATCCGGTGGGATGCCTATGGCTCCAACGGCTCCTTTACACTGGAATACTCTACCAACGGAGGTAATTCCTGGAATACTATTGCGAACAGCATCGTGGGCACCCGTCGGCATTTCAACTGGAATGTGCCTAACATCGCCAGCGGTACCGTACAGGTGCGGGTCCGCCGGGGCAGTCAGGTAAGCAGTACGAACGGCAACCTGGCGATCATTGGACAACCCAACTTCCAGGTCAGCACCATACCCGGCAATCAGGTCCGCCTGACCTGGAGCCCCGTCAACGGTGCCAACATCTACAGAATATATCGCCTGGGCGCTAAATTTATGGAGCTGCAGGGGACCACCAGCGGCACCAGCTTTGATATGGCTGCCCCTTCCGGAGAGGAAGGCTGGTACGCCATTGAGGCAGGTATCGCAGGCAGTGGTTTTGGACGGCGTACTCAGGCTGAGCCCCATACCTTCTTTGCTTGTCAGACGGAAGTTGACATTACCCTCAACTTCGATTTCAGGCCTCAGGAGACAAGCTGGGAAATCCGGGATGATTCCGGGAATGTGGTGGCCGCCGGAGGCCCCTACCTTGGGCAGGGCCCCATGTCTTCCCTAACGGTAACGGAATGCCTGCCCTACGGTTGTTTTGAGTTTATCATAAAGGATTCCTATAATGATGGCATGTGCTGTGGCCCGAACGGCAATGGCTCCTATGAAGTGCGGGATGAAAATGGCGCGCTCCTGGCCAGTGGTGGTCAGTTTGGAAGTCAGGAGGTGACACCTTTCTGCCTGAATAACTCAGGCGGCAGCGAATTCACCGTGCAGGCCACAAATGTCACTCCGGTAACCTGCAACGGCGGCAATAATGGAAGTGCAACCGTAGTGGCTACAGGCGGTAGTGGTAGTTATACTTACACCTGGAGCAACGGCGCTACGGGGTCAGGCATAAGTAACCTTTCTGCTGGCACCTATATCGTTACGGTTTCGGATGGTAACCAAAGCATCACCGAAATGATATCGGTCACTCAGCCTAACCCGTTACAGGTCAGCTTCAACAAAGTGGAGCCGAGTTGCAGCGGCTTGGCAGACGGTATCATTAGCGTGACGGTTAGCGAAGGGCTGGAGGTAGATTATGTCTACCAATGGAGCAACGGCAGCACAGGTTCTTATGTTACCGGGCTCACTGCCGGAGCCTACAGCCTCACCGTTTCTAATGGAGATGGGTGTACAACGCAGGCGCAAACCATCCTCGGTCAGCCGGATCCGCTGACTGCACAAGTTTCAGCCACACCGGTTTCCTGTTTTGGTAATAACGATGGCAGCGCCTCCATTCAATCTATTGGAGGAGGTTCGGGCAGTTACACGGTGCAGTGGAGCAATGGTTCCAACAACTTATCGATTTACAACCTTAGCTCCGGTGCTTACCAGGTTACCGTCACAGATGCCAATGGATGTTCCGTGCAGCGCAATGCAATTGTTGGTGCCGCAACACCCATTGATGTCACGCTGAGTGCAACCAATGTCGCTTGTAATAATGGCGGAACAGGCAGCATTACTGCTACGGTCACCGGCGGAGCCTCCCCTTACAGCTATAATTGGAGCAACGGGGCACAGGGCAGCGTCGCGACCGGGCTTCAGCCTGGAGTCTATATGCTTACAGTAACGGATGCCAACGGCTGTAGTGCTGTTGAACAAGCTATCGTGCAGACCGCCTCTTCCATGTCGCTGTCGGTTTCTGCCGCTGCGGCAAGTTGCTCCGGCGGCAGCGCTTCTGCTACAGTGAGTGTTACCGGAGGGGCGCCGCCTTACAGCTATTTGTGGAGCAATGGAGCGACGACCTCCACCGTGACCGGACTGATGCCTGGTGGATTAACCGTTTCTGTAACGGATGCCAACAGTTGTGTCGAAATTGCTTCCGTTAATGTACCCCAAACACCTTCCATTACGTTAAGCTTCATCCGGAATAATCCGGATTGCGCAGGAACCAATGATGGAGCCCTCACCCTGATCGTAGGTGGTGGGCAGGCTCCATACAGCTACGAATGGAGTACCGGCAGTACCGCCCAAAACCTGAGCGGACTTGGGGCAGGTGCGTATTCGGTAACCGTAACGGACCAGAATGGCTGCCAAACTTCAAGTACCATCAACCTGACCGCACCAGCAGCGATTGATTTAGAAACAGAATCAACCGATGCTACCTGCACAGGTGCGGCCAATGGGGTCGCTTCTGTAACCGCATCAGGCGGTACGGGCAACTATACTTACCTGTGGAGTAACGGGGGGACTACCAGCATTATCTCCGGGCTCAACCCTAATGTCTATCAGGTGACTGTGACAGATCAGAATGGCTGCACCGCTGTCGCTTCCACGGAAGTGATGAAGATCAATGAATTGGAAGTTTCCCTCACTGCTGAAGATGTTTCCTGTAATGGTGGAAGTGATGGCCGTGTCACCTCGGTCGTTTCCGGTGGTTCAGGCAACTACGATCAGTACATTTGGAATACCGGTGCCAATACGGCAACGCTTGAAGATATTTCCGCAGGTGGTTATAGCCTGACGGTTGTTGATGTGCTGGGGTGCCAGGCTTCTGCCAATATTGTGGTGCAGCAGCCATCGGTACTCAATGCGAGTGTTATTACAACGCCAGCCAGCGTGAGCACCAATGGCACCGCTACCATTAATGCCAATGGCGGCACATCGCCCTATACCTACAACTGGAGCAACGGGCTTTCCTCCGCTTCTTCCAGCAACCTGGGGGCAGGCAGCTATCAGGTCACCGTTACAGATGCGAATGGGTGTGCCACAACGCTGTCCTTTATCATTGAAGATACCGCTCCGTCAAACTGTGAATCCCGCGGCAATTCCACGCAATATGAGTGGATTGAAAAACTGGCATTTGGGGCTTTTGAGCACCAAAGTGGCAATAACGGAGGGCTGGGAGACTTTAAGGATGATCCCACGCTGCTCATTACATTGGAGTCCGGCACCACCAATCCTTTCATCCTGACACCTGGCTACGCTGCTTTCGCCTTCAACGAATACTGGCGCATCTGGATTGATTTTGACCAGGATGGTGATTATTCAGACCCGAATGAACTACTTTTCACTTCCGGGCCATCGAATACGGAGGTGACTGGCATGATGGCATTGCCCGCAACGGTGCCGGAGGGCACTTACACCATGCGGGTTTCCATGAAGTATGGCAGCCCCCCACTGCCCTGCGCAAATGTAGCCTACGGAGAAGTGGAAGAGTACACGGTGGAAGTAGTCGAGCCGCTGATCTATTGTAGTGCAGCGGCGGCAAGCTCCGTCATGGAGTGGCTGGCCAGTGTGCAGATTGGCGATATTACCAATAACTCCGGTAACAACGGTGGCTATGGTAACTTCCTGGCCATGCAGCATGCTGCGATCATTGGTGACGAAATTGATTTTACACTCACCCCTGGTTTCAATGGTTCTCCAATTCCGGAAAACTGGGGTGTCTATGTGGATTTCAATATCGATGGTGACTTTGACGACCCGGGTGAAGAAGTGTACACACGCAACAATTACCCCTTCCAGAACAGTGGATCATTTACAATTCCGGCTTCAGCTACGCCAGGGCAGACCCGTATGCGGGTCATCATGAGCTACGCTCCGAATATCGACCCCTGTGAGGACTATGTCTGGGGCGAAACCGAGGATTATACCCTGATTATTTCCACGCAGGATCCACCTCCAGGCGTTGATCCGCTGCAGACTTCGAACGATAACCCTGAGCCAAATCAGCAACGATACCATGCTGGAAGCCAGGATGTTACAGCGGGAGCTGCACCCAAGGTCTTCCCGAACCCAGCCAGCTATCAGGCGACACTGGAATGGACGCAACCGGATGAGGGCCGTGTACAGTTTAGCCTGTTCAAAGCAGATGGGGCCCGGGTATGGTACCACGAAGCATTCCTGTCTGCGGGCTTCCAGCAAATGAATGTGCCCACCGCCGATTTGCCACATGGTATGTATTGGATGGTGGTGGTCAGTAAAGATAAGATGTGGCGTTTGCCCCTTCAGGTCGCACACTGAAGGTAAACCGCTACCCTAAGAATTAAGGTATCAGGTTTCTGAAGCTGCCGGTGCTGCATTTATGCAGTAACCGGTGGCTTTTTTTATGCGGTCAACTGAAGGAGAGATTGGATGATTTGCCCGGGCGCATACCCCAGAACCTCAGGCACACCACTCTTGCGGTTGAGCCATACGGTAGGCAAACCGGCAGAGGCAGCACCGGCGATGTCCCAGGTATTGGCAGAGATAAAACCGGTTTGGGCGGGTTCCAGCTCCAGCCCCTCAGTTGCCATATGGTAAACGGCAGGAGTGGGTTTGTATACCTGCAGTGCATCGGCGCTGAATAAGTGTTCGAAGTAGGTGTCTATGCCACTAAAAGCACAGGTCCGCTCCAAAAGGGAAGGGTTGGCGTTGGAAAGGACCGCCAGGCGGTAGCGCTCTGCGAGCAAGGGGAGGGCTTCAAGCGCATCCGGGAAAACTTTAAGTTCGTAATAGGCGCTCATGACCGTCCGGATTTGGTCCAGTTTGGCGTGCGTGCCGGTGGATTGCAGGGCGTAGACCAGAGCATCCTCTGTGAGGGCAAAAAAGTCTTTGTACCGGTCCATGAGCGAGCGCAGCCAGGTGTACTCCAGTTGCTTTTGCCGCCATACCGGAGCAATTTGAGAAGCCTGTGGGCCAAATTCAGCCTGCAGTGCCTGATCAATACTGCTGACATCGAAAAGGGTACCATAGGCATCAAAGACCAGGGCATGAGCTTCGGTAAAGGCAGGGGGGCGCATGGGGGCATTATTTTTGAAGATGATGAAAATACAAGAGCAGGGCATTGACGGTATGCGGGTGCTCAAACTGCCCGCTGAAGAGCCGCCTTCGGACTTCCGCCTCCGGGAGCCAGTGCAGGTAGACATCTTCTCCTTCGTCAAGGGTTGGCGGCTGCACCACCGTTACATCTTCGGCCAGCCAGTGAAAAATGTAGCTGTCCTGAAAGACAGGATTGGAGGGGATCTTACCCAGGAAGTGCCAGGATGCCGCCTCTGCGCCGGCCTCTTCCAAAAGCTCTCTGCGGGCAGCGACCTCCTGCGCTTCTCCTGCATCAACCATGCCTCCGGGCAGTTCCAGCGTATACCGGCCAATGCCAAACCGGTACTGTTCCACAAAAAGCAGGGCGCCGTCAGAGGCCCGGCGGGCTACGACATTCGCAGCATCCGGGGACTCCAGCACCACCATGCGCTCTGCCTTTTGGTTGCGCGGATTGCGCATATGGTCAAACCGGACATTAAAAATCTTCAATGCAGGGCCGGGCTCAGAGCGTAGCCGTTCCCAGTCGGGGCGGACTGTTGCCTTCATGTAGGGGTAGCTTATTTATCGTTGTCATCCAGGATGGCATCGTCAATGATTTCGTCCCCATCTCCGTCGAGATCGTCGAAGCCTTTCACCTTGCCTGTGTTTGGTTTAGGCTTGTAATCCGGGTCTTTGCGGATGGTAACGTCTTTGCCGGCCGGGGTGCCTTCATCGGCGTAGTCGCCTGAGGCATAGCGCTCGGCTTTATCGAAGAAGCTGTCCATGCCACCGAGCGGGTCTTTTTTACGGTCCCGTTCCAGGTTCTCGGCATTGGAGCGTTGGCCGCGTTCTTTCACCCGGCGTTCCAGTTCTTCATCCATGGCTTTGGCTTTTTCCGTCAGGTCATCCATGGATTCCTTTTCGGCTTCTTCATTGGCTTTGTCCACAAGGCCCTCGAAGCGGTCCATGAAGCTGCTGCCTTTCTCTTTGGCCTTGTCCCAAAGTTTTTCACCTTCCTCAAACAGGCGTTCATTGATTTTGTCGCTGGCATCAATAACCCGCTTGCCAACCCGCTCTGAGACATCCGCTGCTTTACGGCCGGCTTCCCCTGCCACTTTAGAAAACTCCTCACTGAATTCATCAAATTTAGTCCGCTGATCAGGGTCTTTTTCCCTGGATCGGGGTTCTTCTTTCGGGGGCGTGGTTTTACCGGTGAAGATGTCTTCAAAGGACGGTTCTTCTTCAGCCGGGTTTTCCTTTTTTTTCTTGTCGTTCATATCGTCGTTTTTAAGGTCTTCGGGCTCTTTAGGGCTATTGAAGGCTTCGTTGACCAGCTCTTCCGCAAAGCCACGGGCTTCTGCTGCTTTCTTTTTCACCTTAGGGCGGTATTCATCATCCAGTTCTTCCATGCGTTGTTTGGCTTTTTGGTAGTAATCTTTTGATTGTTCGCTGAGCTCCTCGCCCAGTTTTTTGCCTTGTTCTTCTGCCTTCCGGCCAGCAGAACGGGCAACGGACTTTGCGCCGAACAGCAATTTCTTTAAATCATCTTTCAGGCTCATAGCATCATGCGTTTTGCAATTGGAATCAGAAAATAAGGAAATTCCGGCAGCTTGTAAAGCGGTAATAGACGAGTCGTTAAATTTCTTTGGCCTCTGCCTGGTTTTCGATATCCAGGAATTGCTCAATTTGCTGCTCAACGTATAAGCCTTCCTCGGGGTTTTTGAAGCCCTTCATGAGTTCCAGCCGTTTCCCGGAATGCTGCCGGGCGTGCAGGGCGTACCGCAGGTTGGGGCGGCCGTTGGTGGTACTGGCCACGTATTCTTCCACATGCAGCTGCCGGATATCCTGAGCGTCGATCTCTTGGTTGCCCCGAAAAGGGACGGGCAGAGGCGTATGCTCAACGAACAGCTTCCGGCGGGTGACTTGTATGAGGGTCTTGTTGATCAAATTGGAAACCAGCACATATAAAAAGCCAACTCCTACCAAAAGGTGCAGGCTTAAAAATAAAAGTACCTGAAGCTCCCCGCTAATGACGGCAAAGACAGCAAACGGGATGACGAAAATATTCCAGACTACAGTGAATAGGGTAAGAAACCCATCCACCCGGTTGCGCCAGCTGATTTGAATATTCAACTCGCTCAGCAGGGCTTGGGCCTGAATGCCGGGCGGCATTGGAATATCACCGCGGTCTTTCGCCTGAACGGGCGCGGGGACTGTATCCCATTTCTGAGGAGGAGCCGGGGCCCGGTCTTCAAAACTAAATACCAAACCGCAATTACTGCACTTGGCCAGCAGCATGTTAATATTGATCTGGTCGGGAGTGATGGCAGACCGGCATTCGGGGCAGGACAGCTTTTCTTGCATAGGATTCAGGTAATGTATCACCGAAAGTAAAAAAAATTTAAACCTCAGGCAACGGATGGGCAACTTGCCGGGTCTAGAGGGTGTACATACAATCCAATTGCCGGAAAATACCGGAGGTTTAGACAAATCTCTATACTGAATGAGAAGGCTTTTTACATACTTTGGAATTGCGATGCTACTGACAGGGTGCGTGGAAGAGGTTGACCAATTCCAGCCCCTTGAGCTTACTTCCGGCAATATCGACCGCTTCTTTGAGGCGGTACAATCCAATCCTATACCGATTAGTTGGGACGCATCGCAAGAAAAACTTATAACATTGCCCGGCTACGGCCGGGTAATTGTTCCTCCCAACGCTTTCCTGTTACCGGATGGGGCGGAAGTGTCGGGAATGGTACAGGCAAAAGTGCTTGACCTTTACAGCAAAGAAGATCTGCTGCGCAACAGAATTACCACTGTCAGTGCGGAGGGTATAGTTGAATCTGCAGGAACCGTTTTTATCGAAGTGGAACAGGGCGGGCAGCAGCTTCGTCTGAAATCCGATAAGCTGATCCGGATTCAGATGGCTACGGCCCGGTACAATTCGCAAATGCGCCTGTTCACTGGTAAATCCGCTGAAGATGGTACGCTGGAATGGATGGAATACAGCTTGGGTGAAGCACCGGTACGTTCTGTCGAACTGGAAGATCCGGAGTCCGGGCAGCCGGTTCCCGGGTTTGAGTTTTCCAGCCCGGAGCTGGGTTACCTCAAGTGCGGTACTTACCTGTCAGAAGAACAGGGTACAGCTGAGGTTTGCCTCAATTTACCTTACAACTTCGATGCTAAGAATACGGTCGCTTTTATCGCCTTGCGTGATTATAACGGCTTAACAACCCTCCCTTTTGAAGAGGAGAATGCGTTGCGCCCCGATTGTTGCCGCGATGGTCTGCCTGCGGGCGAGCCTGCCAAAATTATCGTGATCGCAGAAGGAGAGGAAGGCATGTACTTCCTGGAACAAAAGACCGTCACTATTATGGAGAATCTGACCATTAGTATAACGCCCGAAACGGCGTCCCTATCCGATATCATGCTTGCCCTCGAGGGGCTGTAAGCATGATATTCGGATAGTTTTAAATTCGAACACCACGTTTTCCTTCAAATATTGTAATACCGTCGGCATTGATTTTTTGCCGGCGGTTTTTTTATGAAACGACTAGTTAACCGACCATTACCTCTTTTACTGGATGGCGCCCTGGCTACGGAGCTGGAGCACCGGGGCGCAGACTTGTCCGGGGGCTTGTGGTCCGCGCGTATTTTGCAGGAGCAGCCTGAGCTTATCCGGTCTGTGCATCTTGATTATTTTCGGGCAGGGGCAGATGTAACGATTACGGCGAGTTATCAGGCGGCAAGGGCGGGCTTTCTAAAGGCAGGCTATACCGAAGAACAAGCGAAGGAATTGGTGCAACGCAGTGTCAGACTGGCACAGGAGGCACGGGCGGCTTATCTTGAGGAGACCGGTTTGCCGGAGGGCTCTGCACCGCTCATCGCAGGTTCAGTTGGCCCCTACGGCGCATACCTGGCAGATGGATCGGAATACAGAGGGCATTACGGCTTGACCGATGAAGCACTTCGGGATTTCCACCTTCCCCGTATTGAGTGGCTGCTGGCTTCGGCTCCCGACCTGCTGGCTTTTGAAACTCTGCCCAGCCTTCAGGAAGCAGAAGTGCTGCTCAGGCTGCTCGAAACCTTTCCGGATGTGCAAGCCTGGTTTAGTTTTACCGCTAAGGATACCGCTCACATTAGCGAAGGGCAGCCCATATCGGCAGTGGGGCAACTTTTGGGAGCGCACCCACAGGTTGTGGCCATGGGATTCAATTGTATGCCGCCGCACCTGGGCACCACGCTGTTATCCAACTTAAAACCGTACACCTCCAAACCGCTGATCATTTATCCGAACAGTGGAGAAGGTTGGGATGCTGAACGGCATTGCTGGCTACCTGCCTATCGGGTGCCAAAAGGGTTCGGTGCTTTGCCGGAAGCCTGGCTGGCGGCGGGCGCAGGCCTTATCGGTGGCTGTTGCCGTACACGCCCTGAGGATATTCGGGTGTTGCGGGAGAAAATCTATTAGTAGCCGACGGCGAAACCAGTATCTGCACGGGCTACAGGAGGGTGAAAACCAATCACCATATCGGATTTTGGAATACCTTTGTCAAGTAGTTTTTGCGCGACTGCTATATCGGTACCGTCATTATGTATCCAGACTTTTCCCTGAGTAGTCACTTCAAGATGTAAGAAACAACCATACACTCTGTGCTCTCCTCTCCAACCGTCATGAAAAAGTAGATAATGACCTCTTTTTTCATCAGAGACAAATCTGGTTTTTACAGGTGAGGAGCTCGAGATTCTTGGGGATAAAATCTCTTGTATTACCTCATGAATATAAGTTTTATAGATATTTACCTTATCCATGCTTTAATGGTTCATGATTCAGTTCTTTAAGCAAATTAAGGAGTTTAGCTCTGGAAAGCAATATCCCCTTACAACCCTTGCCCAAACTCCACCAACTGCTCCCGGTAAGTCTGGTAAAACTCCTCCACATAGGGGCGGTCGTGGTAGTAGCCCTGGTCGAACTGTAGCAGGGCGTTCTCCAGAGCTTCCCTGGCCTGGGTCGTATCGCCCAATTCCGCTGCTGCCTGGCTCAGCCAGAACCATAAATCAGCGCTTTTCCCTTCTGCATTGCGCAAGCCGCGTTCAAAAGTCGCTTTGGCCCCTTTCCAGTCCGCCAGTTTAGCCCGGGCAATGCCTTTGAACAGGAAGGTTTCGGTGCCGATGTAGCTCTCTTCCACGGTCTTCAGCTCTTCGGTAATGTGCTGGTCAAAAAACCGGATCGCCTCTTCGTACTGCCCCATTTGCAGGTAGCAGATGCCGCTCATGAATAGCACGGAAGTGGCCTGTGGATAATCGACAAAGTTGGGCGTAAGGGTGTCCAATGCCTGAAAGTCGGCAAGGGCCCGCTCGTAGTCCCGGTAGAAATAAAGGTACAGATACCCCCGCCAGCCCTGCCATTCCACGGGGTCTCTGGTTACCGCATTTTGATAATGCCGGTAAAAGTCCTTAGCCATACCGCGCTTTACGGTTGGTGCGCCCAGTTCCCGGTGCGGGATAGGGCTTGAAGGGTCATAGCGCATGGCTTCCTGCATGACCAAAGTGTGGCCAACCGCCCCCTGATAATAAAAATGGCGCCCACCCATCAACTATTCTGACAGGGCAGGGTAGTCTGCTTCAGCGATCTCTTTTTCGTAGAGTGCAGGCTTGGGCTGACAACTGCCCAGCAGCAGCAAAATGAAAAGGCTAAGGAAGTAATTCGACCAGTTCACCATCTTTGAGTTTATAGGTTAAGTAAGCATAGGCATCGGCGGGCTCGCCTTTGAGCTGCCCGGGCTGCCAATCGGTGAGTCCAGCGGTGATATCACCGAGATGCGCAATCGTTTGTTCCGGGAATTGAGTAGGCTGGAAGTCCAAATCGGCCGGTTCAAGGGTGAAACGCCCGGTTTCCCCTTCGCAGTTGATCACAAAGCGGAACGTCAGATAACCGGAAGCATTTTCCAGCTTGCCAGGCTCGAGCTGTGGGCGTATCGCTTTCCAAAGTGCGTACTTTCCGCCCCGATAGTGAATATCTGGATCGGCGTTGTAGTAATCAATGATGGCTTCGGTAGTTGTGCAAAGCTTGAAATCAGGCCGGTAGCCGAGGGTGTGTTCAGGATCAATATAAGCTACCCGCTCAAGCCCATGTTGTTGCTGCTTCCGGAATTCAGGCATGGGCATTTGCGCGATCAGCTCAAGCTTGCCCTGAAAACGATCGGACTGGAAATGCTGATGGTAAAGGCCCAGTCCTTCCAGGTAGGTTTCAGTAAAGATGTTGGAGAAGGAGGTCGTGTCTCCCGCAGCGTAGCGGATTGCCTCGTATTGACCGTAGAAGATCACCCCCGGCCGGTTCTCTATCAGCGTGTCTTTGCATTGGATTTGCTGCTCGGTCGATTGAATGATCAGGTCGCCGGTTTTATGCTCTTTTATCAGCGTAGCCGTATCGGCGAGCCAGTTGCGCATTATAGGCTGTAGCATAACAGACCGCGTTGTGTCCGCCCCATCGTACTGCACATCTTCCAAAACCTCCATCGCCCCCTGATCAAAGACCACCCTGCGCAGCCGGTTCGGCGTAAAGTCCGCATCGTAATTGGTGATGATCAACTCCTGCTGATCGTTGATTTGGTAAGTGAGGTAGTTAATATTGGTCCATATTTCGGATTGGTCCGGGCGCTGATAGTGGAAGTAGTACTTTTGGGCGATCCCTTCCTGCAAAAAAGCCGGGTGTGGGAAGTAATCGGTTACCGTTTCCGGCAACGGATGGTTACGTTGGCATTGACTCAGCAGGGAGCATAAGGCAAGCATCGCAGGGAGCCGGAAGAAAAGAGTCTTACGCATGGGCTTGGTGTAATGGTTAGCAAAGGATACACCAATTCACTGAATCCGTTCAATACCGGTTTCGGTTATACGCGATACGAAGTGGTTTGCGACATCGGAGCAAGCTACTTCTCAGCGTAGATGCTGACATTGAGTAGGTTTGCTGTGGCCAACCACTTAATCGTCAGTATATATTGGCTTGGTCCAGAATTGAAGTGTCTTCGCAGACTCCGCTGCTTCCCCCACTTCCTGCCAACTGATGAGACAGTGCAGGTCTTCCGGCTGAAAACCCTGCGCCCGCCAAAGTGGGTCGAGCGGCTGATAGCCTTCGGGCCGCATCGGATGGTCATCGGGGCGGACCACCGCGCAAAAGGTCAGTGTGGAAAAACCCTGAGAACGGGCGAAGGCTTCCCGTAGTTCAAGGAATTGTTTACCATAGCCTTTGCCCCGGTATTCCGGCAGCAGCACCGACTCTCCGAAATAAAAGATTTTGGTGATATCCCATCCGGCTTCTAAAAAGGGAGCTTTGATGTTATCGGTCTCTTCCACGAGGGGGAGCCCGGTACTTGCGCCGACCACAGTCTCACCGTCCTTCACCACCACCATGAAGTTTTGCTGAGCCTGCAGAAAAGTATCCACGTAAGCCACTTCATAGACCATATCGCCATCGTAGAGATAGGGGTACTCGCGGAAGACCTGAATACGCAGCCGTGCCAGGTCTTCCACATAGCCTGATGCCTCTCCTCCACTAAGTTGCAGGATTTCAGGCATCGTTTACCGGCGGTTGTTTAGCTCCACCTTGAAGATATGCCCCGGCAGCTGATCCGGGTTGAGCTCCACATAGTTCCACTCATTGAACCAGTGGTATATCTGGCCAGTAAGCAAGTCCGTAACCCGAAGGTTGACATTGCCGGTGACACCGAGCAGTTCCTTTGGAACTTCCACGAAGCCAGATTGGCGGTAGTCGGTATCGAAATTCACCACGCACCAGATGATATTGCTCTTGTCCTCGGTGAGCTTTACGTAGCTCATCAGCGACTCGTTGTCGGTGCGGGTGAAGTGAATATTCCAGGTATCCTGTAGGGCCGGCTGTTCCTTGCGGATGTGGTTGACCTTAGTGATCAGCTCGGTAAGGCGGTTGCGGTGGTTCCAGTCGTAGTGGCGGGTTTCGTACTTTTCGGAATTCAGGTATTCTTCCTTGCCGTTGGTATTGGGGCTATGCTCCATGAATTCGTAGGAAGGCCCGTACATGCCGTAGTTGGAAGACAGGGTGGCGGCCAGCATAAAGCGCTTCGCGAAGGTGGAAGGCCCGGCGTTCATTAGTTCATAAGCCAGGATATCCGGCGTATTGGGCCAGAAGTTGGGACGGAAGTACTCCCGGGACTCGGTGCGGGTCAGTTCGGTCATATACTCTTCCAGTTCACGGCGGGTATTGCGCCAGGTAAAGTAGGTGTACGAATGGTTAAAGCCTACTTTCGCCAGCTCAGCCATGACTTTAGGCCGGGTAAAGGCCTCAGAGAGGAAGATGGTGTCGGGGTATTGTTTTTGTACCTCCGCTATGCACCATTCCCAAAAACGGAACGGCTTGGTATGTGGGTTGTCTACCCGGAAAATGCGGATGCCGGCTTCGCACCAGTGGATGACCACACTCTTGAGTTCTTCCCAGAGGTTTTTCCAGTCTTCGGTCTCAAAGTTGATCGGGACAATGTCCTGATACTTTTTGGGTGGGTTTTCCGCGTAAGCGATCGTCCCGTCCGGGCGCCAGACGAACCACTCCGGGTGTTCCTTGATATAGGGATGGTCGGGGGCGCACTGAAACGCCAGGTCCAGGGCTACTTCTATGCCCATGCCCCGGGCTTTTTCAATCAGCGCTTCGTAGTCTTCCTGCGTGCCCAGCTCCGGATGGATGGCTTTGTGGCCGCCCTCGTCGCTGCCAATGGCCCAGGGAGAGCCCGGCTCACCGGGTTGGGCATTGGTACTGTTGTTTTTGCCTTTGCGGTTAACCTTACCAATGGGGTGTACCGGTGGCATGTAGAGCACATCAAAGCCCATTTCCTGCACGCGGGGCAGCAGGCGTTCCACATCCTTAAACGTACCGTGCCGGCCAGGCTCCTGTGCGGTGGAGCGCGGGAACAGCTCGTACCAGGTACTGAACATTTCCTTTTCCCAGCCTACCCGTACCCGAAGGTTGTGGTCATAGGTTGTCTCGAACTGCTTCATCGGGGTAGACTCCACGACCTGCTTGAAGCCAGGGCTAAGTACAAGTTGTACGGCTTCATCGTACTTTCCTTCCTCCTCCAGCTGATCCGCCATCTTCTTTAAGTCTTTGGCTTTAGGCTTTGGGTATTGCGCTGCGGCACGGCGGAGGAATCCCGCCCCTATTTTGAGCTCTACCTTCATATCCTGGCCTGCTTCCTGTTTTTTCAGGAAGCCATCGTACCAATGCAGAAGGTGGTCGATCCACCCGGCAACTTTGTAGTGGTACAGGCCCTTCTGTTCCACTTTGAAACTGGCGGTCCATACATCATTTATACCTTCCTCCATAAAGACCTCAGTCCAGCGTTTCTGGCTTTCGTGGCGATAGAGGAGCGAAGCGCGGATATGGTCGTGCCCGTCACCAAAAATATCGGCGGTGACATCCACCCGTTCGCCAGGTACCCGCTTAATGAAATAGCTGCCGTGGTCTATTTCCGGCTGCACATTTTCGATAACAACTCGGTTTCTCATACTTGTTTTTTCGCTAAGGAGAGGAAGGTATTCTTTGCTAACAAAAGTAGGGAGAAATATCGTAATTGAAAATTGAAATCCTGTCTTTCCGGTAAATGTAAACAGAACGTTAAGCTGACCGATGAACCGTTAATAAGCTGGCTGCTGCTGCATTTATACTGTATCTTTAGATTCATGATAAAGAAGCCTGGTTTTCGGAATCTTCTGCCAGTCGTTATGACTGTGCTGGCGCTTTTGAGCCTGGGTGTCGTGCAGTTTCAGTGGGTGAAGTCGGGAATTATTGTAGAAAAGCAGCTGTTTGACCGGGAGTTGCGCCAATTGCTGGAAGCAACCGGTGTAGGCATTATTCAGGATCCGGGCCTGGCACAGGGTGTTTTGGAACTGCAACGCCTGAGGCGCAGAGGGCAAACGATTCCGGACTCGCTACGGTCCGCAGTCCGCCTGAAGCTGGAAATGCGGATGCGTACAGGCCTGGAAGCACAGCGAAAGCAGATGCCCTTCTCCATTGCCTTGTCGGAATCCATCTGGCATTATCCGCTCCTCGTTGGAGACCGGTTCAACTGGTCAGAGACAGCAGCCTATCGCACTTATGCTTATCCGATTGAGGGTACACTGTCAGAAGCCTGTGCCTGTCAGCTCTATCTCCATTTGCAGCTTCGGGACTTTTTGCCACATCTATTGGAGCGGCTATGGATTTTGCTGGCGCTGACGGTAGCAGGAGTGGTGCTGCTGCTCCTTGGCTTTGTCCTATTGATACGTAAAGTGCAGCGGGAACAAAAGCTGGTGGCGGTCAAAAACGACTTCATCAACACCCTAACGCATGAGCTGAAAACACCAGTGTTTTCCAGCAGCTTATTGCTGAAACTGGCAGAGCAGGCCTTAAGCGATAGTCAGCCGGAGCAGGTGAAAATGTACCTGGAGCGTTTGTCTGCCGAAAATCAGCAGCTGAAAACCCAGATTGAGCAGGTGCTGGAACTGGCCAGCCTGGAGCAGCCGGTTTATCAGTTGGAAAGACAGGTGCTTCCAGTCGCTGATTGGCTGCACGGGGCCTGTACCGCCTTTGAGCCGAAAGTTCAGGCCGAAGGAGGAAGCCTGCAGTGGTCTTTTATCGGGCCCGATGGCTTCCTGGCCGCTGATGCCGGTCATCTGTCTAATGCCCTGGCCAACCTCCTTGACAATGCCCTGAAATACGGTGGCCAGCCGCCGGTGATTGAGGTGGAAGCCAGAAGCGGGGCAAAGGGCGTAACCCTGAAAGTCAAAGACAACGGAAATGGCGTGCCGGAAGCCCGTCAGGCCGATATTTTTCAGAAGTTTGTCCGTCTGCATACAGTAGTTGTACAGGGCTTTGGGCTGGGGCTGAGCTATGTGCAGCAGGTAGCCAGGTTACACGATGGGCAGGCTGGTGTGCACAACCATTCCGACGGCGGAGCGGTCTTTTGGCTGCAGCTGCCTGATTTCGAACCCGGAGAAACTTCTCCACAACCACAACCGAATGTCTAAGATTTTGCTTATTGAAGACCACGATACCCTGGGCTTTGCACTGCAGGCCTATCTGGAGATGAAAGGCTTTGAAGTCTTCTGGTTCAAAGATGGCGACAGCGGTTTGCAGGCCTTCGAAAAACACCCTGTGGACCTTTGCATCGTCGATGTGGGGCTGCCAGGTCGTGATGGTTTTAGCCTGGCCCGGGAAATCCGGCGGCAGTCGCCCGCGCAGCCCCTGATCTTCCTAACCGCCCGCGCCCTTAAGGCAGACCGCCTCAAGGGGTTTGACCTGGGCGCCGATGACTACCTGGTCAAGCCAGTGGATGAGGAAGAGCTGGTGGCACGTATCCGGGCTATTCTGCGGCGGGCGCAGCCGGAGGCGCCCAAGGTTGAGACAATTTCCATCGGGCAATACATTTTTGATGTGCAGAATCAGGAGCTGACTTTTTCCGGGCAGCCCCCCCGCAGGCTCACGGAGCGCGAAGCCCATCTGCTGTTGTTGCTTTGTCAGCAAAAAGGGCAGTTGTTGTCCCGGCAGCAGGTGTTGAAGGAAGTCTGGTCGCAGAACGACTACTTCACACGCCGCAGCATGGACGTCTTCATTTCCCGCCTGCGCAAGTATTTGTCGGCTGACCCAGCCATTGAAATCCGGAATGTGTATGGGAGTGGATTTGTGCTGGAGGTAGGGTAGTTGAGGTCTCTATTACGAAAACGGGCTTTCCTGTACACAGGAAAGCCCGTTTATTAGCCGTCTGTATTGGCCGGATTACATTTTCAGGTCAAAACGGTCGAGGTTCATGACTTTAGTCCAGGCATTGATAAAGTCCTGTACAAACTTCTCTTTGGCATCTTCAGAGGCGTAAACCTCAGACAAAGCACGCAACTCAGAGTTAGAGCCGAAGATGAGGTCGGCACGGGTAGCCTCCCATACCTTTTCGTTTGTATTCCGGTTGATGACATCAAAGCGTTGCTTTTTGTCATCCTGTGGTTTCCACTCATAGTCCATGCTCAGCAGGTTGACAAAAAACTCATTGGTCAGTTGGTCATTGGTGTTGAGCATCCGGCCCGTTTCGGAGCCATCGTAGTTGGCTCCAAGGGCGCGCATACCACCTACGAGGACGGTCATTTCCGGCGGAGTAAGTGTCAACAGCTGTGCTTTGTCAACCATTAGCTGCTCGGTAGATAAGGTGTACTGCGTCTTTTGGTAGTTTCGGAATCCGTCAGCCATTGGCTCCAGCAGGTTGATGGATTCGATGTCGGTTTGCTCCTGCAGCGCATCCATTCTGCCAGGAGAGAAGGGCACTTCTATATCGAAGCCAGCGTTCTGAGCTGCTTTTTCCACGGCAGCGGTTCCCGCGAGTACAATCAGGTCTGCTATGGAGATTTGCTTAGACTTGTTCTTGCTGTTAAAATCTTCCTGAATTTCTCTCAGGGTATTCAGCACTTTTTCCAGTTGCGGGGGATTGTTGACCTCCCACTCTCTCATCGGGAGCAGTTGGATGCGTGCACCATTGGCGCCGCCTCTGCGGTCGGAGTGACGGTAAGTAGAGGCAGAAGCCCATGCCGTAGTTACCATTTCGGAAATGCTCAGCCCGGAGTTCAGCAATTGTTCCTTCAGTCTGGCAATATCTTTCTCGTCGGCCAGTTCGTGGTCCACTTCGGGGATGGGGTCTTGCCAGATAAAATCCTCCGTTGGTACTTCAGGGCCTACATAGGTGGATTTTGGCCCCATATCCCGGTGGGTGAGCTTGAACCAGGCTTTAGCGAATGCCTCCTCCAGTTCTTCCGGATTTTCAAGGAACCTTCTGGCAATTTTTTCGTATTCAGGATCAAAGCGGAAAGCCAGGTCCGTAGTCAGCATTGTTGGCTTATGCTTTACATTAGGGTCGAAAGGGTCAGGGATGAATGCATTATCACCTTTAGCCACCCACTGATGCGCTCCGGCAGGGCTCTTCGTAAGCTCCCACTCATAGCCAAACAGGATTTTGAAGAAGCCGTGGTTCCATTGTGTAGGAGTGCCCGTCCAGGTTACCTCCAGGCCTGAAGTAATGGCATCCTTACCTTTTCCTGTGCCATAGGTGCTTTTCCAGCCGAGCCCTTGTTCTTCGATGCCCGCAGCTTCGGGGTCGGCACCTACATGAGAAGCCGGTCCCCTCCCGTGGGTTTTACCGAACGTATGGCCACCTGCATTTAAGGCAGTGGTTTCTTCGTCGTTCATGCCCATCCTGGCGAAAGTTTCCCGGATAGCTTTGGCTGCTTCCAGAGGGTCAGGGTTGCCGCCCGGTCCTTCCGGATTGACATAAATAAGCCCCATCTGCGTAGCAGCCAGCGGGTTTTCCAGTTCGCCATTCTGATGGCGAACATCGTCCAGCCACTCCGTCTCAGCACCCCAGTACACATCACTTTCAGGTTCCCATACATCCTCGCGTCCGCCGGAGAAACCGATTGTTTCGAAGCCCATAGACTCCAGGGCTACGTTGCCGGTCAGGATCATAAGATCTGCCCATGAGATTTTACTGCCGTACTTCTGTTTGACGGGCCAAAGGAGGCGCCGGGCTTTATCCAGGTTGGCATTGTCAGGCCAGCTATTGAGAGGCGCAAACCGCTGCTGCCCGGCACGGGAACCACCCCGGCCATCGCCAGACCGGTAAGTGCCCGCACTGTGCCATGCCATACGGATGAAGAGCGGGCCATAGTTGCCGAAGTCTGCCGGCCACCAGTCTTTGGAGTCGGTTAGTACGGCTTCGATATCTTTTTTGAGTGCTTCATAGTCCAGGCTATTGAAAGCCTCAATATAATTGAAATCTTCCCCCATTGGATTGGACTTCATACTGTTTTGCCGGAGCACGTTAAGATTAAGCTGATTGGGCCACCAATCCTTGTTTGTAGAAGGAGGTGTTTTTTGCATCATCGCTTCCCTGCGCTCTGTAACGGCTGTTTTAGAGCTGTTTCCATGCCCGAAAGGGCATTCACCAGCCATATCCTGGGCGAGAGCAGGAACACTGAGTAAAAGGAGCCCAATGAAAAGTAATTGTTTCATAAATTCTAATGTTTTTTAGTGGTTTCGTTGAATGGATGATAATATGTGCTTAGCTCAGAGTAGGAGCGTATTTGCATGTTTTCTAGTGTTGATGGTGTAAAGATGACCTATGAATTTGTATTGACAAAGGGAATGTTTTTTATATTGTGTATTGATAAAATCAATAATAGGGATGAATTTGCAGCAACTGGAGTATATCGTCACGGTAGATAAATTAAAGAGTTTTAGCAAAGCGGCTGCGGCCTGCCACGTTACACAGGCCACTTTGAGCACGATGGTCAAAAAGTTAGAATCAGAGCTTGAGCTTGTCTTATTTGACCGCAAGACGAACCCTATTCTTACTACGGAGTGTGGGCGTGATATCATTGATGAAGCGCACAAGGTACTTAGGCATAGCAGCAGGCTTAAGGAGCTTGCCTCCGAAGCCAGAGGTGTTATTGAGGGCGAGCTCAACATAGGTATTATTCCTACAATTGCGAGTAATCTGTTGCACCGTATTTTACCTCATTTTTTGAGCGCTTACCCTAAGCTTAAGCTGAATGTGCGGGAAATTACGACTCAGCATATCATCGACCAATTGCGAAATGGAGAATTGGATGTAGGGCTCGCCTCAACGCCTCTGAGGGAAGATCAGCTGGAGGAAGACATACTGTACTACGAAAAGCTAATGGTATACGGAAATACTACCTCTTCGGAGACCAGGTTCCTTACACCTAAGGATATCGCTGATGAGCAGGTGTGGTTATTGGAAGAAGGCAACTGCCTGACTGATCAGGTGATTAATATCTGCACCCTCAATTCAAGGCAAATGGACTCGAACCTGAGTTTCAGCCCGAATTCTTTTGATAGCTTGCTCAATATCGTGGATAACCTCAATGGCTTAACGTTGATTCCCGAACTATACTGTAAAGACCTGCCGGCTGAGCGTAAGGTAAAGGTCCGGGATTTCAATCCGCCCTATCCGGTCCGGGAAGTTAGCCTGGTGTACTTTCGCCCCTATGCTAAGTTACGGCTGATTAGCGCCCTTTCTAATGAGATCAGGCAATTGATCAAGCCAACTTTACAAACGAGTCACTTGAAGAATAGCGAAATGCAGATTGCCAAGCTGTGATGTAGCGCTTGTAGAGCCCGAAAAAGCCTATATTTGCCACAACAGAACCGGTACAGTTATCATGGAAACAAGAGCGAAAAAAGACCAGGTGCTAAAAAACCTGGCTACTTTAATCCTGGAACAGGAAGCAGCCATTATCTCTGCCAATGAGCAGGACCTGAAGGCTTACGACGGAGCGGATGA
>PR_CR_10_Liq_1_inCRDRAFT_1000267_pt1 | contig 32974 bp, 32 predicted proteins | sample PRCRCaboRojoPR_3_FD_10241 | JGI IMG/M metagenome (IMG submission 10241)
GGTGGATTGGCTCGGCCCGGAAGAATGGCAGGCGGTCCGCCTGTCCCTGCGCGTGTCGATCTGGGCCACCCTGTGCAGCCTGCCCCTCGGGATCCTCACGGCCTATGCGCTGGCACGGTGGCGCTTTCCGGGCAAGGCGCTGGTCAACGGACTGGTCCACCTGCCGCTGATCCTACCGCCTGTCGTGACGGGCTATGTGCTTTTGCTGGGCTTTGGCACCCAGGGCCCCTTTGGCGCGGTCCTCTCCCAGCTGGGCATCACGGTGGCCTTTCGCTGGACCGGTGCGGCGCTTGCGGCCGCGATCATGGCCTTTCCGCTCATGGTCCGGGCCATCAGGCTCGCCATAGCGGCGGTCGACCCGAAGCTTGAAGAGGCCGCGGCGACCCTTGGTGCCTCTCGGCCCTGGGTTTTCGTCACGATCACCCTGCCCCTGATCTTGCCCGGCGTGCTGGCCGGGGCAATCCTGGCCTTTGCCAAGGCCATGGGCGAGTTCGGCGCGACCATCACCTTCGTGTCGAACATTCCCGGACAGACCCGAACTGTGCCGTCGGCGATCTACGCCTTTCTTCAGGTGCCCGGCGGAGAAACGGCCGCATTGCGGCTCGTGCTGGTCTCGGTCGCGGTGGCCATGGGCGCGCTTCTGGCGTCCGAGGTGCTGGCCCGGCGGGTCGAGCGTACGGTGCGCGGCACATGACCCTGTCGGTCGCACTGCACCATCGGCTCGGGGATCTGGATGCCGATATCGCCTTCGACGCCCCTCCGGGCGTGACCGCGCTGTTCGGCCATTCGGGCGCGGGCAAGACCACCGTGGTCAACTCGGTTGCGGGACTGTTGCGCCCCGATCGCGGTCGCGTGGCGGTGGGCGACTGGGTGCTCTACGATACGGAGCGCGCCCGCTGGCTGCCGCCCCATCGACGGCAACTGGGCTACATCTTTCAGGAGGCCCGGCTGTTTCCCCACCTGACCGTCCGGCAGAACCTGCTTTATGGCCGCTGGTTCGCGGGTGCGGCGCGCAGGGCCGAAGGGCCCGAGCGGATCATAGACTTGTTGGGCATCGGCAACCTGCTGGAGCGGCGTCCCAACGGGTTGTCCGGCGGCGAAAGACAGCGCGTGGCCATCGGCCGGGCGCTGTTGTCCGCGCCGCGGCTGATCCTTGCTGACGAACCGCTTGCTGCACTGGACACCGCCCGCAAGGACGAGATCCTTCCCTATTTCGAGCGGCTGCGCGACGAGGTGGGCATCCCAATCCTTTATGTCAGCCATTCCGTTGCCGAGGTCGCGCGGCTCGCCACGACCGTCGTCGTTCTCGACCAGGGCAAGGTCGTGCGCGCGGGCCCCACGGCCTCGGTCCTGTCGGATCCCGCTGCCGTGCAGGGGATCGCCCCCCGTGAACTGGGCGCCGTTCTGACGGCACGGGTGCTGTGTCATCACGCGGACGGCCTGAGCGAATTGCAGACCGCGGGCGGCACGCTTTTCCTGCCCCGCGTCGAGGCCGCGCCGGGCCGGACGCTGCGGGTGCGCATCGCCGCGCAGGACGTGATCCTGTCGACCGCTCGGCCCGAAGGGTTGTCGGCCTTGAACATCCTGTCCGGCACCATCGCCGACCTGCACGAGGGCAAGGGCCCTGGCACGCTGGTCCGGATCAGGCTGGGGCAGCAGGATCTGCTGGCGCGCATCACGCGGCGCTCGGCCCGGGCCATGGGGCTGGCCCCCGGACAAGCCTGCCATGCGGTGATCAAGACGGTCTCTGTTGCGCAGACGGATATCGGCCAAGGTTAGTCGCTGCCGCGCACCAGCGCGACCACCGAAGAGGCCACGAAGAAAAGCGCCGCCACGCAGACGACCGTCGGGCCGGTGGGCGTGTCCAGGAGATAGGACGCCCAAAGACCACCCAGCGCCGACACCCCACCGATCCCGGCCGCACGCAGGGCCATGCCCTCGGGCGTATGCGAAAAAGGCCGCGCCGCCGCCGGCGGCACGATCAGCAGCGCCGCGATCAGCAAAACACCCACAACCTTGATCGCCACAGCCACCACCACCGCAAGCGACAGGGTCAGAACCAGTTGCTCGCGTTTCGGGTCGATCCCGCCGGCATGGGCCAGCTCCGGGTTCAGCGTGGCGGTCAGCAAAGCCGACCAGCGCCACCAAAGCAGCCCCAGCACCAGACCGGCCCCGATCCAGACCACACCGAGATCGGTCCAGGACACCGACAGGATGTCTCCGAACAGGTAGGCCATCAGATCAATCCGGACGCCCTCGATGAACGACACCGCCACTAGCCCGAAGGCCAGCGCCGAGTGGGCCAGCACGCCCAGCAACGTGTCGATCGCGTAGCCACGCCCCGACAGCGTCGAAACCGTCATCGCCATGATCAGCGCCATGGCCAACGTGCCAAGAACAATGGGCAGCGAAAGGGCAAGCGACAGCGCCACGCCCAGGATCGCCGCATGGGCGGTGGCATCCCCGAAATAGGCCATGCGCCGCCACACCACGAAACACCCCAACGGTGCGGCCGCCAGCGCGACACCCAGTCCGGCAAGCGCCGCACGCAACAGAAAATCGTCAATCATGGGGGGCGTGGGCCTTTCCGGGGGACGGGCCGGCGTTATCATCGGATCCGTGTGCATGGTCGTGGGAATGCCCATGCGCGTGGTCGTGATGGTGATCGTGATCGTGACGGTAAAGCGCCAGCGCACCCTGTGTGCCCGACCCGAAAAGGGCGCGGTATTCCGGGGCCGACGCGACGACCTCGGGGGCACCCTGACAGCAGACATGACCATTCAGACACACCACCCGGTCCGATGCCGCCATCACCACATGCAGTTCGTGACTGACCATAAGGACCGCGCACCCCAACTCACGGCGGATCCGCTCGATCTGAAGGTAGAACGCCGCCGAGCCCGGCTGGTCTAGCCCCTGTGTGGCCTCGTCGAGAATGAGCAGGTTCGGCTCTTCCAGAAGGGCGCGGGCCAGTAGCACCCGCTGATGCTGGCCGCCTGACAGACCGCTCATGGGCCGATCGGCGAGGTCGGGCACACCGGCCGATTCGAGCGCCTGACGCGCCCTCGACCGGCTGACGGATCGCGGCAGGCCCAGAAACCGGCGTACGGTCAGCGGCAGGGTCGGGTCCACATGCAGTTTTTGCGGCACGTAGCCGATCCGAAGGTCCGTCGCGCGCGTGATCCGACCCGCGTCCGGGCGTATCGCGCCGATGATGCAGCGCAAAAGCGTGGACTTGCCCGACCCGTTCGGTCCCACGATCGTGACGATCTCGCCCGGATCGATGTGAAAGCTCACATCCTCGAGCACCCGGTTCGATCCAAAGGTCACCTGCAGACCAGAGACATCGACAAGGCTCATGGCGAGACGTCCTGGCAGGCCGGACATAGGCCCTCGGCCTCGATCACGGCGCGTTCGATCTGAAATCCGGCCGCTTTCGCCAGCTCGGGCAGCCCGCCCTCGGGCAGTCTGGCCTGCGCCTCTGCCACAGTCTTGCAGCCGCGGCAGATCATGAAGGCGGGCACATGGCGCAATTCGGGATGCACGCAGGCGATAAAGGCGTTCAGCCGCTCGATCTTGTGGACCAATCCGTTCGCCACGAGGAAATTGAGTGCGCGGTAGACGACAGGCGGCTGTGACCCGAGCCCCTCGCGCCGCAACACATCGAGGATCTCATAGGCCCCAAGCGCGCGGTGATCCTCGAGAAGGATTTCAAGCACGCGGCGGCGCACGGGTGTCAGTTTCAGACCTTTGGAGTCGCAATAGCGATCTGCCCCCGCGATCCCTTCACGGATGCAGTCCGTATGGTCATGCGCTTCGAACCCGATGGCTGTCATGCGCTTTACATCGCGCGCTTCGAAGGGGATTGCAATGTTATATTATAACAGTTACTGCATCGGCAAACGCAACCGACTGGGGAAAGACGATGATCAAACGTAGACTCATGGGTGCCGCCCTTGCCACGACAGCCCTTGTCGGCAGCCTCTCGGCAGAGGTGCCCAAGGTTGCCACTGATATTGCCCCGGTCCAATCGCTCGTGGCCATGGTGATGGGCGAGCTTGGCAACCCTGACGTGGTGGTGCGCCCCGGGGCATCGCCCCACGGCTACGCGATGCGTCCGTCCGAGGCGCGCGCGCTCAACGATGCCGATCTGGTGTTCTGGGTGGCCCATGGCCTGACCCCCTGGCTCGAAGGCCCGATCGAAACCCTTGCGGGCGATGCACATGTGATCGAGCTGGCCACTGTCGACGGCGTGACGGTTCTGGAGAACCGGGAAACGCCGGTCTTTGCCAAGGCGGAAGATCATGACCACGACCACGAAGGCGAACACGACGATCATGCCGGACACGACCATGGCCACGAAGAACATGTCGAGGATGCGCATGATCACGGGCACGACCATGGGCATGATCACGACCACCGCGCCTTCGATCCGCATCTCTGGCTCGATCCGATGAACGCCACGGTCTGGCTGGGGGCCATCGCCGATGAGCTGGCCGAGCACGACCCGGACAATGCAGACACCTACCGCGCCAATGCCGAGGACGCGACCGCGCAGATCACGGCGCTGATCGACAAGACGCAGGCCGATCTCGCCCCATACCGCGACGTGAATTTCATCGTCTACCACGACGCCTACCAGTATTTCGAAACCCGTTTTGGTCTGCGCGCAACCGGCGCCATCGCGTTCAGCGACGCCACAGACCCGGGCCCGGCACGCATTGCCGCGATCCGCGAGGCGGTTCAGGACAACAAAGTCAGCTGCGTCTTTGCAGAACCACAGTTCCAGACCAACCGCGTGAACACGGTCTTCGAAGGCTCCGGCGCGCGGACGGCCGTGATCGACCCGCTGGCCCGCAGCCACGAACCGGGACCGACCCTCTACCTCAACCTGATCGAGGATCTGAGCCGCACCATGATCGAATGCCTGTCGGGCAGCGACGGCTGATCCCCGCCGATCCTGAAACGCTGTGGGCATTTTCCCTGCATCCTCCTATATCGGAGGAGACAGGGAGAGGCCCATGGCACCACGCAGCACCATTGTCAGCGGACTGGCGATCCTCGCCATTGGCGCCGGTGTGGGCTTTGCCGTGTTGCGGCCCACGGAACCGGCGGCCTATGCCGCGCCCGGCTTCGAGGCGTTGACCCCGCAAGAAGCCGCGCGGGAAAGCTACCAGCTGGCCCCCGAAATGCTGCGACAGGTCTACGAGGCCTTTGCCGCAACCGACGAGGCTGCGGTTTATGACGGGCTGGCCCTGGTCGCGGGCGGGGATGCGCTCGACCAGCTCTACCTCGACCGGATGGGCGCGCTGGCCGGCGGCGGGCTGACCGAAAGCGACCAGACCATACACGAGATGCGCCTGATCCAGCTTGAGGCACGGCAAAAGGCCGAGACCGTCACGATGGATGCCACATGGCGTGTCATCGGCACGGTGGGCCATGCGGAACACATGCATGTGCGCGGAAATGTCTATTCCGCCAGCCTGACGCTAGAGCCCGTCGATGGCGCCTGGCGGATCACCGGTTTTGACCTGCGCGATATCGACCGCACCGGCGCAGGCGAGATGTTCGAAGTGCCCCCAGAGGACGTCACCCCCATGACCGAGGCCGACGCGACCCAATGATCGAGATCCGCGATCTGGACTTTGCCTATCCCGGGGGCGGCTTTCGCCTGACCGTGCCCGAGCTTGTGCTGGAAAGCGGCGAACGCACCGCCATCGTCGGGCCAAGCGGCACCGGCAAGACCACGCTTCTGAACCTGATCGCCGGGCTGGTCACGCCGGATCGGGGCACGATCCGACTGGACGGCGAAGACATCGCCGGGCTGGGCGACGGTGCCCGCCGGGCCTTTCGCGCGCGGCGCATCGGCTTTGTGTTTCAGGATTTCGCCCTGCTCGACTACCTGACGGCGCGCGACAACATCTTGTATCCCTTCCGCATCGGTGCGGGCCTGAACGTCGATGCGTCTGCCCGGGACCGCGCCGATGCGCTGGCCCGGGCCTGCGGCATCGGCGACAAGCTCGCCCGCCACCCGGCACAACTCAGCCAGGGCGAGCAACAGCGCGTGGCGCTGTGCCGGGCGCTCGTCACCGAACCGCAGCTTGTGCTGGCGGACGAGGCCACGGGCAATCTCGACCCGTCGAACAAGACCGCGATCCTCGACCTGATGTTCGACCGCGCCGCCGATCAGGGGGCCACGCTGCTGGCAGTCACCCACGATCACGATCTTCTGCCGCGCTTCGACCGGGTGATCGACTTTGCCACCTTCCGGCAACCCGAGGGCACGGCATGAGCATTCTCTACCTCGCCTTCGCCTATCTGCGCTTTCACTGGATCCGCAGCCTTGTGCTGGTTCTTGTAGCAGCGCTGATCCTCGCCGTGCCCATGGTCAGCCACACGCTCTTGCGCGGCAGCCAGGAGGCGCTGACCAACCGCGCCGAGGCGACGCCGCTCCTGCTTGGCCGCCGTGGCAGCCAGATCGACATGGTGATGAACGCGCTCTACTTTGCCGATGAACGCGCCACGCCAATCACCATGGCTGCCACCGAAGAGATCTGGGACAGCGGGCTGGCGATTCCCGTGCCGCTGCATACCGCGTTCGAAACGAACGGTGCGCGCATCGTTGGCACCACGCTTGACTATTTCGACTACCGCGCTCTCGAGGTCGCCGACGGCCGCCAGATCGCGGTCTTGGGCGAAGCGGTCCTGGGTGCCGCCGTCGCCCAGCGGCTGGGGCTTGGCCCCGGCGACACGGTCGTGTCCGCGCCGCAGAACCTGTTCGATCTTGACGGGGTCTATCCGCTCGAACTGAAGATCACCGGCATACTGGCCCCCACCGGCACCCCCGATGACGAGGCCGTTTTCACCGATATCAAGACCGCCTGGGTCATCGCCGGGATCGGGCATGGACATGACGATGTCGTCTCGGTCGATGCCAGTGACGAGAATGTCGCCGCTGCCGCCAGCCTCCTGCAATTCAACCGCATCACGCCCGACAATATAGACAGCTTCCATTTCCATGGCGATCCGGACGACTACCCGGTGTCGTCCATCGTGGTGTCACCCTATGATGATCGGTCTGCCACGATCCTGCGCGGCCGATACCTGGACCCCGAGAACCCGCTGCAGATGGTCGTCCCGTCAGAGGTGATCGGCGACCTCGTGGCGCGGATCTTCCGGATCAAGACGCTGCTCGATGCCGTGACGGTGATCGTGGGCGCCGCCGCGCTGGCCGCTGTCGCGCTGGCGGTGTTCCTGTCCTACCGCCTGCGCGCGCCCGAAATGCGCACCGCCTTCAAGATCGGTGCCGGCCGCGGTACGATCCTGCGCTTGCTTGGGGCGGAAACCGCGTTGATTTTGTCCGCGTCAGCGGTGCTGGCCGCCCTATGTGTCATACTCGTGCAATCGCGCGGCGACAGGTTGGTCGCGTATCTCTTGTCCCTGTAACCCGAGAACGGAGGCTTTCATGCGTTCCATTACCCTTGCCACCCTCACCGCCGCCCTTCTGGGCACCGCCGCGCAGGCCCATTACGGCATGATCATCCCCAGCGATCCGATGCTCGAACAGGACGAGGGGCGCGAGATCGACCTGACCTTGTCCTTTTCCCACCCGTTCGAAGACCTTGGCATGACGCTCGATCGGCCCGTGTCCTTTGGGATGACCCATGACGGTACCCGGACCGACCTGCTGGACGCCCTGACCGAGACCGAGGTCATGGGCGAGGCGGGCTTTGGCCTGACCCAGCGCCTCGAACGTCCCGGCACCTACATCTTCACCATGGAGCCGCAGCCCTATTGGGAGCCGGCCGAGGACGCGTTCATCATCCACTACACCAAGACCTATGTCAGCGCCTACGGCGAGGACGAGGGCTGGGACAGCGAACTGGGCCTGAAGACCGAGATCGTACCGCTGTCGAAACCCTTTGGCCTGTGGTCAGGCAACGTCTTCCAGGGCATCGTGAAACTGGATGGCGAGCCGGTCCCCTACGCCGAGGTCGAGGTGGAATACTACAACGAAGACCTCAGCGCCCAGGCGCCGAGCGATCTGATGATCACCCAGACGGTCAAGGCCGATGCCGATGGCGTCTTTACCTATGCCGCGCCGCAATCCGGCTGGTGGGGCTTTGCCGCGCTAAACACTGCTGATTACACCCTCCCGCAGGATGGCGAGGACAAGGCCGTGGAACTGGGCGCGGTGATCTGGGTGCATTTCGAAGAGTGGATGACCGAATGAGGAAACTCCTGATCGCACTGGCGGTGGTGGCGGCCTGGCCCGCCATCGCCCATCAACTGAACGTCTTCGCGTCGGTCGACGGAACCGATGTTGTGGTCGAGGCCAAGTTCTCTTCCGGCAAGGTGCCCCAGGTGGGCGAGGTGCGCGTCTATGACGCCACCGATGCCCTGCTGGTCACGCTGCCCCTGACCGGCGAAGAAACCCTGCGCTTTCCGCTGGACCCTGTCGCCGCCCAACAGGGTCTGCGGATCGAGGTCAACACCGGTGAAGGGCACGAGGATTACTGGATCCTGACGCCCGACGACATCGCCGCGGGCCAAACCAACTGAGGAGTGTGCCGATGCGCTGGATTGCCCTGACGATCGCCCTTCTTACGGCAGCGCCGCTCGCCGCCCAGGACCGGACGCGGATCGTCGCCGTGAACCACCCCCTTGCCTATTTCGCCAAACGCCTTGCGGGTGACGCGGCCGAGGTGGTCTATCCGGTGCCAGAGGGGCGGGATCCGTCATTCTGGCGTCCTGGCATCGCGGATATCGCGGCGATCCAGCAGGCTGACCTGATCGTGCTGAACGGCGCCGGTTTCGCGGACTGGGTCAAGAAGGCGTCGCTGCCCCGATCGCGCATCGTCGACACCTCGCGCGGGTTCGCGGGCGAATTCATCGCCACCGACACCGTGACCCACAGCCACGGGGCCGACGGGGCGCATTCCCATACCGGCACGGCCAGCTATACCTGGATGGATTTCAGCCTGGCCGAACGGCAGGCAGAGGCGCTGTCCATCTCGCTCAAGCGGATGCTGCCCGAGGCCGATGTCGATCCGGTCCTCGACGCGCTGCGCAACGACCTGCAGGCGCTGCACGACCGCGCGACCGAGATCGCCGCACGTCTGGAGGGGCAGACGCTTATCGCCTCGCATCCGCGCTACCAGTATTTCGCGCGCGCCTACGGGCTCGACATCCGTTCGGTCAGCTGGGACGCCGGCGCAGCGCCGGACCCGGCGCAGATCGACGAATTGACCGGCTTGGTTCAGGACACCGGCGCGACCATCTTCCTGTGGGAAGCAGCACCCCCGGAAGACGCCCGCACCGCCGTAACCGAAACAGGCCTGCGCGACGTGATCTTCCCGCCCCTGGCGGTGCCCGGCCCGAGCGGGGATTTCGTCGCGGACATGAATGCGGCCTTGGATCGGCTGGCCGCGCTGTCGGGCTAACGCAGGGTGATCGTGAAGCGCCGCTGCGCCCCGGGCGGAGGTTTGGGGAACGGGGCGGCCCGACGCACCACCGCAAGCGCCTCCTGATCGAAGCGTGCCCGGCCCGAACTGCGCGCAAGCGACACCGACCCAAGGCCGCCGCCCGCGGTGACCGTGAAACTGACGACGGCGCCCTCCGGGGCCTTGGCCCGCACGCGGCCTGCGCGGGCCAGTCGCTGGTAGACTTTCCGGGGATAGGCCTTGGCCGCCGCGTCCGTTCCCATCGGCGCGGCCTGTCGGGCAGGTGCCGCCGCCGCAGCACCTGGATCCGTGGTACCTTGACCGGTGGTTTTCGGCACAGGGGTCGGCGTTGGTTTGCGCGTTGTGGCCTGCTGCACCGCCTGCTCGGGTTGGCGCGGCGCGGTTTCGCGTTTGGGTACCACGAAGTCACGCGGGCGTGGCGCCGGTCGGCGGGAGCGATCGGGGGCCGTGGTTTCAGGCACCGCCGCCACAACGCGGTCCGCCGGTGTTGCCGCCACGACCGCCGTGCGCGGTGCCGTTTCCGCCTGCACCGCTGGGGTCGATGGCTTCAACGCGGGCACGCGTGGCGCGACGGGCCGCGGGCGCACGGTCTCTGGCTCCGCTGCATTGGCATTCGGGCGTTCCGGTCTCAGGGGCTCGGCGGCTGAGGGCACCAAGGCACGCGCCGGACGCTCTGGCGACGTCGCTGCCGGTACCGTCTGAGGTTCGGGCGGCATCGTTCGGGTGGCAAAGCTGGCGAAGCCCGTCCCGATGCTGCCAAGCTCGACCGCGTCGGTGCCGTTCTGCGCATCCGCCGCGGGCTCTGGTATCAAGGCCCAGATCGCCCCTGCATGAACGATCACAGCGAGCGCCGCCGCCACGGCCTTTGCCGCGCCACACGTCATCGCAGCCCCTCTTCGGTGACGATGACAACACGCGCGGCCCCCCTTTCGGCCAGATCCCGGGCGAGGCCCACAAGGGTCGTCGCCGGCAAGGCGCGGTCCGGTACCAGGCGCACGGTATCCCGCGCCACGTCACCGCCTTGATCCAGGAAGTCGGCGACCGACGCCACCTCTGCGCCCCGGTAACTCAGACGCCCATCCGGATGCACCACAAGCGCGTCGGGCGGCGGGGTCCGGTCGAGCTCGGCGGTACGCACGAGCCTCAGCTCCCGGTCCATGGGCGGTCCCAGCGTTCCCGCGACAAGAAAAAAGACAAGCATCAGGAACACGACATTGATCAGCGCGATCGTGGGTTCACGGCGGGTCTGGCTCACACGCCGCATTATCCGTCCCCCAGCACGGTCACGTCCAGCCCGGGCACGCGGCCCAGCGTGACGAGAAGGTCGGTCAGCCGCTGGGCATCCACCGCGCCGCGCAAGCTCACGAGTACCTGGGTCTCGACGCGGTCGCCAAGGCGGTCCCGCATGTCGGCCAGCGACACCGGCAGTCCGTTCAAGAGCACCCTGTCGGGCGACAGTTGCACGAAAACGGGCGGTGCGTCCGTCCCTGCCCCGCCGCCCCGGCCCGTGACCAGGGGCACCTCGCTGAACTGCGAAAAGGTGGAGCTGAGCATGAAGAACAAAAGCAGCAGAAAGATCACGTCGATCAGTGGGGTCAGGGCGATCCGCCGCATACGCCGGCGCGCGCTAGGCATGGACAGACCCGCTGTCCTGCACCGCCACCGTCTGGGCCCGCCCCCGCGGGCGCAGGATCGTGTGCAGCGCACGTTCTGCGAAAACGCGATCGCGTTCGAGACGCCCCTCGAGCCAGCTGAGAACCAGAGCTGTCGGCATCGCGACCGCGAGGCCCAAAGCCGTGGTCAGAAGCGCGACCCAGATCCCGCCCGCAAGGCGCGCAGGGTTCACCTGGGCGCCCGCCTCCTGCATGGCCTGGAAGGCCTCGATCATGCCCAGAACCGTTCCGAACAGGCCCAGAAGCGGGGCCAGTTGCGCCACGCTGTCGAGAAAGCGCAGACCGCCCTCGAGCCGTGCGAACCGCGCCTCGGCCTCTGCCCGGAGGCGTGGCGTATCCAGGGCCCCGGCGCCCATCGCGTCGCTGAGGAGCGGGGCAAGGTAGCTGCTTGCGGGCGCAAGCTCGGCCAGGGCGCGGGGCCTGTCGCCCTCGTCCCACGCGGAAAGCGCGCGCTGCAACCGGGCCTGCCGCCCCACACCTTCGGCTGTGAACTGCCAGATCTTGTAGAAGATGACCCCAAGCGTAAGCACCGACACGGCAAGCAGTACCATGACGACCGGACCGCCCAGTTCGAGCACGCGCGCAACAGGCTGGCCCACCGCACCCATCACCCGATGGCCTCCACATCCGTGCGGGACGACAGGGTCAGGGCGTTCTCGCAGATCGGGCTGTCAGCACCTGCCACGGTGCATGTTTCGGCCCCGTTGAAAAGCACGCGCCCCAGCCCTTCGCATGCCAGCCCCGGCACGACGAACTGGCGAACGCGGGGCCGTCTGGACGGAAGTGCCTGAAAATCGAACAGAGTCAGGCGGTCAACCTGCCCGGTGGCATCGAACAGGACCGTCTCGAACACCACCGCGTCGATGTCATCGGCATGGCCGTTCTGGATGAGAAAGGTCAGGGCACAGCCGCTCTCCACCGTCTCGACCGCGTTCAATTCGACCGAGAGCTGCCCATCGGCGGCCTCTTGGGCAAGCGCTGGGGCAGCCAGCGCGGTCAAACCCAGTGCCGCAAGGGCGCCTCGAATCCAGGGACCTGTTCCGAGTGGTATCATGGGCCGCTCCGCCGTTCTCCGTTTCGACCAAGGGCGTCGGGATCACCCGACCCCGGCGCTCCTTTCCGACCAAGCCGCTAGCACAGGCCCGACCCGCTTGACCAGTCTCGCCAAGCGTCGTTCAGGCAACGCGGGCCGTGCCGCGGCTGACACTCAGCGCCCAGTCGAGCAACGCATCGTCACCGGAGGGAACAGCCTGCGCCAGATCGCCCGCGAAAGCATCGAAGGCCACGCGATTGCGGGGATGCACCGATGTCAGAACCGGGATCTCCTGCATGAGCGCGATACCGATCGCGTCGCGAAAGCCGCTGCCCTCGGCCTCCTGCTTGCCGAACTTGTTCACGAGCAACAGGTCCGGGCCGGTGTCGAGCGATGCCGTCACCTGGCCCACGACGTCTTCGAGCGCGGCGGGATCGAGCCTGCACCCCGAGGCCAGTGCACCGAGGTCCTGGGAAATGAGCCGCCGCGCGCCATCCGGCAGGACACGCGCCTGCATTCGGCATTTGCCAGTGTCGCCGCAATCGAGATTGTATTGCACGCATCCCGCCAGCCGCACCCCGCGCCGGATAAGCCGGTCCGCCAAGGCGGCCAGACGGCGGTCGCTGCCACCGCGCGCGTCGTGGCTGATCACTCCCAATTTCATCACGCGCCTCACAGGGTTCAGGCCGGGACTATCGCGCAACCGGCGCCCGCGCACCAGAGCCCGCTGTGACGCAGGCCGCCACAAAAAAAATCCCGCACGGACGCACCGTGCGGGCAAAGCTAAGCAAATGGTCCCGGACCTTAGGCCGCCTTCTTGGGGGCGATCTCTTCCGGAGCGGGAAACGCGATGTCGTGCAGGATCTTTATGGCATCATCCAACTTGTCCCGCGCGACCATGAATTGAACGTCGACCCGGCGCGTGCCCTGGCTCACGGCCATTACGTCGATCTCGGCCGCCTCGAGCGCGGCAAGGCCACGACTGAGGATCTTGAGCCCCGAAAGGTCGCGGCCGATGACGGACGCAATGCCGATGCCGCTGATCGAGACGTCCGCGTTCGGAAACTTCTCGACCAGATCGCTTTCCACGCGCCGCAGGGCCTTGAGTGGCGCATTGACGTAGTGGGTGATCGTGTTGGCGTTCGAATTCTTGGATACGATCCAGATGTTGTGGCGCGTCAGCGCCTCCAGAATCGTGGCGTCATACCCTTTGACGCCCACCATGTCCGGTTCGAACACCTCGAGCGTGTGGGCCTCGAGCCCTGTCACGATCTGCACCGCGGCCTTCGGGGCCTCGGTCTCGTCGATCAGCGTGCCGGGATCGGCGGGCTCGAACGCGTTGGTGACACGCAGCGGGATATCGGATTGCCGAAGACTCTTGGCGGCCTTGGGATGAATCGCCTCCATCCCCATGTTCGACAACTGATCGGCCACGTCGTAATTCGTGTGGCCCACCTTTTTCACCCGATCGTCGCCCACGAGGCGTGGATCGGCCGAAGACAGGTGGAATTCCTTGTGGATGATCGCCTCTCGCGCGCCGGTCTGCGCGGCGATGCGGCTGAACGTGACCTCGGAGTATCCGCGGTCGAATTCCTTCATCAGGCCTTCGCTGCATTGGGCATAGCCCGTGACGATCGGCAGCTCGGTTTCGAGATCCACATCACTAAGCCCATCGGCGATCCGGTCGTCGAGCGACATCTCGCCCTCGTCTCGCCAACCACTCAGATCGACAAAGCGCGCGTTGACGTCCGCGCGACGCAAGAGCAGCGTCGCGACAAAGGCAGAATGAGCCTCGCCCAGACCCGAAAGCAGTTCCCGGATCACAAGCAGCTGCTTGTTCAGACGGAAATGGCCGTAAGAACACAGGCGCTGCAGGTCCAGCAGACAGCTGCGGGCCCCTTCGATGCGCTCGCGCACGAAATCATCGGCATCCTTGCGATCCGCCGGGTCGCTCAGGATTTCACCGTGCACATCGCGCATCGCGTTGGCGACGTTGTCGAGCGCCACGTGCCAGCCATGGTCATCCTCGGTGTCGGCGAAAAGCGCATAGACACCCGGCGTGCCGGTCTTCTTGTGTTCGAGCAGCAGGTTGGTGATGCCGCCAAAGGCCGACACGACGAAGATGCGGCCGTAGACCGGACGGCTGCCATCTTTGGCAATGAACAGCGTGTCCCGCAGCTCGTTCAGGCGCGACATCGACGTGCCGCCAATCTTTTCGACGGTATGGTTTTGTGAAGTCATGTCCCTTGCACCCGGGGCCGAAACGCCCCGGGTGTCCCTTAAACTGGTCATTGATCGGGCAGCGCGTAAGAGCCGTCGGCCTGGTGCACCTCGTTGCCCGTCACGGGCGGGTTGAACACGCAGGCCATCACCAGCTCTTCCTCGGCGCGCAGGATGTGGCGGTCATGCTCGTTCAAGGCATACATCACACCCGGCTCGATCTGGTGCGTTTCGCCCGTGCCGAGGTCGGTGATCGACCCCTTGCCCTGGACGCAATAGACGCTTTCAAAGTGGTTCTTGTATTCGAACGTGTGCTCGGACCCGGCTTCGAGAAAGGTGATGTGGAACGAAAAACCCATCCCGTCATCGGCCAGAAGCATCCGCACGCTTGTCCACTGCGCATCAGATACCACCCGGTCACGCTCGTCTTTGACGATCTTGTTGAAATCACGAACAATCATCGGGTTACTCCGCCGCCATCTTTGTTGCGCCGCGCACCTCTTGCGTGGCCTCGAGAAGGATCGACAGACCCTTCTGGAATGTCTCCATCGGCGTGGTCAACGGGGCCAGCACCTTGACGACCTCGTCATGGGCGCCAGACGTTTCGATGATCAGGCCCTTTTCGAAGGCACGCGCACAGATGTCGCCGGCCAGCTCGCCCGAGCCTACATCGACACCCTGCATCAGGCCACGACCCTTGAGCTTTGCGCCCGGGATTTCATCGGCGATCGCCTGAAGGCCGCTGGTCAGAACCATGGCCTTTTCAGCCAGTTCCTTCTGGAACGTGTCGTCCTTCCAGAACTTCTGGATCGCCACGCGCGCGGTGATGAAGGCATGGGTGTTGCCGCGGAAGGTGCCGTTATGCTCGGCGGGCTTCCAGATGTCATGCTCTCGCTTCACCAGCAGGGCTGCAAAAGGCAGGCCCATGCCCGACAGCGACTTGGCCATCGGGATGAGGTCGGGCTCGATACCCATCTCCTCGAAGCTGAAGAAGGTGCCGGTCCGGCCACAGCCCGCCTGAATGTCATCGACGATCAGAAGCGCACCATGCTTCTTGGCAAGGCGTGCGATGCCTTGCATCCATTCGGTCGAGGCGGCGTTCAGACCACCCTCGCCCTGGACAGGCTCGACGATGAACGCGGCAGGAGCGTCGACGCCCGAGGACGGGTTGTCGAGCATCATCTCGATCTGGGCCAGCGTATCGACATCGTCGCCAAAGGCACCGTCAAACGGCATGCGCGACACGCCACACAGCGGCCCGCCGCCGGCACCGGCACGCTTGCCGGCATTACCAGTGCAGCTGAGCGCACCCATGGTCATGCCATGAAAGCCGTTGGTAAAGGCGATAATGTTGCGGCGGCCGGTGACCTTGCGCGCCAGCTTCATCGCGGCCTCGACCGCGTTGGTGCCGGTCGGGCCGGTCATCATGACCTTGTAGTCCATGTTGCGCGGCTTGAGGATGATATCCTCGAATGCCTGCAGGAACTCGGCCTTGGTGTCGGTGTGCATGTCCAAGCCATGGGTCACGCCATCCGCCGCGATATGGGCAATCAGCGCATCCTTCATGTCCGGGTCGTTGTGACCGTAGTTCAGCGACGAACACCCGGCCAGAAAATCGATATAGGTGCGGCCCTCGGCATCGGTCATCTCGGACCCGCGTGCTGAGGTAAAGACCGTGTCAAAGCTGCGGCAATAGCTGCGTGCCTCGGATTCACGGCGAGCGAAAATGGTGGTGTCGGCTGACGTGTCAGTCGGCATGATACATCCTTTGGTATGATTTGATTGGGGGTTCGGAGTGAAGGCGCGGGCCTCAGGCAGCCTTGCGCATCTCCTCCTTATCGAGCGTGATGGTGACCATGTGCTCGGTCGCGTGACGCCCGTCGAAATGAGCGTCGCGGGTGAAATAGGCTTCGCTGTCAAGCGACGCGCCTTCGCGCTTGGCAAACCGCTTGAACAGGTTCCACGACGCGTCGTTGTCACGCGTGATCGTGGTCTGCAGACGCTCGACCTCGTCACAGGCCTCGCGGCTCAACAGGTCGGCCAGCATCCGGCCACCCAGTCCCTGACCGCGGGCCTTCTCCGAGACGGCGACCTGCCAGACAAAAACCGTTTTCGGATCATGGGGCAGCACATAGGCCGACACCCAGCCGACCACCTCGCCGTCCAGCTCCGCCAACACGCAAGTGTCCCGGAAGTGATCCGCCTGGATCAGGTTGCAATACATCGAGTTTTCGTCAAGCGGCTTGCAGGCACGCACAAGTTCCCAGACCGCAGCGCCATCGGTGCCGTCCGGCTTGCGCAGGGTCAGCTTGGGGGCCTTGATCGGGGTTGCAGAATTGGTCTGCACTGTTTCAGTCCTCCATTTGCTTAGCTAAGCAAAAGATATAGGGCACAAACCGACAGATCAAGGGGGGACTTCAGCGGAAAACCTTGAAATTCGCCCGATAAAACGCAATATATACAACATCATGACTGTCACATCATTTAATAAACAAAGCAAAATACCCTCGCGCAGCTCTGCCGGGCGAAACGCGAAAGGCGTTGAAAACACAAGCTTTCTTTGCAACGGTGACGGACGATCCGCGAAGCCGCAGGGAGTGATGGAGTTGGACCGTACCGATATCAGTCTGGTTGCGATCCGCCGCATTCTGCGGGCAACCGAAATATACGGTCGACGGCTGGCAGCGGCGTCCGGACTGACGCCCGTCCAGTTCCGCGTCATGCAGATTGTGGGCGAGACCGGGCAGAGCACACCCAAGGCGATTTCACAGCGCATGGGCGTGTCGCAGGCCACGATGACCGCGCTGATCGACAAGCTCGTGCGCAAGGGTCTGGTCGAACGCCAACGATCCGAAACCGACCGCCGTCAGACCAACATCCTTATGACGGCTAAGGGCCGAGATACGGTCCGCGAGGCGCCCGATCCCCTTCAGCAGCAATATGTGCGGCAATTCGAAAAGCTCGAAGATTGGGAACAGGCGATGATCGTCGCCGCGTTAGAACGGGTGGCGACCATGCTCGACGCAAGTGACATCGACGCCTCTCCCGTGCTTGATCTTGGTGATATCGCAAAGCAGGCCTAACCATCCCTGAGAGCGATAGACGGCGCGTGCGCAGCCGGGTCGAGGCAACCGATCTTCCCCGTCTCATACAGAAAAGGAAGATGGGTGACGACCAGTGGGGTCCCTGGCTGCACGCTTGTCACATGCGACGGTTTCCTCCAAAGAAACGAAATGGACGCCAGCAAGAAAGGCGGATTGCAGATGACAGGATCCCCTGGCGGCGACGGCCATTTTGCCCTAGCCGAAACGCACCGCACGCTTCCCATTGCGCTCCTGCGCGCACGTGAGGCGGTGATGGATCGTTTCCGCCCCTTGCTCAAACGTCACAACGTGACCGAACAGCAATGGCGTGTCCTGCGCGTTTTGCGCGAACTGGTCGAGACCGACGCGACCGCGCTGGCACACACGGCCTGCATTCTGCCTCCGTCCCTGACCCGCATCCTCAAATCGCTCGATGCCGCGGGCCTCGTGTCGGTGGCACGGGACAGTCGGGACGGTCGGCGCATGCTGGTGACCCTGACCGATGACGGGCATGACTTTCTGAACCGGATTTCAGCAGAAAGCGCAGCCATCTACGCCGATGTGGAGCACCGGATCGGGCCTGACAGGCTGTCGCGCATCCTAGACGAGTTGGAATACCTGCAAGACGCGCTCAGCGCCCCCGAGGTGGCCGAACGCCCGTAGATCAGCCGGGCGCGCCGATCGGGGTCGTCAGGGGGCTGAGCCCGTCAATGGTGACCTTGCAGGTTTGTCCTGTGTCGATGGCCCCGACACCCGCGGGCGTGCCCGTCATGATCAGATCCCCGGGCGCAAGCGCGACATACCGCGACAGGATTGCAATGATTTCGGGCACCGACCAGATCATGTCGGCCAGGTCGCCCTCCTGTCGAAGCGCGCCCTCCACGCACAGCGCGATGCGCCCCCTGTCGAGATGCCCCACCTGTGCCACCGGATGCAAGGTGCCGATCACGGCCGAACGGTCGAAACCCTTGGCCAGATCCCACGGACGTCCCAGCGCCTTGGCGGTGGACTGAAGATCGCGCCGGGTCAGGTCGTTGCCCGTGGCATATCCCCAGACATGGTCAAGCGCCTGCGCCGCCGCGATGTCGCGGCCGCCCTTGCCGAGGGCAACCACCAGTTCGGCTTCGAAATGCAGGTGGTGTGTTTCGGGCGGATAGGGCACCACCTGTCCGTCATGGACCACCGCATCGGCGGGCTTCGTGAAGAAAAAGGGCGGCTCCCGGTCGGGATCATTGCCCATTTCCCGCGCATGTGCCGCATAGTTCCGCCCCACACAGAAAATCCGACGCACGGGAAACCGGTCGTCCCCGCCTGCTACGGGCACCCAGGGCGTTTCTTTCACCGGCAGGACATAGGCCATGGAAACCTCGCGTTGCTTGATCCGGGATGGCGTCGCGCAGCCTCGTACACGGTGCACCGGATTGCAACAGGCCCGCCCGTTGCTTACCGCGGTGATGGACCCATGCGCGTTCCGGCGCTAGACACCGGCCCAGTCTGTGACCAAAGGCGGCTTAGATGACCCAGATCCATGTCCTGAACGGCCCGAACCTGAACCTTCTGGGCAAACGTGAGCCCGAGATCTACGGTGCCGCGACGCTCGAAGACGTGGAGGCGCTGTGCCGGTCCGCCTGTGCCGAAGGGATCGACATCCGGCTGCGGCAATCGAACCACGAGGGCCAGCTGATCGACTGGATTCACGACGCGCGCGAGACAGCGGCGGGCATCGTCATCAACCCAGGCGCGTATACCCATACCTCGATCGCAATCCTCGATGCGCTTAACGCCTACGCGGGACCGGTCGTCGAGGTGCATATCTCCAACGTACACAAGCGCGAATCGTTCCGACACGTCTCGTACGTTTCGCTGCGCGCCGATGGCGTGATCGCCGGCCTCGGGGTCGAGGGCTACGCCGCGGCGGTGCGTTACCTGGTCCAACGGATCCGGTGACCGGGCGTCTTGCCGCGACACGGGCCGAGCGCCCGCGTCGGGTTGTCATGCCCAGGGCGACATTCGTCGTATCTTAACCCGAACGCCCGATCAAAGGGCGATGCGGATACAGTTGGCCTCAGCAAAGGGATCAGCCCGGTGAACGGGGCGCGGTGGCTTCTCGACCGCTCCCGCGCGTTCAAGTGCAGGCTGACCTATGCCGTCGACATGGGTCTCGTGATCGGCGCGTTTCATGCCGGGCTCGCCCTGCGCTACGGCCTGCCCGTTCCCGAGACCGTTGGACGGCTTCTCTGGCCGCTCGGCCTGGTCGTTGCGGGCTCTGACGCGGTGCTTCTCGCGGTTCTGCAACTTCACCGGATCAAGCTGACGGCGATTGAGGGCAGCGCGATACTCAGGATCGCCGCGGTCTCGGCCGGTCTGGCCGCTACGGCGGCATGGGCCGGACACCAGCTGAACGCGCCCGATCCGTTTGCCGTGCCGCTGGTCTTCGCCGCCGTGTTCTTCGCCGCTGCGGTCAGCGTACGGGTCGGCGGGCTGCACCTTCTGACCCTGCTGGCGGACCAGACCGGCCATCGCCGCCCGGTCCTGATCTACGGGGCCGGGGCCGCAGGCATCCAGCTGGCCGCGGCGTTGCGCCAATCGCACGACACCCGGGCCGTAGGCTTTGTCGACGACACCCCCGCGCTGCACGGCCTGACCGTGGGCGGCCTGATGGTATGGTCCCCTGCACGGCTGTCGGATCTGGCCGAACGGCACGCCGTCCGGCGCATCCTTCTGGCGATCCCGTCAAGCCCTCGGGCCCGGCAGAACGCGCTGATCGCGGACTTGTCCGCTCGTGGATTTGAAGTGCATGTTCTGCCATCCTACAGCGGCATGATCACCGGACGCGGCACAAGCACCACGCCGCACCCGGTGACGCCGGACGCGCTTCTGGGCCGGGACAAGGTCGATCTGGACGTGCCCGAGATCGCCCGGACCTATGCTGGGCGCGTGGTCATGGTGACCGGCGCTGGCGGCTCTGTCGGAGCCGAACTCTGCCGTCAGCTGATCGAGTGCAAACCCGCCCGGATCGTGTTGTTCGAACATAATGAATATGCCCTCCACGCCATCGACCATGAACTGCGGCCACGGGTCGAGGGAGCGGGGGTCGCCCTTACGGTGCGGCTGGGCTCAGTCACGGACAGGTCACGCGTCGCGGCGGTCATGGACGAGGACCGGGTCGAGATCGTGCTGCACGCAGCCGCGTACAAACATGTCCCGCTGGTCGAAGAAAACGCCCTGGAAGGCGCCCGCAACAATGTTCTGTGCACGCAGATCGTGGCCGAGGTGGCGCAGGCACGCGGCGTGGAGCGTTTCATCCTGATCTCGACCGACAAGGCCGTGCGTCCGACCAATGTCATGGGGGCCACGAAACGCATGGCCGAACTCGTGGTCCAGGATCTGCAGACGCGCAGTCGGGACACGCGGTTCTCCATGGTGCGTTTCGGCAATGTGCTTGGCTCATCGGGATCGGTTCTGCCACTGTTCCGCAAACAGATCGAGGCCGGCGGCCCCGTCACCGTGACCCATCCGGAGGTGACGCGTTTCTTCATGACGATCCCCGAGGCCGCGCGGCTCGTTCTGCTGGCCGGTGCCTACTCGACCGGGGGCGATGTCTTCGTACTCGACATGGGGCAGCCCCGCCGGATCCTCGACATCGCGCGCAAGATGATCACCTTGTCCGGCCGCAGCGTCCGGGATCCGGCCAGCGGCGCCGGCGATATCGAGATCCGGATCACCGGGTTGCGCCCCGGTGAAAAGTTGCGCGAGGAGCTGCTGATCGACGGTGCCAGCCTGCGAAGCACGCCCCATGCAAAGATCCTGCGCGCCGAAGACCCCATGCTGAGCCAGATCGAGGTGGCCGCGATGCTACGCGACCTGACCCGGGCCATTGAACAGGGCGATCCCGACCATCTGCGCCGCCTGATCGCGGCCCGGGTCGAGGGATACGGCCCTCCCGACCGCGCGGCCCTCTGACGGGGTCCGGGCACAAGCCCGGGACACAGGCCCGTGCCGCGCCCTAACCTCGGACCTCTGCTGCCCGGGTGGCGACAAAGACAGGCGTGCCATGGCCCACCGCGAGTGCCGCACGATCACCGGATCGCAGCGCTGCAACGATCTCTGCGAGCGAAAGATCCAGGTCGCGCAGCAAGAACGCCCGTTCAACCGCGAACCCGGCGCCGCGCAGCCCGTCCAGATGCGATTCGGACAGGAACACCACTGTCTCGGCATCGGTATCCCTCGAAGGATCGAAATGCTTAGCATATCGGAACCGGGCCAACCCACCGGTCCTAAGTCCGATTTCGTCCACGAGCTTGGCATCGTCAAGCACAAGACGCGGCCGCGCCGCGCCACGCCCGGCGGCGCCCTCGATCCGGGCGACGAGCGGGCCGACCGTGGGCGACAGGACCGTTGCGAAGATCGGCAGGCGTGCCAGGTCGAGCAGTGGAAACACGAGCGCCACACCCAGCATTGCACCGAAAAGGCGCCTTCCCGACACCAACCATGCAAGCGCGACCGCCCCGCCGCCCGCGAGCAGCGTTCCCGCCCCCCAGGCAGGGCCGCCGAAACGCCACGCCACCAGCGCGGCGAGGGCAAAGCCGAGACCGGGCAGCCACAGGAACAGGCGCGCCCCACGGCGCAGCCCGTCCTGCAGGACAGCCTGCGGCACGCGACCCGCCGCCAGCGCCATGAGCGCCGCAAGCGCAGGTGCCGCCGGCAACGTATAGCGTTCGTAAAGCTGGCTGGAAAAGGCGAACAGCACTATGTTCAGCGCGCACCATACCAGCAGGAACAGGACGGCAGGCGTGGCCGAAAACGGGGTCCGCACCGCCCGACCGCGCCACAACGCAATCGACAGGCCCGCCACCCCCGGCAAGAGGGGCAGCACCATGTCACCTGTGTTCTTGGCGACCCCGGCCAGGACCATGCCGACGTCGAACGCGGCCTTGTCGGTCACCTGATCGCCGAAGAACTGGGCCACCATCTCGTCAGGATAGCGCTGCCAGACCACGACGAACCATACCGCTGCCAGCCCCAAGGCCAGCAACCCCGCGAAGGCGTCGTGGCGCGACGGGCCCGCATGCCCCCACCCGCGCAAGGAAAGACCGGCGCGCCAAGACAGGGCCAGCACAAGGAGAAGGAGCGCCAGCATTCCCTTGGCCAGTATCGCCACAGCGATGCCGAGGTAGACCGCGTAATAGGTCCAGACCGGTGGGCGGTCCCCGCGCAAGAGCCGTACCACCCCGATCAGCGCCACCGTCGTGCCGAGGATCAGGGGCATGTCGGGAATGTGCTGGCTGGCGGTGCTGAAGAACACCCGGTGACCCGCCATCAGCGCCGTTGCGAAGACGGCAACCGGGGCGGACGCGCCCAACGCCCGTGCAAGGACATAGCTCAGCGCGAGGATCGCCGCGGCGCTCGACACGAACAGCAGCTTCGCCCCGGCCAGCGTCTGGCCCAGCGCGGCAAACCCTGCAACCACGTAGTAGTAGGTCAGCGGCGGCTTCTTGAGGCGGATCGCGCCATCCTCGGCCCGGGGGATCAGGTAGTCCCCGGTCGCCATCATCTGTGCGGCCGCGATGGTATAGCGCCGCTCGTCCGGGTGCGGATTGAGCGGCCAGATCAGCGAGGGCAGACTGGCCAGCACGAAGACCGCGATCAGCAGACCGAGCGCAAGACGCGCCCCTTGTGCCGGGCGCGACCCAACGGATGTCTGTGTGGCTGACATGGTGCTGCCTCCTGTCACGGGCCTCGCCGCACCGATAGGCCAACGGGCCCCTGCGTTCCAGCACGCTCTGCCCACGTGCGGCAGAGACCCGCCCGCCCCCGGTCACGCCGTTGACGGGACGGGGGAACGGGCATAGAGCGAGGCATCCGTTTCTGACCCTGCCTCGCGAGGCCGTCGCGTCCATGTCCGCCACCGATCCTGCCCCGACCACCGCTCCGGATGCACCTCTGGTGTCGGTCGTGATCCCGATGCACAACGAAGGCGCGGCCATTCCGGACCTGATCGCCGGTGTCGCGCGCGCGCTCGACGGCATGGCGTCGGCTGAGATCATCGCCGTCGATGACGGATCGACGGACGACACGCTGACCCGGCTGCGCACTGCCCAAGCCACCCAACCGCGCTTGCGCGTGCTGAGCCATGACCGCTGCGGCGGTCAGAGTGCGGCCGTGCATTCCGGCGTCATGGCGGCGCGGGCACCGATCTGCTGTACGCTCGATGGCGACGGGCAGAACCCACCAGAGGAATTGCCCAAGCTCTGGCAACCGATCCTCGACGACGCGTCCGGAACCGTGGCGCTGGTCGCCGGGCAGCGGCAGGGACGCAAGGATACGTTGTCGAAAAAGCTCGCCTCGCGCGCGGCGAACGCGATCCGAGGCCGGATCCTCCGTGATGGCACGCGCGACACGGGCTGCGGGCTCAAGGGCTTTCGCACCGAAGCGTTCCGGACACTGCCCTATTTCGACCATATGCACCGCTACCTGCCCGCTTTGTTCAAGGCCCATGGCTGGGATGTGGCGCTGGTGGATGTCAGCCATCGGCCGCGCGTGGCGGGGCAGTCGAAATATACCAATCTGGGCCGCGCCATAGCCGGGGCCTGGGATCTTCTCGGCGTGGTCTGGCTGATCCGACGCGCCAAGAAAAGCCGCGCCAGCGAGGTTTGAGGCAGATGATCGAGGCAATCCTGAATTTCCTGCAGGTGGACACTCCGACCGAGGCCGCCTGGGTGGCCATCGGCCTTGTCGGGCAGCTTTTGTTCACCGCCCGTTTCCTCGTGCAATGGATTTCGTCGGAACGGGCGCGCCGCTCGATCATTCCAATGGCCTTCTGGTATTTCTCGATTGGCGGCGGACTGATCCTCTTGAGCTACGCGATCTACCGCAAGGATCCGGTGTTCATCCTCGGCCAGTCCATGGGCGTGTTCATCTACCTGCGCAACATCTGGCTGATCCGGACCGAGGCGCGGCAGGGCTGATCCGCGGGCCGTCGGATCAGCAATTTTCCGCGATCATGCCCCCGGGCGATGGCCGAACCCTGCGCCGGGCCTTATCTATCGGATCGAAAGGTTCGTCGCCAATGTCCTACCTCCGTTCCAGTCTGCATGCCGCCCTTGTCGGGCTCGGGCTTTGCCTGTGCGGACCGGCTGTCGCGTTGGACGATGTGACATTCCGCGTAAGCGGCCCCGCCGCCCAGGAAATCACCGAGACCCTGCGCGCAGCATCCCTGGCCCGGCAGCTCGAACGGGACGGGGTCGACGATCCGCGCGATGTGCTGAGTGCCGCGCAGGGCGATTACGCCCGCATGGTCGAGGCGCTCTATGCGCTCGGATATTACGGCAGCACGGTGCAGATCCGTGTCGACGGGCAAGAGGCGGCCCTCATGGATCCCTTCGCCCGACCAACTGCCGTGGACCAGGTCGAGATCCGCGTCGATCCAGGCCCGCAGTTCCGCTTCGAACGTCTCGACATCGCGCCGCGCGCGCCCGGCACCGTCCTGCCCGAGGGCTTGGCACCCGGGCAACCCGCGCGCGCCACACATATCACCCAGGCCGCCCGCGACGCGGTCGAAGGGTGGCGCCAGCAGGGTCATGCCAAGGCACGCGTCGCAGCGCAGGACATCCGGGCGCAACATGACAATGGCACGCTTGACCTCGGCATACGGCTGGATCCCGGCCCGCGCGTGACCTTCGGCGATGGGGTCGTGTCGGGCGACACGCGAGTCAAACCACCGCGCATCCGCCAGATCGCAGGGTTGCCCCGGGGCGAGGTCTTCGACCCTGCGGCGCTGGCCAAGGCCGAAAGCCGCTTGCGACGTACCGGCACCTTCGGATCGGTCCAGCTGACCGAAGCCGAGACCGTCATGCCCGATGGCAGGATGGACATCCTGATCGACGTTACCGACCGCGCGCCGCGGCGCATCGGGGCGGGGGCGGAATTGTCAAGCTTCGACGGCCTGACCCTGTCGGGCTTCTGGCTGCATCGCAACATCCTGGGCGGGGCCGAGCGCCTGCGCCTCGAGGGCGAGGTCACCCAGCTGGGCACCGAGGGTGTCGGAGACGGCAGCAGCACCGATTACAGCCTGTCTGCCCGCTTCGAAAAGCCGGCGGTTTACGGCCCGGACACGCTATTCTTCGCCGAAGCCGGCCTGTCCTACCTCGACGAGGACAACTACTCCGAAGAGCTTGCCGCGCTGACCTTCGGTGCCTCGCGGGAATTCTCTGACCAACTGACCGGCGATCTGGGGATCGGCCTGTCCTATGCCCGGGTGACCGACCGTTATGCGCAAGAATTCGTGCCGCCGCGCCCGCGCGAACGGGAATTGCTCGTGGCCTCGCTGCCCGTGGCGTTGACCTGGGACACGCGCGACGACCCGCTGGATGCCGCGCGCGGCTTTTTCCTGCGCGGCGAGATCGAACCCTTCCGAGAGACATACCGCGGTGAGAATGGCGCGCGATTGGGTTTTGACGGACGCGCCTATCGGCGTCTGGGCGAAGACAGCCGAACGGTTCTGGCTGGGCGGCTGCAACTTGGGTCGCTTGCCGGGCCCGACGCACGGGACGCGCCACCGGACTTCCTGTTCTACTCGGGCGGCGGTGGGACGGTGCGCGGCCAGCCCTTCGACTCGCTCGAAGCCGACTACGGGGAAGTCTCCCTTGGCGGGCGCAGCTTTGCCGCCCTGTCCGGCGAGGTCCGCGTCGACCTGACGGACCGGGCGGGCCTCGTGGCCTTCGCGGACGCGGGATATGTGGACACGGGCAGCTTCTTTTATGGCGACGGCGACTGGCATGCCGGTGCCGGGCTTGGGTTTCGCTACCAGACCCCGGTCGGGCCGATCCGTTTCGATATCGCCGGACCGCTGACCGATAACACGGCGGATGGCGTGCAATTCTATGTCGGCATCGGGCAGGCGTTTTGATGCGGTTGGGCCTTCTTGTCCTGGCACTCATCCTGATGCCGCTCTGCGCCATGGCCCAGGATCGGGCCGCAGACGACCGCGGCTTTATCCAGGGGCTTCTGGAGGACGCGCTGTCCGGGCCCGGGCGCAGCGTCCGGATCGAAGGTTTCGAAGGGGCGCTCAGCGCGCGGGCAACGATCGAGACAATCACGGTGGCCGACCGCGACGGGGTCTGGTTGACCCTGAGCGATGTTGCGCTGGTCTGGACGCGTTCTGCGCTGCTGAATGGCCGGATCGAGATCGACGAGATCACGGTGGACCGGATCGCGCTGCCCCGTGCGCCGCTGCCCACCGAAACGGACCTGCCAAGCCCCGAGGCGCGGGGCAGCTTTTCCTTGCCGGACCTGCCGGTATCGGTGCGTATCGACGCGCTGAACGTGGGTCGGGCAGAGCTGGGCGCGCCCCTTTTCGGAGAGGCCGCGGCGCTGTCTCTGTCCGGGCGGGCCGACCTTTCGCGAGGCACCGGATCGGCCGAGCTGGCGATCAACCGGCTGGACGCGGAGGGCGCACTGACCCTCGATGGCGCCTTCGACAACGCCAGCCGCCAGCTTCGGCTGGACCTGTCGCTTGACGAGCCCGAGGGCGGCATCGCCGTGCGCCTGCTAGGGATTCCCGAGCGCCCGTCCCTGCGCCTGAGGGTCGATGGCAACGATCCGATCACCGCCTTCGAGGCCCGGGTGCAGCTCGCCACAGCCGGTGAGGAGCGGCTGGCAGGCACGGTGACCCTGCAAGGCGACCAGACCGGCACGGCGGGCATCGGCCTCGATGTGGGGGGCGACCTCGCGCCGGTGTTCGCACCGGCCTATCGCGATTTCCTGGGCGACAGCGTCGCGCTGAAGGCACGTGGCAGCCGGTCCACCGATGGCGCGCTGTCGCTCGAGGATTTCACCCTGCGCGCCGCGGCACTGCGCCTGACTGGATCGGGCCGGATCGCGCCCGATGGCTGGCCAGAGCGGTTGGCGCTGGACGGTCGGATCGTACCGCCCGAAGGCGACCGGGTCATCCTGCCGTTGCCCGGTGGCCGCAGTTCAGTGGCATCGGTCACACTCAGCGGCCAGTTCGACGCCGCGCGCGGGGACAGCTGGCAACTGACCGGCGCGGCCCAGGGCCTGCGCAGCAGGGGCTTTTCGGCCGAGCGGCTGGCCTTTTCCGGGGCAGGCGAAATCGGACGCCGCAACGAACGGGTCGCCGGAACGCTACAACTTAACGGGACGGGGCTCGCCCCCGCCGACCCGGCGCTCGCCCGGGCGATCGGCCCCGTGCTGGCCGGGCGCATCGGCTTTGACTGGTCACGCGGCGCCCCTTTGCGGCTGGCCGATATCGACCTGGGCGGTGCGGATTACGGGCTGACCGGCGCGCTGAACGTATCGGGCCTGAACGGCCCGGCCGACCTGGTGCTGGAACCCGATGCCCGGCTAGAGGCGCGCGACCTGAGCCGTTTCGCGGGCCTTGCGGGGGTCGACCTATCGGGGTCCGCGCAGCTGGGTGTATCGGGCAGTGTGGCACCTTTGACGGGTCTCTTGTCGGTGCGGTTCGATGGCATGACGCGCGACCTTGCCACCGGAATCGGTCCTGTCGATCCGCTCGTGACGGGCGAGGGCCGCCTGGCACTGGGCATTCAGCGCGACACGGCGGGCACGCGCATCACGCCGCTGGCAATCGTCACGTCCAATGGCCGGATCACTGGCGAGGCCGTTCTGCGCAACGGGGCGAGCCGCGCCGATCTGGCGGTCGAGATACCTGATCTTGCCGTGGCACTCCCGGACCTAAGCGGCGCAGCGACGCTGGACCTATCGGCCCGACAGACTGGGGATGTTTGGGATGTCACGGGCCGTACGGACCTTCCCGGCGCCACAGTTGCCGACCTGTCCGGGCAGATCACCCGGACTGCCGAGAACACCACCCGGGCGGAGGGCCGCATCAGCGCCGAGATCGGGCGACTGTCGGCCTTCAGCCGCGTCACCGGGCGATCGCTGGCCGGGTCGGCCACGCTGTCAGCCTCCGGTGAAACGGACCTTTCTACCGGGGCCTACGACGTCGATGCCCGGGGACGCACGACCGGCTTGCGATTTGACCAGCCGATGCTGGCGCCGCTCTTCAGCGGTACCACCGCCTTCGAGCTGTCCGCCGCGCGCGACCCGGACGGACGGGTCCGGATCGACACGGCCGACCTGACCGGACCCGGTCTGTCAGCCGACCTTTCCGGCACCATCGACGGTGCCCAAAGCGCGATCGACTACCGCCTTTCGGTGCCGGATCTCGGCCGCGTCGTGGCCGAGCTTCCCGGGGCGGCGACCCTGACCGGCACCGCGCGGCGCGATGGGGGTCCTTGGCAGGTCGCGGCATCGGGCACCGGTCCGGGCGGGTTGACCCTGACAACTGACGGCACCGTTTCCCCGGATGGCCGGCGCCTGGATCTGTCCCTGTCCGGCGGCCTGCCGCTTGCCTTGGCCAACCCGCAATTGAACGGGCAGACCCTGTCGGGCCGCATGCGATACGACGTGACGGTGCTGGGCCCGCCGGCCCTGCGTTCGGTGTCCGGGCGTCTGAGCGTGGCGGAGGGCCGCGTCTCTGCACCCGCGCTCAACATCGCGGTCGAGGGGATCTCCGGGCCGATTACGCTGGCCGGCGGACAGGCCCGCGCAGACCTTGCAGGCAACATCGCCACGGGGGGACGCGTCACCCTGACCGGACCGGTGGCGCTCGCAGCCCCCTTCAATGCAGATCTCGGAGCCACCATCACTGCGGCAACCCTACGCGATCGCGCGCTTTACGAGGCAGGGCTGGGCGGCCGCGTCACGCTGACGGGCCCGCTTGAAGGCGGGGCACGTATCGGCGGGCAGATTGCGCTCGATACGGTGGAACTGCGCATTCCGCAGCTCGGCCCAAGCTATTCCCCGCTCGACGGGCTGCGCCATATCGCGCCGGATGCAGGGGTGCGCCGCACGCTGCGCTTTGCGGGACTCGACGATGGCGCGGACAATGGCCGCACCACAACCGCCGGGCCGCGCTACCCGATCGACCTGCTGATCTCTGCGCCCAACCGGCTTTTCGTGCGCGGACGCGGCCTTGACGCCGAGCTTGGTGGCGAGTTGCGCCTGACCGGCACGACCGACGACATCGTGCCCGTCGGGCAGTTCGACCTGATCCGCGGTCGGCTCGACCTTCTGGCGCGTCGCCTGACGCTGACCGAGGGCGCGGTGCTCTTGCGGGGCAGCTTCGACCCGGTGATCCGTTTCGCCGCCGCGACCATGGTCGACGACACCGAGATCACGGTCCGTCTTGACGGGCTTGCCTCCGCGCCCGAGCTTTCCGTATCCTCGGTTCCGGACCTGCCCCAAGACGAGGCGCTGTCACTTTTCCTTTTCGGACGCGAGGCCACCTCGATCTCGCCGCTACAGGCCATTCGGCTGGCCGCCGCAATCCGTACACTCGCGGGCAGCGGACCGGGCTTTACGGAAAATATCCGGCTCGGACTCGGGGTCGACGATTTTGATATTTCCACCGATGCGGACGGCAAAACCCAGGCCCGGGTCGGTGCCTACCTGTCGGAAAACATATATTCCGACGTGACGGTGAACAGCGAGGGCGACAGCCAGATCAACCTCAACCTCGACGTGACGCCCAGTGTCACCGTCCGCGGGCGGGTCGGGTCGGATGGCGACAGCGGCGTCGGCGTCTTCTGGGAGCGGGACTATTGATGTCCCTCGCAGCCGGGACCAAGGCGGTCTAGGTTCGGTGCCATGACACGACCCGAACGCTTTGAACTTCCCGATCTGTCCGCCTTCGACACGATCATCGACGTGCGCTCACCTGCCGAATATGCCGAGGACCATGTGCCAGGCGCGATCAGCCTGCCCGCCTTGTCGGACAGCGAGCGCGCCCGCGTCGGCACGATCTACACCCAGGAAAGCCCGTTCCTGGCCCGCAAGATCGGCGCGGCACTGGTCGCGCGCAACGTGGCCAACCACCTGGACACGGCGCTGCGGGACAAGCCGGGCGACTGGCGGCCACTGGTCTATTGCTGGCGCGGCGGGCAGCGATCGGGCTCGGTTGCGACCATCCTGCGTCAGATCGGCTGGCGGGTCGAGGTCATCCCCGGAGGCTACCGCACCTATCGCCGCGCGGTGGTCGATCTTGTCCAGACAGGCCCCTTGCCCCACAGGCTTGTCCTTGTTGACGGCAATACCGGCACGGCCAAGACCGACGTCCTGACCATGCTGCACGACCGGGGTGTGCAGACCGTCGACTTGGAAGGACTGGCCAATCACCGCGGTTCGTTCCTCGGCGCGCGGACGGGCGGGCAACCCAGCCAGAAAGCCTTTGAAAGCGCGCTTTGGACGGCGTTTCGCACGCTCGACCCGGCCCGGCCGGTATTGCTCGAGGCGGAATCGAGCAAGATCGGCGCACTCAACCTGCCGCAGGCCCTGTGGACGGCGATGAAATCAGCACCGCGCATCACGATTGGTGCCCCGGTCGCGGCGCGCGCCACCTATCTCACACAATCCTACGCCGACCTAACGGCAGACAGTGACGCGCTGAAGGAGCGGCTGGCCCTTCTTAAGCGGCTCTGTGGCAACGAAACGGTGGCCCGATGGCAGGCCCTGGTTGACGAGGGTCGGACGGAGCAACTTGCCGCCGAACTGGTCGAACAGCATTACGATCCGGCCTATGCGCGCTCGCGCCGCAAGGAAAACCGCCCGCGACTGGCGCAGGTCGAAGCCGAAAGGCTCGATGACGCGGGGATCGCGGCTCTGGCCGACCGGATCGCGGCGTTAGTCGACAATCTCGATCTGACCGCTGCGGGCGGTGACACGCCCGATCTGGACTGACGGTTCACCCGCGGCCTTGAGCGCCGCAAGAACCCGCGCCACTTTCTCGGAGGGGACGGCGGCCAGGAATCCGCCGGCGGTCTGCGGATCACAGAGCAACGCGCCGCGCGGGGTCTCTGGCACCGCCACCCCGGCCACCGCCGCGCGGTTTTCCGGCCAGAGGGTCGACCGCACGCCGCGCGCGGCCAACACCTTGGCCCCGGGAAGGAGCGGCACAGCGTCAAGCATGATCTTGGCCCCGACGCCGGAAGCCTCGCACAGGCCGAGAAGATGCCCGGCCAAGCCAAAGCCGGTGACATCGGTCAGCGCGGTCGCGGCGTCGCGCAGCACTTCGGCGGCTGCCCCCTGCGGACGCGCCATCTGGTCCCAGGTCGCCACCACGTCGACGCCACGCGCAGCCAGCTGCATCTCGGCCGCCAGAACCGTTCCGGTGCCGATGGGCCGCGTCAAGATCAACGCATCGCCAGGGCGCGCACCGGCAAGCGTGATCGCCGGGCCCTCGAGCAGACCTGTCACCGTGAACCCGAGCGTCAGCTCGGTTCCGGTGCTGCTGTGGCCGCCCACGAGGTCAGCCCCGGTGGCGGTTACCGCCCGTCCCGCCTCGGCCATGATGGCGCGCAGGGTCCGGTCCTGAAGCTCGGGTGCAAGACGCGGCAGCGTCACATGGGCCAGCACCGCCTGAGGCACCGCCCCCATCGCCCAGACATCGCCCATGGAGTGGTTTAGCGCGACGCGGGTCATCAGCACCGGGTCTTCACAGAAGGCCCGAAGATGATCGGTGCTGACCACCTGTTCGACTCCGCCGACGCGCAGGACCGCCGCGTCATCACCGGGAAGGCTCAGCACATCCGGGCGCGCGGGCTCGGGCACCTGGGCCAGCGCTGCCACCAGCGCGCCGCGCCCGACTTTCGCACCGCACCCGCCGCATTGGGGTTTCGGCCCCATGGCCGCCCGCAGACCCCTGACCGAGTCCTTCGGCGGCTCAGGAGCGGGCATCGGCGTCAGGGCCTGGAATTGGTCCATGAATTTCCGGTCGATCCGATCCTTCCAGCGCCACATCCAGGCCCCGGACAGGGTTAGTCCGTTCTTCTCGGCGATGGCGCGCTTGCCGCCCATCGAGACGAGCTTCAGGTAATCCTTTTGTGGACGGTAGGTCCTGCGCTGGCTGCCGGTCAGATCGGCGCGCAGGTTGGTGAAAAGCGTCGGCGCCTCGCGCACGGCAAAGACCCCGGCCTTCGGCCGCGGCGCATGGGTCAGATGGGCACAATCACCCACCGCGTAGACCGATGGGTCGGTCAGGCTGCGCAGCTGCGCATCGACCGAGATATAGCCGCGATGCAGCTCCAGCCCCGTATTGCGCAACCAGGCATGGGGTTTCGGCCCGCCCGCTCCCAAGGGGAAATCCGACACGATTTCGCGCCCGTCGTCCAGAACCACCGCATCGCCACGCACCCGTTCGACGCCCGTGTTTTCGTAAAGGGTGACCCCCATCTCGCTCAGACCGTTGCGCAGAACCCGCTGGGCCGTCGCGCCGAGGACCGCCAGCGCAGGCCCCTTATCGATCAGGCTGACACTGGGCGTGCGGCCTGCGTCCCGCAAACGGTGCGCGGCGGCCATGGCCAGTTCGACCCCCGCGACACCCGCACCGATGATCACAACCCGCGCAGGTCCTTGACCCGCCGTGAAGCGGGCCCAGGCATCGGCAAAGTCGTCCAGCGGCTT
>PR_CR_10_Liq_1_inCRDRAFT_1000268_pt1 | contig 32949 bp, 33 predicted proteins | sample PRCRCaboRojoPR_3_FD_10241 | JGI IMG/M metagenome (IMG submission 10241)
ATCAACTCGCTCTCAATCCAGGCCAATTCTGTCACGGCCGCATCATACATCTCACGAGTCAGTGACTCATTGAGACGCTCGAACTCCGCATCGAAACGGCCAACTTGAGGCACTTCGGCCGAAGTCAGCGAGAGCGTGTTGTTTCCAGAAATATTCCAATCATCACTGAGCAAGACACTCAATCTTTTCGTTGTTTCGCTCTCCATACAACCGATACTCTCTCCGCACACCTGCTGCGCCCCGACGGAATAAATGTTGACAACGTAAGGGACAGAAACCTGGTATTCCGATTCTTTCAGCTGAGCCACACCGAAACCGAGGGCCCCCGCGAGAAGGGACAAACCGACAATCACCCATTTCCCCGCCCAAATAATTTCAGCAAGCTCAAATAGATCTATCTCGTCATCATGCATGTCGCGAGCCGTGGTCATGTGTCTTCCTCTTTCGCTGTATGTGTCTTGCTTTGAAAACTGAAAAGAGCAATCGCCATGGACGATCAACAGGCAAACCCCCTTCATCCGAGACGTATCACACCATACTCGCACGGTGAACGCAAGTGATGAACCATAAACACATGGAGGCTAAGACGAATTTTTGTCAGCCGTCGGTATCAGACCATCAGACTGAGTTGCAAAAAGGAGACTGGGTCAATATTTCAGCGGGGCTTATTGGCAGAACGCATTATCCATAAAACCCCAAACGTGCCAATAAAGGCAGCCAGAAGAATGAAACCTAAGCCATTAAAGACGGAGACTGGCTTAGGTTGGGCTTTGGGGGTTGTACGGACAGAGGGCTGTTTGGACGGTGTAGTAGGTGCAGATGAAGAGGACCCCTCTCCCGTGAGCCCATTGCTTGTTGCAGTCACAATAACCGTGTATTCTGCTCCGTTTGTCAGACCTGTGATCACACAGTTGGTTGCCCCAGTGGTTGTGCATGTTGCACCGCCAGGCGAGGCAGCAGCTGTGTAACCGGTGATGGCTGGGCTGCCTGCCCCCTCCAGTGGGGCATCCCATGACACCGACAGCTGAGAATCTCCAGGCAACACTGAGATGATCGATGGAGGACCCGGAACACGGTTTCCAACAAGCTTAATTTCAGGGCTGGATGTTAGTGTGTAATAATCAATTTGGCCCTTGTCCGCAGGGCTGTTTCCCTTAATGACAGCCCGCCAATCCTCAGCAGTTGTAAACTTCCACGGCGCTAGGTCGTTGTAGTTGAAAGGGCCCAGGGGCAGAAAATATCGGCTGACGTCCTCGCCGCGTAGACCGTTGAGCACAACCCAATAGTCTGTTCCGCCTTTGAGTTTTGCAGACCCGATAAATTTAAATGTGTAATAGTCAAAGTTTTCCTCTTCCAGCGGGACATCGTCACTGTCACAGGCATCACCGCAGGGCCGCGAAAACTGAGCGATCAGTTCGCCCAATTTGTCATCCGCTGTTTCAGCGTAAATGGCTGCCCCGCTGTCTAAATAGTCCACCACTGCATCCAAACCATCTGTCGAGCCCGGTTTTATGGTCGCAGAAATAGAAGTCACCACAGCTGGAAACGTGGTGCGGAATTTAAAGCCCTCGCCAAAATATAAGTCCCCCAGATTAGTGGTCGTGCTAGTGCCGTTAGGATCGACGCCAGTGGTATCAAGCAGTGTTTCCGCCTGCCCACTCAAACTGATTGCCAAAGCCGCAAGCAGAGCCATCACCCGAGCGACGGCAAAAAAATGCTCTTGAGCAGTAGCGAGAAATATACCCTTCATGACCACAGTATATTAGAGAGCAGAGCCAAAGCACAACTTTTGTTTACGCTTACCGCCAGCCTTGGCAACCCAACGTTCCAACGAATCGCAGGGCATGCCTAAAGTCGCCAAGGTGTCGTTGTCTCTGTAACAATAACAGCCTGGAACACCGCCTCCTGATTATCGTACACCTTCAGGCAACTGGCCCTCGACTGGATGACAGCTTGAACAATCGGTGACAGATAGGTCAAGTGCAGTTAACGATATCCGCAATAGAGCGATCTGGTTGCTTGCGATGCAACAAGGCCCGCTGCAAGGCATCGGTAAGAGAAGAATAGACAATCAAACAAGTGCGTCTTGTGCTGAGGAGACATCCGCCTCTTTAAACCGACGATCCGGCCTCAATATTCCCACTCAATGGTCGCCGGCGGTTTCCCTGAAATGTCATAGACCACCCTAGAAATTCCAGTGATTTCATTAATGATGCGTCGAGAGACATGATCCANAAACTCAGCATCCAGCCGTGCCCATCGNGCAGTCATAAAATCAACTGTCTCAACAGCACGCAGTGCGATCACATACTCATAGCGGCGCGTATCACCGACCACGCCGACGGAGCGCACAGGCAAAAACACAGCAAACGCTTGCGACACCTTGTCATACAAATTCGCTTGGCGAAGCTCTGAAATAAAGATATGATCGGCCTTTTGCAACGGCTCAATAAACTCCTCCCGGACCTCCCCCAAGATACGAACACCCAAACCGGGCCCTGGAAATGGGTGGCGCATGACCAGATCGGCGGGCAGCCCCAGCTCGACGCCGATCGCTCGAACTTCATCTTTGAAAAGTTCCTTGAGCGGCTCGACCAGTTGAAGTTGCATGTCTTCTGGCAACCCGCCCACGTTGTGGTGTGACTTGATGACTTTGGCTTTACCAGTCGATGCCCCCGCTGACTCGATGACATCAGGATAGATGGTCCCTTGGGCCAGAAAGGTCGCCTCGCGATGGGCCTTTGCAGCCTTTTCGAACACCCGAACGAACTCCCGACCGATGATTTTTCGCTTTTCTTCTGGGTCATCGACGCCTTTTAAGGCCGACATAAACTGTGCTTTGGCGTTGACTCGCTCCACCCGAACGCCCAAATGTTCTCCAAATAGGGCCATCACCTGATCGCCCTCTTCGTGGCGAAGCAGACCCGTATCGACGAACAAACACAACAGCTGATCACCGATGGCTTGATGCAGCAAAGCGGCCACCACCGATGAGTCCACACCGCCTGACAGTCCCAAAAGCACGGTGCCCTCGCCCACTTGCTTCTGAACCCGCTGAATTTGGTCTTCGATAATTGCCGCTGTGGTCCACTCTGCCGCACATCCACATATCTCCAGCACAAATCGCTCTAGGATGCGCTGACCTTGCTGGGTGTGGGTGACTTCCGGATGAAATTGGAGGCCGTAGCACTGACGGGCCTCATCACTGATGCCCGCCACCGGCGCAGATGAGGTGGTGCATGAGACTTCAAACCCGGCCGGCAGCGCGGTCACTTTGTCGCCATGGCTCATCCACACCGACAACACGCCCGCGCCCTGTTCGTCAACACGATCCTCGATGCCTCCAAGCAGTTTGCCCGCTTGAGCCAACTGGACTTCTGCATACCCAAACTCTTTTTCATCGCTGGGGGCAACGGTGCCACCGAAATGATGCGCCATGGCCTGCATGCCGTAGCAAATGCCCAACACCGGCACACGTTGTTTGAAGACAGCATCTGAGATGGTGGGACTGCCCGGCTCAGACACCGATTCTGGCCCACCTGAGAGGATCACGCCACTGGGTTTAAAAGCCTCGATGAGGGCAGGTTCAACATCCCAAGGCAAAATTTCAGAATAGACCCCGATTTCTCGAACGCGGCGCGCGATCAGCTGAGTGTATTGCGATCCAAAATCAAGGATCAAAATACGATCAGCGTGGATGTTATCGGCCACAACTTTATCCGAGCTTGTAGTTCGGCGCTTCTTTGGTGATCGTGACATCATGCGCATGTGATTCACGCGTCCCCGAAACGGTCACTCGCACGAAACGTGGCCGAGTGCGCATGGCCTCGATGTCGCCACAACCCACATACCCCATGGATGAGCGAAGCCCACCGAGCAGTTGATGGATCACACTGCCCAATGGCCCCTTGTAGGGCACCCGGCCTTCGATGCCCTCGGGCACCAATTTGTCGGGATCAGCGTCGGCTTGGAAGTAGCGATCTTTCGAGCCTTGCTCCATGGCACCGAGTGACCCCATACCCCGATAACTCTTGTACGAGCGCCCTTGGTACAGCTCAACATCACCCGGCGCTTCCTCCGTTCCAGCGAACAGCTTCCAATCATGACCACCGACGCCCCCGCGGCGATGGCTTTGGCGAAATCGCCAGAAAACCGAATACCGCCATCTGCAATCACTGGAATCTCACGCTCTTTTAAGGCCTCAGCCGCCGCTGCGACTGCGCTGACCTGCGGGACACCCACGCCGGCGACCACACGAGTCGTGCAAATCGACCCCGGCCCTTGCCCGACTTTCACCGCGTCGGCGCCGGCCTCTGCCAATGCCACAGCACCGGCAGAGGTGGAGACGTTGCCACCAATGACCTGAATGTGAGGGTGGTGCTGTTTGGCCCATCGAACTCGATCCAAAACCCCTTGTGAATGACCATGTGCCGTGTCAACGACGATGATGTCCACCCCCGCTTCGACCAACGCAGCGATGCGGTCTTCGGTATCACCGCCCGTGCCGACCGCGGCGGCGGCCAGTAATTGCTCGGCATCATCTTTGGCCGCGTTGGGAAAATCTCTTGATTTTTGGATGTCTTTGACCGTCACCAACCCTCTGAGCTCAAAGTGCTGATTGACAACCAGAACCTTTTCAATGCGATGCCGGTGCAAAAGCTCCAACACCTCATCTTGGCTGGCGCCCTCTTGAACGGTCACCAGCTTGTCTTTGCGGGTCATGATGTTGCGCACCGGATCGTCCAGCTTCTTCTCAAAGCGCATGTCTCGGCTGGTCACAATGCCCACCAGCTCATGCCCGTCGACCACGGGGACTCCCGAGATGTTGTGGCGACGTGTCAACTCCAAGACTTCACGAATCGTCGTTTGAGGCGAGACGTTGACAGGATCTTTGATCACGCCAGCCTCATATTTTTTGACAATCCGGACCTGTTCGGCCTGGCGCTCAATCGACATGTTTTTATGCAGCACGCCGACACCGCCGGCCTGGGCCATCGTAATGGCCAGACGCGCCTCAGTGACCGTGTCCATGGCGGCCGAAGCAATGGGAATATTCAGCTGGATGTCGCGGGTGATCCGCGTGGTCAGGTTCGCATCATTGGGCAGGATGTTCGAGTGATCGGGCACCAGTGAGACGTCGTCAAACGTGAGGGCTTCATCAATCAGTCTCATGGGCCAACCTCCCCGTGATTATTCCGCTCATTATACAGCCTTGAGTTGACAAAAATAGCCCAAAACGTATACTGCAGCACGAACCCACCCCCAAGGAGGCAGGCTTTGAGTCGTCACCGAATCGTCGGCGGTGGTCTTGTCATTGGGCCAAACTCGCCCGCCTGACCGAGCTTGGTCAGGGGCGTTGCCCCCATCTTGACGCCCGCCACCGCCTCAACAATCCACGCCTTGGCCCATGCAAGGCCCCAAAAAGTGCAGACCTGGGCCACGCCGGCAGACGTTGTTGAAAGATCTTGGCTGATGGTGCAATGCCAACGAAAGCGCCATGTCGAATAGCCCCATGACCATTAGCGAGCTGGTGGCGTCTTACCACGATGGCCACCTGGGTGAAGTGGATGCAGCCTTGAATGCGTTGGCTGTGCAAGACATCGCCGATGCGCTCAGTGAAATCGAAGCCGCCGATGACCGCTTGGCGGTGTTTGAGCGCCTGCCACAAGAGCGGCAAACCGACACGTTCTCCTACCTGGGTGAGCGTCAACAGCTGGAATTGATCAATGCCCTGCCCAGCCCCTTGGCCCGCCGCATCTTACATGAGCTCTTGCCCGATGACCGAACGGCGTTTCTTGAAAGTCTCTCACCTGAAGACCTTGAGAACCATCTCAAGCTCCTTGCGCCCGAAGACCTCACTCAATCACTCAAGCTTCTAGGCTATCCAGAAGAATCGATCGGGCGATTGATGACCCCCCGCTATGTCTCGGTGCAGTCTGACTGGACAGTGGCCAGAGCACTCGATCATATCCGGCACGAGGCCAATCGCGGTGAAACTGTTAACTTCATCTTTGTGACAGATCAACAGGGCCGTCTGCTTGATGCCATCCGGTTGAAAGATTTCATTTTGGCGCGGCAGGATCGCGCTGTAGAAACCTTGATGGATGGAGAGTATTACTCGGTGCTGGCGTCGGCTGACCGAGAGGAGGCTGTGCAAGTCATTCAACGGTATGACCTGAGCACTTTGGCAGTGACCGACAGGCATGGCATCTTGATTGGGATTGTCACTGTTGATGACATTATGGATGTTGCCGAGGAGGAGACCACCGAAGACTTCCAAAAACTGGGGGCTGCTGGGGTCTTAAATGTGTCGCTCAAAGACGCAGGCGCCGGGCTGCTGTATCGAAAGCGCGTCGGCTGGCTGCTGGTGCTGGTGGTGATGAATTTGATCGGTGGCGCGGCCATTGCTCTGTTCGAGCAAACCATTGAAACGACGCTGCTGTTGGTCTTTTTCTTGCCCTTGGTGATCGGTACCGGTGGCAACGCCGGTGCTCAAGCGGCAACGCTGATGGTCCGTGCTTTGGCCACGGGCGATGTCCAACTCAAGGACTGGTTCAAGCTTTGGGGCAAAGAGTTAAGCGTGGCGGCACTGCTGGGCATCAGTCTTGCTTTGGTGGTGGCCGGTGTGGGCCTGTACCGCGGGGGGCCTGATATTGCCCTCATCATCGGCGCCTCTATGGTGGCGGTGGTGATTTTTGGGTCAATGATGGGCATGGTCATGCCGTTTATTTTGACTCGATTCAATTTAGACCCCGCCACCGCGAGCGTCCCATTAATCACCTCGATTGCGGATATCGGCGGCATTTTGATCTATCTCAGTACCGCCAGCTTGCTGCTCAACACTGGCTGGCCGGCGGGCTGAATTGACAGCTGAGGGTGCAAGTCTGATACACTGATTGGCCGAGGATACGGAGAGGTGGCCGAGTGGCTGAAGGCGCTCCCCTGCTAAGGGAGTATGGGGTTTATAGCCTCATCGAGGGTTCGAATCCCTCTCTCTCCGCCACCCCCAATCCAGTTTAGCCCTTCGACTAGCCCGACCCAGCCAAAGAGGTCGGTGACCGGGCAATCAATCAACCGCCCCATCGCTTCCTGAATTCTTGTTGCCGTGCTTGACCATTCGCCGATATCGGCTCTTCCATTGATCTTTGGCCATTTCTTGAAGGTCCACCACGGTGTCAGTCTCGTCGACAATTTCAGCCCCTAAGAGTGTTTCAATCACATCTTCCATGGTGACAATGCCCGCCATACCACCAAATTCATCAATGACCAGCGCGATGTGCTCTCTTTTTTGAATGATGTCGTTAAACAGCTGGAAGATGCTGTAGTCCTCTGGAACGGAAACCATGTCACGTCTAAAGGCGCTCAGCGGCTTGTCTTTTTCATCATCAATCAGATGCTCTAAGACCTCATCTTTGAGCACATAGCCGACGATGTTTTCATGATCAAAATCTTCCCGCAGTGGGATTCTAGAAAACACCAGCTCGTCTTGCTTATCATAAAAATCTCGCGCGGTCATGGTTTGAGGCGCAGACACGACCACCGTCCGGGGTGTCATGACATCTTTAACCGCGTAGTTTTTAAAGTGCATCAAATTGTGGATAAAAGCGCTTTCGGTCTTATCCAGGGTGCCCTCTTGGGATCCAATTTGGGCCATTGCCAAAAAATCGGTTCGGCTGAACACGGTTTGCTCTTTAGACGTATTGAAAGCTCTCGTGATGCCTTGAGCCAGCCAAATCACCGGATAAAAAACCTTAATTACAATATCCAGACTTCGCGTGGTGAACGGCGCCAACACCTTCCAGTTATTCGCACCAATGGTTTTGGGAATGATCTCGGAGAGAATCAAAATTGCCGCCGTCATCACAACGGGGACAATCACACCCGTCAACCAAGGATTGGTGTCGGCCCAGATCTTGGTGGCCTCTTGGCCCACCCCGATCGCCCCGACTGTGTGGGCGATGGTGTTCACGGTCAAAATTGCCGCCAGTGGCCGGTCAATGTTTTCTTTAAACGACTTGAGAATCACGCCCATCCGCGTGCCCTCGTTAAGCTTCACCTGCATATAAGACGGCGAGATGCTCAACAACACCGCTTCCCACAGAGAGCACAGAAACGAAAACAGAATTGAGACCGTGAAAAATGCGATCAGTGCCGTGTACATCAGCGTCCCAACCTAAGACGAACAACGACGTTCCATTCACTCATCAGCGTGCTCGCCGGCTTGGTCTAACACAAAGGCATACTCCATCGCCGTTTGCTCCAGACGGCGAAAGCGCCCGGACGCGCCGCCATGGCCGGCCTCCATGTTGGTGTGAAGAAGCAGCACATTGTCATCGGTCTTGGTGGCGCGGAGCTTGGCCACCCACTTGGTCGGCTCCCAGTATTGCACTTGAGAATCCCACAGCCCACTGGTGACCAGCATGGCTGGATAGTCCTGCGCCACGACGTTGTCATAGGGCGAATAAGAGAGCATGTAGTCGTAATAAGTCTCGTCTTTCGGGTTGCCCCACTCATCAAACTCGTTGGTGGTCAGCGGGATAGATTCATCCAACATTGTGGTGACCACATCAACAAAAGGCACATGGGCAATGACGCCACGGTATTTCTCTGGCGCCATATTGACCACTGCGCCGACAAGCAACCCGCCGGCACTGCCACCCATTGCGAAGACGCGATCTGGATCCACTCGCCCTGTCTCCACCAAATGGTCGGTGACAGCAATAAAATCAGTGAAAGTGTTTTTCTTATTCAGCAGTCGACCCTGCTCATACCAAGCCCGGCCCATCTCCTGCCCCCCTCGAATATGGGCAATGGCATACACAAACCCGCGATCAACCAGGCTCAATCGACTGGTGCTGAAGGTGGGATCCATGCTTGCACCATAAGACCCATACCCATACTGATACAGCGGTGCTGAACCATCCAAAGCCGTGTCTCGGTGATAAAGCAGCGATACTGGAATGGCAGTCCCATCCGAGGCTTCGGCCCAGGTGCGCTCCGTCCGGTAGTCGGCGGCATCGAACCCGCCGGGGACCTCCACCTGTTTGAGCAAACGCCGCGTGCCGGTGGGAATATCAATTTCCCAAGTTTGCGTGGGCGTGGTCATCGACGTGTAGACATAGCGCAGTGTGGTGGCACTTTGATCGACATTGGTGCCCAGGTAAGCCGCATACGCTGGCTCATCGAACGACATCAGCGATGACTCACCCGTGTCCCAGTCCAATATCCGTAAGGCACGAAGCCCGTTGGAGCGCTCACTGACCGCCAAAAAAGAATCAAAAGCGTCAAACCCATGGATAAAACGATCTGGGTCATGGGCGATCACTTCTGTCCATGCCGCTTCGTTGGCATGCTCATCCAGTGGCGCTGACATGATCTTAAAGTTCGGCGCATTGTCATTTGTTCGAATAATCCACCGATCGCCCAAATGGTCCGCATCATATTCATGGTCTCGGCGGCGGGGATAGAACACCGTAAACTCGCCCGTGGGGTCATCCGCCCGCAGGATCTGCATCTCTGAAGACACGGTCGAACTTACAAAGATCGCCACAAATGCATCCGATGTGGTTCGGTCAATCCCTGTGTAGAACGCCTCATCATCCTCTTGGTAGACAAGCACCTGCCGATTGGGGTCATCTTTCGAAGCTTCGGTATCCAACCGCCATACTTGCCATGAACGCAGAGTCTCTGGATGGTTGGCCACATAGAAAACATACCGAGGGTCTGCAGAGTACACCACGCTGGACACTCCAGAGATCCCCGTTGAGCTGACCTCACCTGAGTCCAGGTCTTTGAATACGATCTCATATTGGCGCCGTCCGACGGTGTCTTCCAACCAAACCAAATGGCGACCATCTAGGCTGATGTCCATGTCGCCGACTGAATAGAATGCATGACCTTGTGCTTGGACATTCACGTCGAGCACAATCTCTTCGTCTGCGTCCAAATGATCAGGCTTACGCGCAAAAATTGGGTACTCCAATCCAGATTCATAACGGGTGTAGTACCAATGCCCCCGATCAAAATAAGGCACCGTCGAGTCATCTTCTTTAATTCGGCCTTTCAGCTCCTCAAACAGGGTTTGACGCAGCTCAGACACATGCGCCAAGGCCGCTTCTTTGTATTCGTTTTCCGCCTCTAGGTAGTCCAACATCGCCTGGTCTTGGCGCTCGTCGTCACGCAGCCAATACCATGGATCCACACGGTCACCGCCGGGGGCTTTGACCACATGATCACGTTGCTCAGGCGTCGGGGGTTGGGGCAGATCGGCCATGATGGATGGGTCCTTTGGTGTTGAAGTGTCCAGTTGGCAGCCACTGATTGAAAGCACGATTAAGGCCATCAATGCGGCTTTGCTCATGGCCGCTGGGCCAATGATAGAGTTTGAATGCAACATTCAGCGTCCTCCTGTGGGGCGTTTACGGGCCTGAGATCGCAAAGCCATCAGCCAACTTTGATGAACCTCACTGGGCGGCTCTGTACTCATCATACCCAATTGCTGCGCTCGCTCAAAAAAGCCCTGTGCCGGCAGCCCAGGCGGGCGCTGACTCACCACCCAACTGGCTCTGGGCGGTCGACGCGCTTGGGCATCAAAAGCCATGGTGGCTTCCAATGCGCGGGTGAGGGTCTGAATCTGGCCCGGGCCCGGGATGCCCAACCAGTGGGCGAACTCGCGATATGTCATGGTTTCTCCCAACACGCATAACTGATCAAGCGCCGCGTCAACGCGTGCGATCCAGTCCGTTTCGGGTTTGTCGGCATGGGGGCCACTGGGCCCGGGGTCGTCAGTCATTGGAGTGTGTTGCGTTGCATCATGCTGATCAGTCGTCGAGGCCCACGTTGTTTTTTTCAAACACGCGATCAGCGCGATAACTCGAGCGCACCAAAGGCCCCGAGACCACCTCCAAAAAGCCTTTGGCCAAGCCCTGCTCACGCAGCGCCTGAAACTCCTCGGGGGGCACATACCGATCCACTGGAAGGTGATGCATCGTTGGCCTGAGGTATTGCCCGAAGGTGACAATATCCACCCCGATCGCCCGCAAATCATCCATGGTGGTATCCACCTCGTCTAGGGTCTCACCCAAGCCCAACATCAAACTGGTTTTGGTGAGGATGTTGGGGTTGTATTGTTTGGCATGCGCCAACACATCCAGCGTTTGTTGATAGCCCGCCCTCGGATCTCGGACTGGATGCGTCAGTCGTTTGACAGTTTCGACGTTTTGGGCAAAGACATCCACCCCGGAGTCGATCACGGTCTCAACGTCATTCAGCCGACCTTGGAAATCCGGGGTTAAGGCTTCGACCTTGGTCTCGGGATTGACGCGTTTGATTTCACGGATGCAGGCCGCATAGTGTCCAGCGCCGCCGTCGGATAGATCGTCTCGGTCCACCGAAGTCAAGACCACGTATTTCAAATCCATCAAACGGACCGATTCGGCTGAGTTTTGAGGTTCTTCTTGATCCAGCCACCCTCTGGGGTTGCCGGTATCNACCGAACAAAACCGGCACGCGCGGGTGCATACATCCCCCATCAACATGATGGTGGCCACGCCATTGGACCAACACTCGCCAATGTTGGGACACTTGGACTCCTCACAGACCGTGGCCAGTCGGTGGGTCTGAACGTTGGCTTTGACTTGTTCGTACTTGCCACCGCTGGGCAACTTTGCACGCAGCCAGGAAGGCTTGCGACCGAACGTTGGCGGTTCCACGCCTGAGCGCGCGCGAATGCCATCGACGATCGCGGTAAAGCCTTGGGGTTTGGTGACCTTATGGCCACTTTTGACTGTGATGGGAATGCGCTGCGAACTCACTGGGTCACCTGGTTCATGCTGTACCAACCGATGTAGGGAGGTTATCACACGCGGTTTGTGCATTGTGTATGCATCAGGTCATGGCCACCATCCGGCATGGGCTATGGCTTGCCACGCTTGATCGCTGGCCCTGCACTTTGCCGTCGCTGATGGCCAGCTTTTTTCTGGGCCCGTGACATGGGCCGTGTGCTGCGCTTGGGGCGCCGGTCTTTGGCGGCCGTTTGATTGGGCTGACTCGTTGGTTGAGGTTTTCTCTTTGAGCCGGGCGATGATTGATCTTTGGACTTGGCCCCCACGGAGCGACCCTTATGGGCAGACCTCGATGGCGACGAATCGCGCTGGTCTCGGTCGGGGCGGATATTCAGCGCCACGCCGGCCACTTTCACCTGCTTGAGTTGAGTCAACACCGCGGCATCCAACGACCTTGGCAGATCCACCAAACTGAAACGGTCTTTGATGAGGACTTTGCCAATGTCTTGGGCACCGAGCCCACCCTCGTTGGCAATCGCGCCCACCAAATGCCCAGGCTGAACCCCCTGGTTGTGCCCCACGCCGACCCAGTAGGTTTGCTTATCGTCGTCTTGATGTCGTCGCGCTGATCGGCGACGGCGATCGCTGCCGCGGTCAGGGCGCAGGTGATCGGCAAGCACCTGACCTTTATGCCGATGGGTGGATCGGTCCCCCGCCTCCTTCAACCCCGCGGACGCGGGTGGCACAGTGGCTGACTCAGCGAGCTTGGCCAACGCCGCGGCAATATCGAGCAGCGATGCTTCAGCCTGCGCTTGCCAGTGCAGCACTTTTTCTTGGAACATCGCCAACTCATCTTGCTCGAGCACGTGTCGGATCCGCTCAAGTTGACGTTCGTTGCGCTGCGCATGCACATCATCGACCGTGGGCATCGTCATTTCGCTGAGAGGCTGTCGTGTTGCCTTTTCAATCGCACGCAACAAATGGCGCTCACGGGGTGCAACAAACAAGATGGCTTGGCCCTCGCGGCCGGCGCGTCCTGTCCGACCAATGCGGTGCACATACGCCTCCGTGTCATGGGGAATGTCGTAATTGACCACGTGGGAGATGCGCTCCACATCAAGCCCCCGAGCCGCAACATCGGTGGCGACCAGTAAATCAATTTGACCTGACTTCAGTGCCTCAACCAGCTGCTCGCGCTTTCCCTGCGGCACATCCCCATTGAGCGCCTGGGCCGAAAATCCTCGAGCACGCAGCCGGTGGGCCAATTCTTCCGTGGCAATTTTTGTCCGCGCAAAGACAATCATGGCATCGAACGGTTCCACCTCCAACAGGCGTGTCAAGGCATCCAACTTATGCAATCCGCTGACCATCCAATAGCGTTGATGAATGCTCGCGGCGGTCGTGGTTTTTGATTCGATGGTGATGTGATGCGGATGTTTAAGGTGGCGTTTGGCGATGGCTCGAATCGGTGCAGGCATGGTGGCTGAGAAGAGCGCGATCTGCGTGGCCTTCGGTGCCTTGGCCAATACCGATTCGACGTCGTCAACAAAACCCATCTTCAACATCTCATCGGCCTCATCGAGCACCAAAGTTTGGAGCGCACTTAAATCTAAAGTACCGCGCTTGAGGTGATCAATGATGCGTCCCGGAGTGCCCACCACCACCTGTGCGCCTCGTTTGAGTCCATTGAGCTGGCCACGAAACGGTTGGCCACCATAGATGGGCAGTACTTGGAAATTTGAAATGGCCTGCCCGTAGCGAGCGAACGCCTCGGCCACTTGGATTGCCAGTTCTCGAGTGGGGGTCAAGATCAGTGCATACGGGGCCTTAGGGTGGTCTGATCTGCTCAGCCAGCGACCCAGAATCGGCAGGGCAAAAGCCGCCGTCTTACCGGTGCCCGTTTGGGCTTGACCCACCACATCATCACCGGCCATCAGGTGCGGCACTGTGGCTGCTTGTATGGGACTGGGCGCCTCATAACCCAAAGCCGTCACGGCTTGGATCAAAGCGTCTGGGAGATCCAGCTGTGCGAACGATTGATGAGGCGTGGGGTGGGAGGGGTCATGCATAAAAATTCAGTCGGTCCTGTTGATGGGGGGCGTGGACGCACGGTCATCCATAGCTTCTGAAGCCGTGCTGTCCATGGCTTCATGTGGGGGTGTGCCTGCCCACACGGGATCAATCTCGACCGGTCGAGGACGCGTCTTTTCAATGTGCGCCATGATCTCGCCGGTCAGCGCTGCCAGGCCCGTGCGTGCCACCGCAGACACCGCAAACCATCGGCCTTTCCAGTCCAAGCGCGCGATGATGTCAGCCACACGGGCCTGACACGCATCGGAATCAAGCTGGTCGATTTTGGTCAGCACCAACCAACGCTCTCGGTCGGCCAAGGCCGAATCGAACTGAGCCAGCTCTTCAGTTAATGCCTGAACTTGCGCCACTGGGTCGGCGCCATCGAGGGGGGCCACATCCACCAAATGCAACAGCAAATGGGTGCGCTGGAGGTGTTTGAGAAACTGAATCCCCAAGCCAGCGCCTTGGGCCGCCCCTTCAATGAGTCCCGGAATGTCGGCAACCACAAAACTGCGCCCGGGCTCCAAACTCACCACGCCAAGGTTCGGGTGCAAAGTGGTAAACGGGTAGTCAGCAATTTTCGGGCGCGCGGCCGAGAGCGCAGCAATTAAAGTCGATTTGCCGGCGTTTGGAAAGCCAAGCAATCCAACATCAGCCAAGACTCGAAGCTCCAACCTCAGCGCTCGCCGTTCACCGGCTGTGCCCGGGGTGGATTGACGCGGCGCGCGGTTGACCGACGACTTAAAGTTCACATTGCCACGGCCCCCTCGCCCCCCGTGAGCCACCAACACGCGCTGGTTGTGCTCTGTGACCTCCCCCATCAGCTCATCAGTTTCATCGGCCCACACCATCGTGCCCAATGGCACGGCAATCACCACATCGTCTGCAGACTTCCCCGAGCGTTGCCGACCGGCCCCCGTCTCACCGTTGCGCGCTTTGAATTGGCGCTGATGACGGAAATCAGCCAGGGTATTGAGGCCCGCGTCGCCACGAAGCCACACGCTGCCGCCATCGCCGCCATCGCCGCCATCGGGGCCGCCACGCGGGATGTATTTTTCGCGACGAAAACTCACCGCCCCGGCACCCCCGTTGCCCGCTTCAACCGTAATGGTGGCTTCGTCGACGAATTTCATGGCTGTATTGTAGATGCTTTGTTCATGGTGGCTGATCAGGCAGTGGGTAGACACAAAAAACCCCGCCAAAGCGGGGCCTGTGGTCTGTTCGGTTTCGACCGGTTCTCGGCCGCTGTCACCAGCCGCTGCGATCGATGTGGACTCGACTGATCAGTCGGCTTGAACCGAAACGTACTTACGAAGCGGCTTTCCGCGGCGCTCAAACACCACCTTGCCGTCGGTCAATGCAAACAGCGTGTGGTCACGCCCCACTTTGACGTTCTCACCGGCATGGAAGCGTGTGCCCCGCTGGCGCACCAAAATATTGCCTGCAACAACCGCCTCACCCCCGAAGCGCTTCACGCCCAAGTACTTTGGATTCGAATCGCGGCCGTTTCTGGTCGAACCGCCTGCTTTCTTATGTGCCATGAGAGTGCGCCTTTATCCTTCGATTTTGCTGATTTTCAAATCGGTGTAGTACTGCCGATGCCCCATTTGTTTCATGTGGTGCTTGCGACGGCGGAATTTGATGATTTTCACTTTGTCACCGCGGCCGTGGTCAACCACTTCAGCGGTCACTTTGCCGCCGGAGACGGTGGGGGTGCCAACGCGCACATCGGCGCCTTCACCCACCATCAACACCTGATCAAGTTCAACCATGCTGCCCTTGTCGGCGTCAAGTTTTTCAACGCGGACGACATCGCCTTCGGCTGCGCGGTATTGTTTGCCACCTGTGGTGAATACGGCATACATTGGGAACTTACTCCAGAGCAATCGACTTAAGAGCGGAAATTCTACCCAAAATACTGAGGCGGGTCAAGCCAAGGGTGGCCAGGTCGCAGCCGCCTTTGCGGTCTGGATGGGCCTGCCCTGTCCCTATTCTCACAGCCAAGCAGGTATCCTTGAGCGGATGAAATCGATCGCTGTTCGTGGTGCGCGCACCCACAACCTGGCCAATGTGGATCTGGATTTGCCCAGAGACCGACTGATTGTCGTGACCGGGCTGTCGGGCTCTGGGAAATCCTCATTGGCATTTGACACCATTTACGCCGAGGGTCAGCGACGGTATGTCGAGTCACTGTCGTCCTATGCACGGCAATTTCTCTCGATGATGGAAAAGCCCGATGTCGACCACATTGAGGGCTTATCGCCTGCCATTTCGATCGAACAAAAATCTGCCAGCCACAACCCTCGCTCAACGGTGGGCACCGTCACCGAGGTCCACGATTATCTGAGACTGCTGTTTGCCCGAGTGGGCACACCCCACTGCCCTGACCACGGGGTTGCGTTGGATGCACAAACCGTCTCACAGATGGTCGATCATGTGAAAACGTATCCAGAGGGCAGTCGCCTGATGTTGTTGGCCCCTTTGGTTCGCAACCGCAAAGGTGAGCATCAACAACTTATCGAACAATTGAAATCGCAAGGGTTTGTGCGGGCACGCATCAACGGCGAGGTCATTGACCTTGACGATGGCATCCCGAAACTCTCGCTTCGTCAGAAACATACGATTGAAGCCGTGGTGGATCGCTTTAAGGTTCGACCTGACATCGACCAACGACTGGCTGAAAGCTTTGAGACCGCTTTGGCCATGGCCGACGGGCTGGCCCTGATCGCGCCCATGCCAGAATCGAGCGACACGGCCAAAACGCACTCCAAAAAAGCCGCCAAGACGAACGATGCCAGCATTCAAGAACGGCTGTTCTCTGCGCGATTTGCATGCCCGGAGTGCGATTACAGCCTGGCTGAGATGGAGCCGCGCTTGTTTTCGTTCAACAACCCCTCGGGTGCATGTGAGACCTGCGACGGACTGGGGGTGAAACAGTTTTTTGATGCCGAGCGGGTGGTCTCGAAACCCGAGCTCTCATTGGCAGGCGGTGCGGTTCGGGGATGGGATCGACGCAATCCCTACTACTTCCAGATCTTGCAGGATTTGGCTGCGCATTATGACTTTGATCTGGACGTGCCATTCAAAAAGCTGCCCAAAAAGATTCGCCAAGTCCTGCTGCATGGCAGTGGCGGCGAGAAGATCCGCTTCCACTACCGAACCCACCGCGGCAGTCAAGCCAAACAGCATGCCTTCGTAGGCATCATCCCCAACATGGAGCGGCGATACCGAGACACTGAGTCGCGTGCGGTCCGAGACGAGCTGGCGCGCTATATCGCCACCCAGCCCTGTCCGGATTGCCACGGTCAACGGCTCAAACGGGCCGCACGTCATGTCACGGTCGGTGAGCATAACCTGGCCGAGATCTCGAGCTTTTCGATCGAACACGCTTTGGCTTTTTTTCAACAACTGGAATTGGCCGGTTGGCGTGGCGAGATTGCCACGAAAATACTCAAAGAGGTCATCGAGCGACTGCAGTTTTTGGTCAATGTGGGCCTAGATTACCTCACGTTGGACCGCCAGGCTGACACCCTGTCGGGGGGTGAGGCCCAGCGGATTCGGCTCGCCAGCCAAATTGGTGCGGGGCTTGTGGGCGTGATGTATGTGCTCGATGAGCCGTCCATTGGGCTGCATCAAAGAGACAACGATCGGCTCTTGGCGACCTTGATGCGCCTTCGCGATCTGGGCAACACTGTGATTGTGGTCGAACACGACGAGGACGCCATTCGCGCTGCCGATCACGTTGTCGACATTGGCCCAGGACCCGGCGTTCATGGTGGGCAAATTGTGTTCAGTGGACCACCGGCTGGCTTGGCACAATGCACCACCTCCCTGACCGGCGATTACCTGTCAGGCCGGCAATCGATCGATGTTCCAACCAAGCGTCAGCCGTTTGATCCCAAAAAAGTCCTCAAGGTGGAGGGGGCGAGCGGTCACAACCTTAAAAACGTGACCCTCGAGATTCCTGCCGGGCACATGGTGTGTGTGACCGGCGTGTCGGGTTCGGGCAAATCCACCTTGATCAATGACACCCTTTATCGCCTTTTGGCTCGGGAACTTAACCGTTCGCCCGACAACCCTGCCCCGTACAAAAAAGCGCAAGGCCTCGAGTGGTTTGACAAAGTCGTAGAGATTGACCAAAGCCCCATCGGGCGCACCCCTCGCTCCAATCCCGCAACATACACCGGCGTGTTCACCCCCATTCGCGAGCTGTTTGCGGGCACCGCTGAAGCGCGATCTCGCGGTTACAAGCCGGGACGGTTTTCATTCAATGTGAAAGGTGGCCGATGCGAGGCATGCCAAGGGGATGGAATGATTCGGGTTGAGATGCATTTCTTACCCGATATTTTTGTGCCTTGCGATGTCTGTCACGGCAAGCGCTATAACCGCGAAACACTCAGCGTGCACTACAAAGGAAAAAGCATCCACGACGTGTTGTCAATGACCGTTGAAGATGCCCTGGCTTTTTTTGAGCCTGTGCCCGCGGTGGCCAAGCGTCTACAAACGATGATGGATGTCGGTTTGAGTTATTTAACGCTGGGCCAAAGCGCCATCACCCTATCTGGCGGTGAGGCACAACGAATCAAGTTGTCTCGGGAATTGTCCAAACGCGATACCGGCAATACGCTGTACATTCTGGACGAGCCCACCACCGGGCTGCATTTTCATGACATCAAACAGCTGCTGGGTGTCTTGCACCGTTTGCGCGATCATGGCAACACGGTGGTGGTGATTGAGCATAATCTCGATGTGATAAAGACGGCGGATTGGATTGTGGACTTAGGACCTGAGGGGGGTGAGCGCGGTGGTTGCATCATCGCCACCGGCACACCCGAACACATCGCCAAGAGCAAAGACTCTTGGACAGGTCAGTATTTGGCGCCCATGTTGGGGCTTGATCGCAGCAAGATAAAGCGCAAGACCGCCCAGTCATAAAGCGCGTGAACGAGCACAACCAGCACAATGTTCTGGCTGGCTTGATAAAGCAGTCCCAGATAAACCCCCATCACCATGGTCACCAGCACGTAGTACCGATTGAGGGCATGGGCCAGCCCAAACACAATGGACGCTGAGATCAGGCCAAAGCCAACGCCACCCCAGTCAGTCAGGCTTTGCTGGATCACGCCGCGAAACAACAGCTCTTCGCCCGTGCCAGCCGCCAAAGCAATGAGCACCATCCACCCGCGGGGAGGTTTTGAAACAAAGGCACAAGGTGCTGATTGACCGGCTCATTGAGCACCTTCACCCAGCGCCAATCGCTCCGAGTGAGCACCCACATCGCCCCCACCAGCGGCACGGTCGCGATCACCGCCCAATTGAGGGTCGCGGTATCCCAAACCATCCGCTCAACCAAATCAAGTCCCACCCAAGCCGCAATGGCCCACGCCACAGCGCCCAAACCCAGCTCAAAGCCCACAACGGAGGCCAGCGTTTGCCATGGACCGGTTACTTTGGATGGAGTGTGCGGGTCTTGTTGGGCCATGTTGGTCCTTGTATGTCCTGTCAGCCAACCACATTCTGAGCGGTTATCATAATGGCGCATCTAAACCGTGTGAGGCCAATCACCCAATGCAAAAAGCATTTTCTTGCGTCTTGGACGTCTTATGGGGCGACTTAGACCCCTACAACCACGTGGGGAATGTCACTCACCTGCGGTTAATCGAAGAGTGTCGAGCGCGGTGGATGGAAACCGTGCCCAGCGATTGGCAAGGCATCAATCAAGGTCCCGTGGTCGCCAACATCAACCTTGATTATCGTCGGCCCATTCTCTGGCCGGCCAGTGTCCGGGTGTCCATTGAGCCTATCCGTGTTGGCCGCAGCAGCTTGGTTCTGGGTCATACCCTCGAAGCCGTCGACCCCGTCAACGAGGACCAACCCATTTACGCCGAGGGGCAAACAACCTTGGTTTGGATTGACAAAGCCTCTGGCCAATCGGTCCCACTGCCTGAGGTGATGCGCACGCTCGCCGGCGCTGAGGGCCCACCGAGTTAAGCCTTTCTCAAGCGGTCGGCCAAAGCCTGCATGGTCTGCTGCGTTTCTTCGCTAAACCAGCCCTCCACGAACCGATCCAAATCCATCGCGCCGGGCGCTTTAAAACTCTCAATGAGACTTTTCCGGCAAATGGCACGCGTTGTGAGCATCGCTTGTCGTGGCATGGACAAGTGCTCAGCCAGCCAATCGCCAGCGCGCTGGATCACCTGGTCAGGTTCGACCACCTCATCCACCAAGCCCACTGCCTGTGCAGACTCAGCGTCAACCATTTGGCCTGCGACCAAATGACGTTCTGCCGGATAGGCGCCAATCAGTCGAACCAATGCCTCATGGATCACCGGGGGCACAACCAAACCGACTTGGACCTCATTGAGGCCCAGCTGAAAAGGCCCACGCGCTTGAATGCGATAGTCTGCAAAAAGCGCAATGACCGTGCCCCCAGCGGGGCTGTGTCCGGTTAGACCCGCGACGATGGGCATGGGGCTGGCGGCGACCTGCTCAAGCAACCCAAAAAAATCGGTCCAAAAGGCCCGCATCCCGGTCTCATCGAGTCGCAGCAATTCAGGGACATCGAGCCCGGCAGAAAATACACCCGGCTGCCCGGTCAGAACCACCCCATCAACGTCTTGCCGAGCGGCCTCATTGAGCGCCTCCCGAAGTGTGGCCACCATCGCTGGGTTCAGGGCATTGGCCGGTGGTCGGTTCAGGGCAATGACGCGAACGCCGTTTTCATGATCGGCGACTTTCACTAAATCAGACATGGCTTCGGCCTCTGTTGGTCGGTGATGCACAAAAGGTGATTAAGATGANGGGCTTTTCACTCGCCCCATAGGCCAAACTCTACACCAACTCACCCACCCACGGATCCGATTTATTGGATAATGGAGGGGTCCACCGATTCTGGAGAGCCACCATGAAATTCAGCCACGCGATTCTCACTGCCTTATTGATGGCGNTGTCGAGCACAACCTTGGCCGCGCTGGCGTTTGATGACCCGTGGTCGCCGCTGGCTCCGCCGGGACGGACCATGGCTGGATTTATGGTGCTCAGCAACACCGGTGACGCCCCGATTGCCTTGGTGGATGGTGAAAGCCCCCAGTTTGGTCGCATTGAAATCCATGACATGATCAAAGAAGACGGTGTCATGCGCATGCGCCGACTCGAGGCGCTCAACATTCCCCCTGGCGAGGATGTGGTGCTCGCCTCTGGCGGGTTTCATATCATGCTGATGGAGCCGTTGACCACTTTTGAAGCCGGCGATCAAATCGAACTGTCATTGATTGATGCCGCCGGTCAACGTCACACCACTCAATTGGAGGTTCGACCCCGCTAACGCTGGGCCAGCTTCGATAAAACCTCGGCGGTGGCCCCCCAGATGGGCCACTGTCCGCCCTGCAGACGCCAAATCTGATACCGATGCACTCGCCCGGACTGAGACAGACGCACTTGGTGGGTCGAATATCGATCGAGGTTGAGGACCTCGGCCAGAGGCCACAGGAAAATCTGACTGACTTCTCGCTCGTGCGCGATCAGACCGACGGGCCGATCCACCCAAGCCACCACCGGAGACACGGTGTATCCGGTCAGGGTCGAAACAGGCGGCAAAACCCCCAACACTGTCGCCTCACTGGGATCCAACCCCACCTCCTCGTGGGCTTCCCGAAGGGCGGTGGCCTCGGGAAATGACTCGCCGGGGTGGCGCCGCCCACCGGGCAATGCCACTTGACCCGCATGCTGGGGCACACCGTTGGCACGCACCGTCAACACGACGCTGGGCTCAGGCCGAGCCAGACACGCCACAAGCACCGCAGCCTGTTGTTTTTGAGTCTCTTGGTCGCGGATAAAAGAACCCCCGCTGAGCCCAGAGGCATCAGCAGGGGCGGATGGGGCTTGCAACGAGGCCAGTTGAACAGCGCTGACCAAGCGGCTTTTGAGATCACTCATCCTCGAATAATTGCTCCGCTCGCCTCGGCAATTGCTCGATGATCGCTCGACGCTGCTCATGACTGTAGCTGAGCCAGTCACCAATCTCTTCTGCCGTTCGAAAGCAGCCGATGCAGTGTCCTGAATCTCCGAGCGTGCAAATGCTGACGCACGGAGACTCAATGGTGGGCCAAAGGGTGGCTGCGGTCATCGTGTTATCCCACGCAAGCCTGTATTACGGGGTCATGCCTTCTTGCGCCTGCTGCTCCTCGAAGCCCTCTGGGGCACCGATTTGGACCAACCGAAGATCAAATTGCAGCGCTTCGTTGGGACCAATCACCGGTGGATCACCACGGACGCCGAACGCGAGCTCAGGTGGCAAAAACACCTGCCACATGGCGCCTTCTCGCATCAACGGCAGGATTTCTTGCCAACCNGGGATCACAGAGTTGACCTCAAACACGGCCGGCACGCCGCGACGGAAGGAGCTGTCGAATTCGCGCCCGTCAGTCTTTGATCCTCGGTAGTGAACGGTCACAACATCATCCATTGTTGGACGCTCACCTTCACCCTCTTCAATCACCCGGTACTGCACACCGCTGGGCAAAGAGACAATGCCATTTTTGGATTCGTTTTCATTTAAAAACTCTTCTGCACGCGCCTGATTTTCTTCAGCCAGTGCCTCAAACTCTGCCATGCGCTCTTCGCGAATGCGCTCTTGGAGTGCAACCATCCGCTCGCGCATTTCTTCGACTGCAACGGCCGGTTCTTCGCCGTTGTAGGCCGCACCGATCGCAGCGTAAACCGCCTCTAAATCCAAATCGATGTCGTAGCTTTGGAGCTCTGCGCCAAACTCATAACCGATTGAATAGCCCAGACGCTCTTCTTCTGACGTCATGTCTTGCGCGGCCGCGTGCGCGACCAATCCTGTTGCCATCAACAGACCCACTGCGGTCTTAATCATGTTGCCTCCATAGCTTGGCTTATCGGGAACCTCGACATTCTAACCGACCGGTGAGCAGGATACACCCTCGATTCCATCCCTCGTTTGATTTTTCCTCACGCTACAATACGCCCACATTCATGCCCTTCTCAGCGGATGGAACCCAAACCATGGACCTTAAGAATTTGTTAGTGACCGCCGCCGACGGCGTCACCACCATCACCATCAACCGCCCAGACAAGCTCAATGCCCTCAATCAAGCCACATTGGCCGAGCTCGACCATGTGGTCGGCACAACCGCCCAAGACCCAAGCACGCGCGTCATCGTGATCACCGGACAAGGTCAAAAAGCGTTCGTCGCGGGTGCCGACATCAAAGAAATCAATCACTTATCGCCTTTGAAAGCCCATCAGTTCTCGCAGTATGGCCAGCAGGTGATGCGTCGCATTGAGCGACTGGACAAGCCTGTCATCGCCATGGTGAACGGCTTCGCGCTGGGCGGAGGACTGGAGCTGGCACTGGCCTGTCACCTTCGATTGGCCAGCGATAAGGCTCAACTGGGCCTGCCGGAGGTCAAATTGGGCATTCTGCCAGGGTTTGGGGGCACACAACGACTGACCCGGTTGATTGGCCGTGGCCAGGCGCTGTCGATGATGCTCACCGGCGAGCCCGTGGATGCACCGACGGCCGCTTCGATGGGCCTGGTCAACCAAACCGTCGGTGCCGAGGCCTTGCTTGAGACGACCATGCGCCTTGCCGCGCAACTTGCCCAATCGGCACCGGCAGCGATGGCCGGCATTTTGGAGGCGGCGGTGCTCGGTGAGGACATGGATTTGACGTCTGCGCTGTCGCTGGAGACCGCTCGCTTTGCCCTGGCCTGCGCCAGCGAAGACATGAAAGAGGGCACGCAGGCCTTTTTGGACAAGCGCGCGCCTCAGTTCACCGGCAACTGATCCGGATCTTGACCGGCCTGGCCGGCATACTTGAGCTCACCGGCTTCGATTGGGAAATCAATTCGGTTGCCCGGTGGCGGCAGTGGGCAGGTGGTGAAGGCATTAAACGCGCACGGCGGGTTGTAGGCCCGATTGAAGTCCAGCACCACCAAACCCTCGTCATTGGGCAAGTCAGAGTACAGGAACCGGCCCAACCCGTAGGTGCCCTTGCCAGAGGTTCGATCCGCGAAAATAAAAAAGAACTCGCGCCCTGACTCTGCCTCAATGGCTTCGAGTGAGAACGTCTCGCCCCCCAGCTCGAAGACCACTCGCCCTGGGTTGGGCTGATCGAGCATCTCGCCCAACACGGTGGCGGTGGGGATGGTTGTGCCCGGCGGGTGCGCCTCGAATTCCGCCACCACTTGGAACGTTCGATCCAAGGGGTAATGGTCTAGACCCACAAAGTTCTCACGCGCGCGGGAATTGGGATCACGCACCCGAACCGCCCAATCGCCTTTACGGATCGCCATATAAAAATGCGCATCACCACCGCCTACGCGGCTGGTGGTGGCCGCATCACCAGCCACCGATAGCCGCACCGCACCGGGCAACGGTGGATCACCTTGGTCGGGATGGGGATGGGACACCGTCACCTCATCGCTCACGGCGGCATCAGGCACGAACCAGGCTTGATCATCACCCAGCACAAGCTCCCCCCAAATCTCAGGGCCTGTGGGCATGCCCACCACGGCTTGATCACTGGCCCCCACAGTCCAAAGGCCCGGCTCGTAAAAATCCAGCGCCGCCAGAGACAAGTAACCATCCGGCATGAGCAAGCGCTCCAGGCGAGCATCACGCCAAGCCAGGGTGTTTTCAGACCAGGTCTGATCATTCCATGTCGCTTGAATGGGTTGGGCAGAATGACGATCGGGCTCAGGTGCCGTGGCTGAGGGATCACCCCCTTGGCACGCAGCCAACACCCACACCGCAATCAGGCTTGCCCATCGCGTCCACTTAGCCTGTCCCATAAAAATCCTCCAAGCGTTCCATGTCATCCTCACCCAGGTACTCACCGGTTTGAACTTCAATGACTTCGATCGTATCACCGGTCTTGTTCTCCAGTCGATGCGGACAGGCCACGGGAATGGCCACGGTGTGACCCGCTTCCAACAGCTGGTGGTCTTCACCGACCTGAACTTGCGCTTGGCCTTTGACCACCGTCCAGTGTTCGCTGTGTCGGTGATGAATCTGCAGCGACAACACCCCACGCGGTTTAATGCGCAATCGCCGAACACGACAGTGGCGGGTGTCTTCGAGCACGGTGTAGGTGCCCCATGGCCGATGGGTGGTTGCGTGGTGAGTCACCGTGGCGTGGTTGTGGCGCTGCAGTTCATCGACAATCGCTTTGACCTCTTGTGCGCGGTCTTTTTGTGCGACCAACACCGCATCTTCAGTATCCACAATCACCAGATCTTGGATGCCCACCGCCGCGATCAAGCGCCGCTCTGCTTGGATAAAGTTGTTGTTGCCATCGATCAACACGACTTCGCCCTGGATCCGATTGCCCGAGCGATCACTTTCATAGAGATCGCTGATCGCCTGCCATGAGCCGATGTCCGACCAACCACAATCCATCGGCACCACGGCTCGTTGAGCGGCTTTTTCCATCACCGCAAAATCAATCGATTCAGAGCGTACCTTTGAAAACAATCGCGCCGGCAACTCGATGGGGTCGCTTGTCGCATCCACCTCTTCCCAGACACGGTTCATGGCCTGGGCAATGTCTGGGCTTTGTTCATCAACCGCTGTCAAAATGCTGCGGGCGGTAAAACAAAACATGCCGGCATTCCACAAGAATTCGCCAGAGCGCAGATACCGCTCGGCGGTTTCAAGATCAGGCTTTTCCACAAAGGCATCAATCTCCAACCCACCCCCAGGCAAATCGGCCGCGGCTCGGATGTAGCCATAGCCGGTCTCAGGGTGAGTTGGCTGGACACCCAAACAGGTCAGCCAACCCTGCTCTGCCAATGCGCCGGCCGCCTCGACCGCTTGGCCAAAAACGCTCATGTCTTTAATCAGGTGATCTGCCGGCATAACCAACAGCTTGGCCTCATCACCAAAGCGCTCAGCCACCCAACGTGCAGCCGCCACAATGGCCGGGGCAGTGTTTCGACCCTCCGGCTCCAACAAGAAATGGTGGTTGGCATCCGGGCGGATGGATTGGTAGATGTCTCGAGTCAGAAAATAATGATCGCGGCTGGTTACCGTGAGGGTGGTCGGCGATGCCGAAGTCGATCCATCGGCCACTGCCAGAGCGCGTTTGATGGTTGCTCCCGCCAGGGTTTCGCCGTCGGCTAAGCGCATAAACGGCTTGGGGTGGGCTTTTCTGGACACCGGCCACAGCCGCGTTCCCGCGCCCCCAGACAAAATCACTGGAATCAACATTGCCACTGGCTCCAATTGGCTAAACACGCATCCAAGGCCTCATCCACAGAGGCCATTTCTTGACCGGTCAGTGTCTCATACTTGGATGGGTCCAAGACCGAGAAAGCCGGCCTTGGAGCGATCTGTGGCCATTCATCGGAACTGACCGGCATGACATCAACAGGCCGATCCAGCACCCCAAGCTCAACCGCTTTATGGACGGCTCGCTGAGCCAACTCAAACCAGCTCATGGCCTCCCGATTGACCACATGCAACAGTGTGCAGCCCACCTCCATCTCAGGTGGACGTGCCAAAAGTGACGTCGTGGCATGGGCCAGCGAGCCGGCCCAGGTGGGTGAACCAATCTGATCATTCACCACGCGAAGCGCTTGACCCTGAGCCGCTTTGCCCAAGATCGCGCTTAAGAAATTGCCACGCAAAGCGCTGTACACCCAGGCCGTTCTCACGATATACGCGCTGGCGCCTGAAGCGACGACGGCCTCCTCGCCCCGCCGCTTGGTGATGCCATAGACACTCTGGGGCGCTGGCGCATCGGTCTCTTTCCAAGGCGCATCGCCTGTGCCTGAGAAGACATAGTCCGTTGAGTAGTGCAGCAACCGGGCGGAATGGACCTTGGCCCAATGCGCCAATTGCTCTGGCAGGCGGTGATTGAGTTGATCGGCCTCGGCTGATGCGGTTTCGGCTTCATCCACGCCGGTCATCGCTGCCGCGTTAATGATCCAATCGGGGTGGGTGGCATCAAGGAGCGCCGACACCGCGGCGGCATTGGCCAAATCACAGCGGGCCCGATCGACTTCAATCAAATCGTCAGCCCCTTGAAGTCGCTCGCTCAGGTGGCGACCCAGCTGGCCTTTTGCACCGGTCAGCAGGATGCGCATGAGGGCAACTGACTGTCCGAAATCTCACCGAGTGTTGGCGCTTGCTGGTCTTTCTCAGACAGACCATCAATCGCCAATGGCCACTGAACGCCGATGTCTGAATCACCACAGTCGATCGCGCGGTCATGTTCACGCCGATAAGGCGCTGTGCATTGGTAGTGAAACGTCGCCGTGGGGCTCAGCACTTGGAACCCATGAGCAAAGCCCGGTGGAATCCACAGCTGTTGGTGGGCTTGGGCATCCAGGACCACCCCCACCCATTGACCAAACTGAGGGGAGTCATGGCGAATATCCACGGCCACATCGAACACCTCACCTTGGCTGACCCACACCAGTTTGCCCTGTGGTTCAGGCCACTGATAGTGCAATCCACGAATCACACCTTGGCTGGAGTGAGAGCTGTTGGTTTGCACGAAGGGCTCAGGAATCCCCATGGCCTCGTAATGCTCGCGGCGCCAGTTTTCCATGAACCAGCCGCGATCATCCGAGAACACCCTCGGTTGGATCAGCAGCACCCCATTGAGCGACGTCGGTTGGACTTCCATGGGCTAGCCATCAAACGAAGCGTCTTGACTGGCCACCCGTCGGAGGTAGTCGCCATACCCACTCGAGACCAGCGGTTCAGCCAGTGCCAACAGCGCCTGATGATCAATCCATCCCTGGCGATAGGCCATTTCTTCGGGACAGGCCACGCGAAGCCCCTGTCTGGAACTGAGGGTGTTGATGTAGCCTGCCGCCTGCTGCAGTGACTCATGGGTCCCCGTGTCCAACCACGCGTATCCGCGGCCCATCCGCTCCACCACCAAATCGTCGGCATCCAGGTAGCATCGATTGAGGTCGGTGATCTCAATCTCTCCTCGGGGCGAGGGCGTCAATTGAGCGGCAAAGTCACAGGCGCGCTCGTCGTAGAAGTAAAGCCCTGTCACCGCATAATTGGACTTTGGTTGAGCAGGCTTTTCTTCCAGCGAGTGCACTTGGCCGCTGGCATCCATCTCAACCACCCCATACCGCTCGGGGTCTTTGACGTAGTAACCAAAGACCGTGGCTTTGTTGTGACGACTCATGGCACGGGCCAACAGCCGCCCCATGCCATCGCCATGAAAAATGTTGTCGCCCAAAATCAAGCACGATGGTTCACCGTTGATAAACGAGCGACCGACAATGAACGCATCTGCCAAGCCCCTGGGGTGTTCTTGAACCGCATAGTCAAGCTCAATGCCCCACTGGCGACCATCGCCCAAAAGCGTTTGAAAAAGGTGCTGCTCATGGGGGGTGGTGATCAACAAAATCTCGCGTATCCCGGCCTGCATCAGCGTGGACAAGGGGTAATAAATCATCGGCTTGTCGTAAACGGGCAGCAGCTGCTTGCTGATCACCTGAGTGATGGGATACAGCCGCGTCCCCGCGCCGCCTGCCAAAATAATGCCTTTGCGACTCATGCCGACGGTGCCTCCGCCGAGGCTTGCACAGCATGGGCACCCCGCAGGCCCAAGCGCTCTTGGCGGTAGCGCCCATCTTGGATGCGCTGCCACCATGCTGTATGGTCCAAATACCACGACACCGTCTCGGCCAGGCCAGCCTCGAACGTCATTTTGGGGGCCCAGCCCAGCTCACTTTTAATCCGACGCGCATCAATCGCGTAGCGACGATCGTGGCCCGGCCGGTCTTCGACAAACTCAATTAACTCGCGCCTGGGTCGCGCCATGGGGACCTGCTGGTCGAGCAAATCGCACAAGACATGGACCACTTCTAGATTGGTCATCTCCGCATCGCCGCCAACGTTATAGACCCGACCCGGCTGACCATGATTGAGCGCGGCTTCAATGGCTCGACAGTGATCCGTCACAAACAGCCAGTCTCGGCACTGCTGGCCGTCGCCATACACGGGCAGTGGCTTGCCATTCAAGGCATTGATGAGCATCAGTGGGATCAGTTTTCTGGGAACTGGTACGGCCCGTAATTGTTGGAGCAATTGGTGGTGATCACCGGCAGGCCATAGGTTTTATGCCAGGCCCGTGCCAAGTGATCGGCCGCGGCTTTTGAAGCGGCATACGGAGAATTGGGGGCATATTGATGATGCTCATCAAACGCTGGCTCACCAGGTTTGAGGGTGCCGTAGACCTCATCGGTGGAGATGTGAACGAACCGAAACCGATCGCGGCGCTGCCCCGACAATCCCGACCAGTATGCCAGCGCCTGATCGAGCATGTTTTGGGTGCCGTTGATGTTGGTCCGAATAAAAGCGCCGGGCCCATCAATGGATCGGTCGACATGTGATTCAGCCGCAAAGTGCACCACCGCATCGGGTTGATGCGCAGCCAGCAGCCCCGAAACCAAATCCTCGTCAACGATATCGCCCTCGACCAATTGGTGCCTGTGGGGGTCGAGGTCGGCCAGTGAGTCTGGATTGCCAGCGTAGGTCAACGCATCCAGATTGATGACTTGATGATCGGTGTTGTCGAGCACATAGCGCACGAAATTGGCGCCGATGAACCCCGCACCCCCCGTGACCAAAATCGTTGACATGTCAGCCCCTTGTCGGTTGGCCTTCGCTAAAAAAACTCACGCCATTAAAACGGAATATCGTCTTCCAACCCCGCGGGTGCACCCTGCGCTGGCGCCTCATTGGCCGGCGCGCTCGAGGGCTGACCTTGGGGCGGCCGCTGGTCGAAGCCTGAATCACCGCCGCCGCGCGAATCGAGCATTTGCATCTCATTGCCCACAATTTCGGTGGTGTATCGATCATTGCCGTCTCGATCTTGCCACTTTCTCGTTTGCAGCCGACCTTCGATGTAGACCTTGCTGCCTTTTTTGAGGTACTCACCGGCAATTTCACCCAGGCGGCCGAACATCACCACGCGGTGCCATTCGGTATTTTCTCGGGTTTCTCCGGTGGTCTTGTCGCGCCAGGTCTCGGACGTGGCAAGCGACAGATTGGCAACGGCATTGCCCCCTTGGGTGTGGCGAATTTCAGGATCTGCCCCTAAGTTCCCGATAAGTATTGCTTTATTGATGCCTCGAGCCATGACTGCGTGTTCTCCTTCGCGCTTGATGCCCACTGATCTCGAAAGTCTAGCACAGCCATCCTTGAATGGCGCTGTCGTACAACTCGTGCCGACACGAGCGAGTTGGGCTCGTATAATTGTAGGTTATGGAACAAGCCCCAGCGATGCCCCAGATCAATGACCTGACCGAGGTGATGGCGCTCTCTGATCGCGACCGGCGGGCGGTCGATGCGCTGATTGCCGATCGGTTGCACTCCGATGTGGTGTTGGTCAACAGCATCGCCGAACACATTATTCAAAGTGGGGGGAAACGAATGCGCCCCCTGGTCCACCTGCTCATTGCCAAGGCCCTCGGCTATCAAGGCACCGACCACATTCAATTGGCTGCGGTGATTGAATTCATCCACACCGCAACATTGCTTCACGATGATGTGGTTGATGAATCGGCGCGTCGGCGAGGCCAACAAACCGCGCATCAGATTTGGGGGAACGCGCCTTCGGTGCTGGTCGGCGATTTTCTCTATTCAAGAAGCTTCCAGATGATGGTGGAGCTGGACAATCCCGAAGTGATGAAGATTCTGGCCAACACCACCAACACGATTGCCGCTGGCGAGGTGTTGCAGCTGATGCAGATGGGCAATGCCGATTTAAGCGTCGACGATTACTTTCGAATCATCTCTGACAAAACCGCGTGCCTGTTTGCAGCCAGCGCAGAACTGGGTGCGGTGGTGGCTCAAAGCGAAAACCCCAGCATGGATCCTGCCCTTCGCCCCACCATGCGCCAGTTTGGTTTGGCACTGGGCCAGTGCTTCCAAATCACAGACGATGTCTTGGACTATCAGGCCGATGATGCCCTGCTGGGCAAAAATATTGGTGATGACTTGGCTGAGGGCAAAGTCACCTTGCCTTTGATTCTGGCCTTGCAGCAAGGCACAGCGCCCCAGCAGGCCATGATCCGATCCGTGATTGAATCATCCAACCTGGACCAGCTGGATGCGGTGTGTAATGTCTTGACCGAGCTGGATGCCCTCCGCCAAGCCAAGGAGCAAGCCGAGCGTTTGGCCGAGGAAGCCCAGTCAAGCCTCGATCACTTGCCACCGACGCTGGAGCGTGACGCGTTGGGCGTTTTAATCCAGCATGCGGTTTACCGCGAGCAATAAGCCGTCACTGCTTTCACAAACTGCCGGCCCCGATCCTCAAAGTCACTGAACTGTCCGAAACTCGGTGACCCCGGACTCAGGAGCACCGCCACTGGGGCAGCGCTGGGTGATTGGCGGGCCCAGTCATCGGCTTGTGCAACGGCCTCACCCATGTCCCGTGCTTGACTGATCCGCGCGGGCGAAATGACCCCGGCATCGCTCAGCGTCTGAGCAATCGCCGGGCCACACTCAGGCAATGTAACCAGCGCTTTGATGGGGTGGCTTTGCAAGTGCTCCATGACCACCGCCCAGTCGCCGCCGCGATCTTGGCCCCCAACAATCAACACCACATCTCGATCGATTAAGGCCTCGAGCGCCGCCCGAGTGGCGTGAGGGCTGGTGGCGATGGAGTCATTGATCCACACCGCCGAGGCGGTTTGATGAACCACTTCCAACCGATGCGCCAAGGGCGTGAAGTCAGCCAGGGCTTGGCTGGCGATGTGCGCATCCAAGCCCAAGGTGGCCACAGCAGACAAAGCCATCACCGCGTTGTCGAGGTTATGACGTCCAGGCAAAGGCAGCGCCTCAGCTTCGATCCAGACATCGGACTCGGCCATGATTCGATGCCCATCGTGCACGATGGGCGCCGCGGGGTCGGGACGTGTCGGATGACAGGGATAGAGATTGGCACGCCCAGCGTAGGCGGCCATCAGCACCGGATCAGCCGCATTGACCAGCACAGGGTTTGGATCGGCCAGATCAAATAAGCGCGCTTTGGCCGCGTAATACGGCGCCACCCCACCGTGCCAGTCGGTGTGCTCAGGAAACAGTCGTGTGATGATGCCCAGACGAAGGCGCCCAACCACATCGGTGAGCTGAAAGCTCGACAATTCTGCCACCACGCCATCGAGCGTCTCGCAGTCGGGCCGAGCAAGCAACCCCACCAGGGGCTCACCGATGTTGCCAGCCACCACCACGTGCTGACCCATGGCCTGCAGCAGATGGCCCAGGAGCGCGGTGGTGGTGCTCTTGCCTTTTGAGCCGGTCACACCAATCACCGGGACCTCAGGGCGCTCAGCAAACCAAATCGATGAGGGATTGACAACGCGCCCGCCGCGCGCCCGATAGCCCTCCAAAGCCGGATGGGTGTCTGGGATGCCTGGTGAGCGAATCACCACATCAAAATCCGCCAGGCGATCATCGAAGGCTTCGACGCGCGCGCAGTCGGTATCTGGGGTCGGGCCTGATTCTGTCCACACCGTGGGTGAGTGGCTCAGCCCGTGCGCTTGAAGCACGCCCTGACACGCTTGGCCCTCCCGACCGAAACCCAAAATGGCCAAACGCAGGCTCGCCAACTCAGCCAGCGTCATGGTTGAAGCTCGGAGGGCAATGCATGCGGCGACTGAATTGCCAGAAGGGTGTCAATTGGCGGCACCGTCACTGAAGCGAGCTTGGGCGCCAACGCAGCCACCACAGCGTGACTGGCCCAGCGATCGGACCGACTCAAGCTTTGGATCGCACACCGCGCCTCATCGGCCTGCCCCACGCATTCGAAGGGCTTGTGGCCATCGAGCGCAAGCANCTGATTGAAGCCATCAATGGCATGCTCATCCGCCAACAAATCACGGCCAAAAATGGCCACCAGCTCAGCCGGGGTCATCCAAACAGCCAACACCAAATAGACAAATCGGCACTTTGGACACGCCCCACACCAGCGGGTTCGGGCCCGCTTTTTCGGGTCAATGTGGAAGTTGCGGTTACACGAACTAAACTCGCCATGATAGGTGGGCATCGTTGCAAACGTTTTCGCAATCGACAACTCTGTTCGCGCACGAAG
>PR_CR_10_Liq_1_inCRDRAFT_1000269_pt1 | contig 32892 bp, 31 predicted proteins | sample PRCRCaboRojoPR_3_FD_10241 | JGI IMG/M metagenome (IMG submission 10241)
TCTANNCCTTCATAAACAACGAGTCTTTCAGTTAACACTAACAAGTTAATTATACAATAAGGTTAGCTAAAAACAGTCTCTTTTTGGGACAACTAAGGGTTTTCTGGGCTAGTTTTCGAGGTTGGAATTCGTAGTTAGGCAATTCCATAAGTTCTGTGTTGCCTTCTCCTAGCATTTGGAATTTCTGGAAAGAAACTATGCCTCGAATGGACATAGTTAAAGGAATGTCTACTTTTACTGGAAAAGAATTGTGGGGCAGAATAGACATTAGGTTTTCACTTGAAAGGAATTCGTAGAGCTTCATAATAGAAGGATTGCTAGCTGTCATGAGTTTGAGCAGAGGCAAAAAGTCTTTAAGAGTAAAAGGAAAGTCATAAGTAATCCATATGTGGGCTTTGGCTTGCTTCACTAAGTTTTTGCTTTCGTCATTCTTGATAGCAGTAGAAGTGCCCAGGTCATGAACCGTTTGGCCACTGCACTCCTTGCCGAAGTACTCAGTTTCAGTTAAAGGGATGCAGGTAGTTCCTTTTTTTTTGTACTTCATCATAGCTTTAAACTTTACTTTGTACTTTTGAGTCTTCCAAGAACCTATTTTTTGGTAAACAGGTTTGTTCCTCCAAGTAGCACAGGGTTCTATATTGTAAGACATCAGTGAAAGGTCGCCTTGCACGGGGTCTGAGCTAATCATGTCTCCTATTACAGCTGACTTTTCTTCTTCGTCAACTTCTTCTAAAGGGTTGACTAAGCACCTTTTAGAGTGGTTCACCAACACAATGTTATTCTCAGACTCACTTCGGAACAAAAAACTCATGTTCCTTCTTTTGGACCTGAGTTTCCTCCACCCTACAATAGTAGAATCAAGCCTTAAGTTCTTCCCAGCTTTCCATAACTTACAAGTATCGTTAGGCGCTATTCTTGAAATAAAAGGAATCACTTTACTGTCGAACTCCCACTTGATTTCTAAGTAAAAGTTAGGCAGGAATTCCAGAATTTCCCGAGCTCTGGACTTGTGTAACTCCCAGTCCCTAACTTTTTTATAGTACATACTGTCAAATAAAACTCTTACGAGTTCTCTGTTTTTTTGAGCTACGGCTTCGTCCATAGGACTCCACCCGCTTTTGTCTTTTAAGTGGATGTCCGCTGAGTTCTCAACTAACAACTTAACAATCTCTTGGTAAGTCTTTGAAGAAGAGTACAACTTAATAGCTAGCATCAAAGGAGAATTCCCTCTGTGGTCTAACTTGTTGACTTGTCTTTCCCAGTTTTTTTCGCTTACACATTCAGCTAAGGCTTCTAAGTCCCCTTTATACACACACGTATGCACATCTATCTGTGCAGTTGAAGGAGTTGGTTCCTGGACACATGGACTTCTAGTGAACAACTCAGAAGTATCAGGAACAGGCAAAGTGTATTCTTGGTCAGCAACGATTCCTTCTTCCTCGTCATCTGGAATTTCCCAGTCTAGAAGAAACAGCTCCTTGCCTGCGTTCAGCACAAACCCTCCTGGAAGTCTCAAAGACCCCCTAGCAGAAAACTCCTCTATTTCTCTTTCATCCAAGCCATTCATAGTTTAAATTATGGGAAATTCCGTCAGCGTTGACAAGCAACCAGTAACTTTAGAGGAACTGCTGAGCCTCAACTCGCCTTCTCTACCCAAAATCGAAGGTACTTCTACCAAGACAACTTACCATCTTAAGCTTTGGCGTTTTGCAGAGGACCCCAAAAATCCTGACTGGGTGAAGGTTTCACCACTAGGCTTGACGCAACCCACAACTTTCCAAGCAACCGAGTCCTACCTAGTTCTTTTGATACACCGCGAAAACCAATCTCTGCACTTCAGTTTCCCAGCTTCGCTGCAGCCCACTGTGCAGAGTTTGGAAAACCTCACTCCGCGCGGCTTGGAAAATGTTTTTTCATCAGACAAAGGCTGCCTAGAAAGTTTGCTTTTGTCTCAGAGGAAGAGTGAGCAAGACCTTCACTACATGGTGTTTGTTTGGAACGGAAGAAGGGCCTCTGCTATAGTCAAAGCCGTAGGCCTGACCAAAGGTTTTGAATTAGACTCTGCACTAATGAGAGGAGGCTTTAAAATTTTGAGTAACGTATTTGCAGGCCACACTTCAAAAAAAAACACACTTACTACTTTGGACAAAGCTTTTAGTGGGGACTCCCAGATTTCACAGAAACCCGACACCTCTGTGTACTTACTGAAACTTTTTGCTTCTGAACAAGACAAACCCAACTCAGTTCCAAAGCCTTTATTTCCCAAATTCAAAAAACACTTTATATCACAGTCAGCACCTTCACTCAACTCTTTGGAAAAGCAAGACGTAACGCCTCCTAAGCTCAAACTAGACGTTTCACAAAAACCAAAGTTAGGTGGTTTGGACCTAGCTGGACTCAAAACTCGCGAAGAAGAAAGAATGCAACTGGAAAAACTCACCAAAGAAGACCTAGACAACCTAGACGAGAACCTAGACGTGAGAGACACCAACCGCAAAGAAATGAAAATGCAGTACTACAGCGAAGTGTGCTCAGAAATATGCCCAGGGCTTTACGTCGGCAGCGACAACGTTGCTCGGGACGCACACAAACTCAAAAGCTTAGGAGTGACGCACGTGATTAACTGCGCAGGGAACGTGTGCAAAAACTACTACCCAGGAGAATTCACTTACCTGTCTTTCTTCCTCAAAGACGCTCGGACTGAAAGCATTGACAGTACTTTTTACACGTGTGTAGAGTTCATAGAAGAAGCCTTAAGCCAAGAAGGCAAAGTTTTTGTTCACTGTATGCAGGGAGTTTCTAGGTCCGTGACTGTCTGCTTAGCCTATGTTATTTTTAAGAAACAATCTACTTTTGAAGAAGTTTTTCGCGACGCTAAGGAAAAAAGAAGCATTTGCAGCCCTAACTTCGGGTTCCAAGTGCAACTTATTTGGTGGTACAAAAGACTCTACGAAGCCTACGACAACTTACCTATTTCGCCCAGGGTCTACGTTATTAGTTCCCACCAAGTAGAACAACCCCATAGAGTTGTGCCCAGACTACTCATGCAGAACTTGTTCACAGGCAACCAGCCTTTGCTTTTGGACTCACGGGCTTTGATCATTATTCACCACAAACACAAAACTTATCTCTGGGAAGGAGAAAAAATCTCCCCTTCTAACCGAGAACCTTACTTAGTTGTGGCTAACGCCCACCTAGCCAACCTTGTAGAGTTTGAAGGAGCTTCAGAAGCCATCCACATCAAAGAAAACCAGGAACCCCAAGAATTCTTTGAGTTGTGGAGCACNGAAGTGCCTTCACCCCACTCAGGGGAGAATTNGGTGTGGGACTCTTACTTCCCTGACCTTTCAAGTGTTGAAGACCAAGAACCCCAAAGCCTCACTCCTGACACTGTGCCTGAAGAACATTTTGTAGGTAAGAAACCCAAAATTTTTATATACCCTGAACTCGAAGGAATCGGAGTGTTTGACGACGATGACCTGGCTGAAGAGTCTGTAATCTGCTTGTGCACAGTTGACAGCTGCATAGTGTGGAGAGGCGAACTATCCAGAGCTAGCGAAGAAGATATCAAAGCCTGGGCAGCCAAAGTTTCTACTCAGTACCACGAAGGATCAAGCATAGAGATTAGTTACGAACACTCAGGCGACGAAAGCGACGAATTTATGAGTTATTTTTAAACTACTTGATTGCACGCATAGTGAGTTCGTAAGCTAGGAAAGTAGAGGCGTTGGCAGGAAAAGCCCTTAGGATGCAGGGAACAAATCCTCTGTAGAAGCCTCCGATTCCTTCGGCTTTCAAAGTTTGAGAAATGCAGTCGAAAGAACCTTTGTACCTAGGGTTGGCCAAAGAGTCTGACTGGAGTTTTGACTTCAAAGCGTCCACGGGGTACCAAGGCCCCCAGTAGAAAAACCCACAAATTCCGCCAGCCATGAAAAGCTTCCAGGCCGCCACGTCGTCTTTAGTCCCCCCTTCAGGAATCAAGTAGTTCCTTACTATAAACTCGTAAATCCCAAAGTACGTTCCGAAGGTGCATGCTTCTCTAAGCATTGTCACCATAAAGCCCTTGTAAGCTCCTTTCATGCCGTATTTGTTGTATATGCTTTTGATGCAGTCTAAGTCACTTTTATAAAAAGGATCGCCTCTAGGGTCAACTTTTCCTTGGACTTGCATACGGATTCTGAAGTGCTCTGCTGGTGCAGAAATAACGGTGTTAGAAGCACCTCCTATTGCTCCGCACAAAAAAAAGTCACTTGTTTTTAAGTCTCCGTTTCTAATGCTGCTCAGGAGTCTTTTTGTGTTTTCAACTACTCCGAACTGAATGGACACGCAAGCTCCAACTCCAACAAGAGGAGGGACAGAGCCTTTCCAGAAAGCAAGTGGGCCTTCTTGTTTGAGGATACTTGAAGCTATTTCGAAAGAAGAAGCTCCAGCTTTCCCAGAGGCTGCTTGCCTTACTTTGATAATGTCGAAAGGCTGTCCTGTGAGGACTTGACTGATTCCTCCCATCGTTCCTCCTATGAAGTCTTTGAGGTTTTCTACCATAAAAGATTATTTATCCTTAAAACTAAGACTTGTAGTGTAAGCTGTTTGCACTGAATAAACCGGAACCAGAGGTTCTGCAGGATCCAAAGTAACCCAGTTATCTGCTTCCCAGCCAACAATTACTAATTCTTTTTGGTCCAAGTAACCCACTATTACTCTTTGGTGAAGGATTTCTTGTTTCATTTGGAATTCGTTGACTAGCTTTGAAACTTGGACTTTCTGGTACTCACAATTAGTGAAGCCATTTAAGTTTTCAAGACAAGCATTAGCAGAAGCAACCCACACAGCTAGTTTGGTTTGGCACTTTAGAAAGTTAGCAAAGCACTTTTCGGAGTCTAAAATGTATGAAGCAGAAACAAAAGGAGTGGCTTGCACGTAGTTTAAAGGACTCATAGAGCATAAGTAGTTCTGGTTATCGCAGTAGGGGTACTCCGGTGGGCAGCAGAACCCTTTACAGCAGGTAGCTGCTTGGAATGGACAGCAACTCCACCCTGACTCTGACTTACAGCAGCTAAAAGAATCGCCACAGTAAGTGTTTCTATCGCAGTAGTTCTTAGCAACTGCTCCCCAAGTAAGTAGTATCACACCTAACATTTTTTTTAGTTAAATATTAAGGTATTACATTTACTTATGCTGGTCATAAAACTTTTTGAGCTTATCTCTTTGGGCTCTCAACTGCTTTATCTTATGACTAAACCTGTTAATCTTACTCAGAAGTTTCTGAATATACTGCCCGATTTGCTTATTCACGAGAACCCCGTCATCTGACAGCTTTCTAAAGTAACTCATGTCTGTAAGTGTATTCAAAGAAAAGTCGCACACAGGAGACAAAGCTTGTCGGGACCTGTTGGACAAATAGCCATCGAAAGAAGAGTTGAGTCTCAACCGGTTAGTTTTTTTGATCTTTTCGTTTTCGATTTCCAACTCCCTGATTTTTTCCATAAGGTCGTTTTGTCCCTGAGTCATTTGGGCAGAAAGAAATTCGTTTTCTTGCTTTACTTTAGAGTTCTCTTGTTTTAATTCCTGGAGTTCTTTTTTTAGTTGTTGCGAAAAATTAGCCTCGGTTTGAGTGCGTTCAAGTTCTTTTTGGAGAAGTTCTTTTTGGGACTCAAAGTCAGTTTTTGCTTTTTGGAGTTTTTCTTTTTCGTGGCTGATGCTTTGGCTGAGTGAAGAGTTGTCTTGTTGGAGTGCTTCGTAGGAGTTTTGTAGTTCTTGCAGTATTTGTTTGTAGTAGTGCGATCTGTTACTGGACGACCTGAAAGATTTCAAGGCCTTGGCTTTGACTTCGTTGGCCCTTAGAAGTTGGCTTTGCAAGTCTTCAATAGTGAACTTAAGTCTGTTGATTTCTTGGGCCATTTCTTTCCGTTCATCTTCTTTTTCTTTGAAAAGGTTCAAGGCGTACTCGTACTTCTCAGCAGAAAAACTGTAGTCGCCGTTGATTTCTTGGTCTAGGTTGCAGTAGGATATGAGTTCTTCAAATATTGCTTCGAGGTGACTTTCAGGCTTGGTGCTGTATTTTTCGTAGCAAGGCTTCTTTTCAATCTTGTCAAGTTGGAGCTTTGCTATTTGAGGCTTTTTAAGAGGGGATTCTAATTCCTCTCTAGCCTCTCTCGCAGCTTCTACAAATTCTCCTTTCATCAGAGTCACTTCTTTGAAGTCTCCTTCAAAGCTTCCAAATGACTGGTTGAGTTCTATGTTTTCGGCGGACTGTTCAGCTATGACTTGGTCGTAGACTTCTGGGAAACTTTCAGAGGTGTCTTTGTAGCTCGAGCATCCCCAGTCTGGACTGGCCATAAGTTCCACCCTTTCCCTTTCTATATGCTCTTTTATTTGGTTTCGATACCTGCTCGACTTGAGTTCTTTAAGTCGTTCAGGGTTTCTATAGTACACTCCCTCCTGCAACTGCGAGAAATCCGCTGGGAATTCTGCAGAGGTGCAAAAAGCTACTGGAACTCGGATCTCTCTAAATAACCACTTACTGTTGGACAGGGTTGCCTTTCAGGTTCACTACACAAATAGCTGTGTTGATGTTAAGCGACTCCAAACTTTCTCTTTTGACAATTTGGTTGCCTTCAAGTTCAACTTCGAGGAGTTGAGGGTGGCGTTCAAGTCCTTGCATGCTAGAAACTCTGTTGTGACTTGCGTACAGGCACCTAATGGAACTGCAGTTTTGCAAAGGCTTCAAGGACTCGACTTGGTTGCACGAGATGTCTAGGATGTAGAGCCTAGTGAGCTTCTCCAATCCTTCTAAGGAAAAAATATTATTGTTCGAGAGGTTGAGGTTTTCGAGAGTTACCGGGAGGTAGGTCAGTCTTGTGATACTGTTGCTGGACAAAACTAATTTTTTGAGGAATCTCAGTGACAACAGCTCTGGGACTCCACTTTTCAGAAGGTTTCCAGAGATATCGAGTTCAGTCTAAGTAATGGTTACAAGATTCTTGAATTTTCCCAGTCCCTCCAAGGAGGTTTTCTTGCGGTTGGCAAATTGCAAGGAGACGAGTGCAGAGGGCTTGGAAATTTCATTCAGATCTTTTAACATCGGCTGGGTTCCTCTCATCTTTAAAATAATCGATCGTTATGGAGCCTCTAAGTTTACTTAGACAATTAGTTACTTTTAAGCTGACTTTTACAGTTTGAATTAGTAAGAAAAACTTTTCGGCTGATAAAACATTTTTATTAATGGTTGACTACTAAGTTTAAAACTGCTTTAGAATTTCAGTTGAAGAATAAATAGCTAACGTATTAAATAATTTAATGAAACACAACTTTGAAAGGAGTTTTGGTAGAGAAACTTACAGGAATTACAGTCCCTTCCAAACCGTTCGGGATTCTTCGCCTTTTTTAGAAACTTTAAGGACTCAAAGATACACCCCTGAACTGGCTAAAACCACTTCATACAATAAACTAGACTTCAGAGCCCTCAAAGAAGACCCTATTGACAGTATACTTAGCAAATACAAGGAAGAGTTTAAGCAATCTTACACTTCTCGGGAAAACAAAAGTCCTTTCGTGTATGAAAAAAGTTTCCCTAAGTTAGACTTAGATAGCATTGTAAACTCTAGAGATAAAACACCCTTTGAAAGAAAGCAAGAAGAACTTAAGTCCAGCATATTTGACCAACCCAGAGCTGTTACTTCCCGCCCCAAAACTCCAACTACAAACTTTGAGTACCAACAACCCCTAACACCCAAGGAAAACTATCCCAAGGCTAGAGACATCAAGCGCTTGAACCTTAACCAAAACTACATGGAAGCCCCTCAAGACAAAAGCCAACTCCAGAAAATCGAAATATCAGGACTAGGACCTGAGCACGACGACTTTTATATCAAAAGCCTGTGCAAAGGAATCCACTTAGTAGAGCTGAAAACCCAAACCAACTTTATCACAGGAAAGTGCACAGGAAAGGCTAGCTTAACCATCAGAACCCAACCTCACCTGCAAACCCTAAAGAATTTAGAACTCAACTGCATAAAACAAGGTCTTAAGTTCAAAAGGGTGCCAGAGTGCTTTGGCAAAAAGGACAACTACAAACAACTCTCAAGCAGGAAACTACTTGACCCAGGCTTAGAACTTAACTCCTCAAGGAACCACACCCCTATCAAAGGAAAACCAGAACTAACTACTACTGACAACTTGTTTGGAAGCAGTCCAGGAGTAGGCAGAAGGTACCCCAAAACTCCAGCTGTCAAGTCTTCAAGGGCTTTGCAGTCTTGGAACCGGGTTCAAAAACTCGAGTCAAAAACTCCCCCAAAAGTTTTGGCTCGCCAACAAGCTAGTTACATGAGACCCACAACCTCTTCGAAGAACAAATCCGCTAAACCTGTAAATAATTATTGAGGCTTTTTTATAATTGAAATTGTTATAGGGTCGGAGCAAAGGTATGCAAACACTATGCTACAAATCCCAAGTGCCCTATATTTATGTAAGAACCTAAGTTGATGAGCAACTGTAACAGCACCTACTAACTTCATTTCATTCTGGCTTTTGAGAGTAAATACAAGGTTTTCTATGTTCTGGACAGAGTAGTCTCCTCCTTCCTTCAAGTAGCTGCAGAGGTTGTAAACTCTTTCAACCTGGATGAAGTCACATAGTGAAAGCAAAAAGTTTCCTAAGTAAAGAGCAAATGCTTGTTGTTTTGTGATTCTTAGTCCAGCATTTAAGTATCTGTAGACAAACACTAAAGTAATTACTTGGCAATTGGTTGAAAAAAGGCTTAGTTTATGAATCACATGTCTGATGTGGATGTCTAGAAACATTCTTCCTCTAAATTGCTGTATGACTTCAGGGTCAGAGTTCCTAAGTTGATTCAAATCAATAGGCATTTGGGGAACTTGTTCTAGTTCAGATTCTGCTTGCATGCCAATCCTTTTGTACAAGAGATTCTGAAGCCCCCAGCCTACAAGTCCTGCTGCTAAGAACTTTTTTGAGTTGAGCCGAGGCACGAGTTCTTCTGCCAGCTTAAACATTTATATTAAGAATTAAAGTTAATAAGTTGTAGGATCTTGTCAAGAGCGGTTCTGTAGCTTAGGTGTCCACTGGTCAAGTGGGACACGTTGTAGTTTTCTATTCCTGTAACTGGAATCTCCTGGATGCCTATTGGTTTTTTGAACTTAGTCAGTGTGTACAGTATTGAAAGCACTCTGTCTGTTTTGCAGTAAGTGTTTACCAACCTGCCTTTTACGGTTCTGCGTATTTTCTCCCAGCTAGCTACTTTGAGGGGCGCTGCTCCACCTAACAAAACAACATCGTTAATGTAAGCTTCGCCTTCTAGTTCTTTCAAACAGTAGTATATAATAAGGGTGCCTAGAGAAAACCCTACTAAACTAACACAAGCGTTTTTGAATGTGCCTTCTTTTATGAGTTTGGCAAGCATTTTCCCTGTGCTTTCGGCGTTCATAGCTGCTTTTTTGAAAGGGTCAGTGTTAAGGATGTTGTAGAAAGTAGAAATTTGAGTGCTGGGGTTGGATCTTGCAGCAGAGTATATCTGCTTGGCAATTGACTTCAGATCCTGCGAAAGGAGTTGTTGCGTGGAACCTGAGTCCCACCTGAGGTTGTAAGTCATGCCTTGTCCAAAAGACCTTAAGTGGAACCATTCTATGTTTGTGTTGAAGCTTTCAGACAGCCAGCCTGAAATGCATATAGTAACATGCAGAGAAGGGTCCTTTTTCAGGTTGTGGAACACGAACTTTTTGATTCTGCTTAAGCTTCGGGTTGACTAAGTAAAGCTTACTTCTAGGTTGTGGGCGTTTTTCATAAAGAAGTTAATGAACTTTTGGAGTTTGGATTCTTTGTTGTACTCTGATAAGGTGTTCATTAAGTTGTTAGCTATTTTGCTGTTTTGTTTAAGCTCCTTTTCAGGTATTGAGGCTAACTCTGGAATTCTGTCTCCAAAGTCCAAAATAGCTTTGTCAAAGCACCAGTCTGACTCTCCAATTGTTCCTAAAAACTCCGAAACAGCTTGTTCTGCAAGTGTGCAGACTGACCACTCTGTTTTGAGTTTTTCGTGTGAAAAAAGTGACTGAAAGTTTATTTCAAAGGCGTTGTAAACAATGTTTCTGAGCCATTGTCTGTTCCAGGGGTCGTATTTAACTTGTTGTTGCTTGTAGAAAGCTGTGTAGGAGTTTGAAAGCACTAGCACTAAACTCAGTATGCACATAACTCTTTCATCAGTGTTAGAGTGAACTAGCCAGTACTTAGAGTGCTTTTGTATGCTGGGTGTGTTTAAAACTTCTTGTTTACTGACTTGCAAACTCTGGAGTAAAAACTCCAGTTGTAAGTTGTTTCCTGAGTGCTCAGGCATGGAGTAAGTAATAATTTTAGCAAGGTGGAAACACTTATCACTGCTGATGCTGTGAAACAGCTCTATTTCAGAGTTGTTTAGTTGTGTTAGAATGTAGGTGGAGTTAATCATCAAGTTGGACTCCAGAATGTGAGATCTGTTGAAGCAGAGAACTTGCCACTTCTGACTTAAGTATGACTTAAGTTCGTTGTGAGCTACTTCTACTAAGCACTGTGGAACTAGTCCAAACTCACTTTGAATGGCTTCAGCAAGGTCTTTTTTGAACTCTAGCAACATAGACTTAATTTGGGCATTCATGTCTCTAATGCTGCTGTTGAGTACCTCAGTAACTATATCTTCGTAGAGGTTCTTGTACTCCCAGTCTTTGTGCTTGATTATTTTTTGCAAAGGTTGGTAAGCTTCTTGGTGTTGCTTTGTGAATTCCAAAAGTTGATAGTAAAACTTAATTTTGGCTTTGGGGATGCTAACTTTTTTGTAGTAAAAACTGTCTTTTTGGTAGTAGTTTTCTACAGAGTTTTCTAGCTTACTTACAGCTTGGACATCCACAGCATAGAGTTTTTCAAGCAGCTCCTGAGTGGACTCGAACCTTTGGAGGAGTTCACTTCGGTCGTATATAAAAGCTAGTTGTTCTGCAGACTTCATAAGGCTAGAGTTAACTACTTTTAAGTTCTCTTGGGAAATGTTTCCAATAGTAGCTTCTTTAACTAGGTTGTAAATTTCGTAAAAAGAGTCTTTTTCTACAGAGTAAGGAATTAGGTACTTCTTTAAGTTTTCTTCCCAGATTTCTTCGAGTTTAGTTTGCTCCATAGGTAAGTTGAGCCCCTCAGTGTTTTCCATTAGCCTTTTCACAACAATCTGTATGAAGTTAGCCATATTATTGATGATTCTGCTCGCAGGAGTATTGAGTTTGGCCTTCGCAGAAATGGGTTTTCAAGAAGCAACTAACTTTATCCACTCAATCAAAGACAACGTTTCGGTAGACGTAAGTGACGCTAACTTTGAAGGTCTTATGAAGAATACCACAGGTGAGTGGTTTCTGTATTTTTACCACCCTAAGTGTTACAGATGTTCGCTCTTTTCTCCCCAGTGGAAGTTTTTTGCCAAAAAGGCTCTGGACAAAGACTGGAAAGTCAACATTGGAAAAGTTAACTTAGCTGACAACCCTAAACTGAGGAGTAAGTTTGGAGTGCACACCTTTCCTTCTTTTCAGTTTTACGATAAGCAGTATGCTTACAACTACACCGGAAAGACTGAGGCCTACGCCTTAGAAGAAGTTATTTTCGAACAAACTTACTTGCAGTACGACAGGAAGTTACTAGAAGGGACTCACTACACCTCTTTTGTGAAGCGCCTTGCGAAAACATACCCTTTTTACACAGTTAGTTCAGTTTTGCTTTTGCTTGTTGGTTTAAGTTACTTACCTGTAATCCTTAAAAGAACTAACTAAAAAGTGTGGGTGCTGGGATTCGAACCCAGGTTTTCACGGCCACAACGTGAGATCCTAACCACTAGATGACACCCACCGACTACCATTACCTAGCTGAGTTAAGTTTTATTGTATTTAGGTTATAATACTACTAATGGCAAAATCCCAAGAAAACTTGTCTACAGGAAGGTGGTCAAAGCAAGAAAAAAAACTTTTTGAAAGCTTGTTTAAAAAGCACGGCAAAAAATGGAAACTTATATCCCAAAAAATCGGAACTAGGTCCCCCACTCAAGTTAAGTCCCACGCTCAAAAGTACCTTCTTAAGAAAGGCAACTTAGCAACTGAGTCAGAGCAACCTGGACTTTTTGAAGAAAAGTACGTTTCAAGCTTGCTTTACGCAGAGTACTACAAAGCCATTGCTAAGTGCCAAGCTAAACTAATAAACAACTTAAAGCAATAAAAATGTCCAAAGTCCGAGTTTCCCACGCTTACGAAGAACTCGAAGACGAAGAAGAAGTAGTAATGACACTGAAAGACTCCTCAGTACTAGAGAACTCTGAAGACGTTTTGTATAACGAAAAACTTTACTCCAAACAAAAAGCTGCAAGGAACCAACAAATCAAAGACCAAGCTAAAACTAAACACAACTACTCCCAAGAGCAATCTGGCATCTTACAAAAGTACGATGAAGTCCCTGAAGAAACCGGGTTCTTACTTGACTCAAAAGGCAACTATGAAGCTCCTGAGTTTACTGAAAGCCCAAAACCTTCTTCTTCGCTAGAAGTTCCTAAACACCAAGCAAGCGACTACTTGTCTTTCAAAGTCCCGAAAAAAAGGAAAAGAGCTGTTGAACTCTTGAAAGAAGACACTGACAGAAACCATATGCAAACTCAGTACCAAAGCTTAAAGAAAAACCCACTTCCTAAGTTCAAGGACGACGAAGAAGACTTAAGTGAAGAACTCCTTTCAGCTTTAAAAACCAAAAAAGAAGTAAAAGTCAGCACTCCTAGCACAGTAGAACACCAAGGACAAGAGTACTCTGACTCAGCTTACTTCTTGTCCTCTCTACCTGAACCTCCACCCAACCCTTCTTTCAAGCTTTCCAACGCCAAAAATGGTTCTGTGTCTGTCCTCAGTGTTTCTTTGCCTACTGAAAGACCTACGACACAGCAAGCTTCTGTAGCTGCCGAAGAACACACTAACGCAGCTAGTCTAGGCCGGGGACTCAACGAGTGCCTTAAAATGCTTAGAGAAAGAGGCGACTTAAAAACACAACCTCAGTTCGGAAGACTAAAAGACTCCCGAGAAGAAGACTACGGAGACTTGAGAATAGAACACAGAGACGAAAAAGGAAGACTCCTAACTAAAAAACAAGCTTTCAGACACCAGTGCTACAAGTACCACAACCAAAAACCCAGCAAAAACAAAGCTAAAAAGTTACTTCACCACAACGCAGCTGAGTCTAAAAACCTAAAACTAGACCCTTCAAAAGGCCACGAAAGCTTCAAAGCAGCCAAAAACATAATGTCCAAGAAGAAAGAACCCTACCTTGTAATTCCAACTTAATTATTCCCCAGTGAACTCCATTTGTCTGTTTCTGTACAAGTCCATTTTATAGTTTTGTATCTGCTGTATCACGTTAGCTCCTACTATTTCAAGTTCCCACTCGTCTTCGTGTTGTAAGTTCTTCCACCACTTTTTAGGGTCGAACATCTTTTTCTTATGAATCTTTTTGGCCTTTTTGAGTTCAGACTTGGTAGGACCAGACACTCTTGACAAGAGTTGGGCGTCCAAAGTGGTTGCGTTCTTAAGAGTTCTTAAGATTTCTCTGCTTTCATTTAAGTCACTTACGCGTTGCTGCCTGAGCTTTTCATAGTAAACTTGTTTGTCCAAGAAACCTGAGTAAGTACTTAAGTAAGTTTCTAAGTCCCCTTTTCCTTGAAGTCTGATTTCCTTAAGAATGGCTTCGTGTCTTTCTTTGGTGAGTGGTTCGTAAAAGTTGTCTTTGGTGTAAAAAGACCTAGGTGCAGACTTCGGGGGCTTTTTAGGCAATTGCGGGTTTTCAAGTTTGAGTTTTTTGCGTGTTTGTCTTCCACGCCAAAAAGCTTGTAGAGTAGTTGCGGCTTCTTGTTGTTTTTTAAGAGTAAGTTTCATCACAGCCTCTGCAGGGAGTTTTGATAGGTAAAGAAACTCCCTTTCTTTGGCTTCAAGGCGCTGGCGGTGGATGTTGCGCAGAGTTTGGAGTTCTTGGTGTCTCATGGAGTCTAGAGTGGCTTGGTTGTTTCTGGCTTGTCTCTTCCTGACTGCCTTTTGTATGACTCTGGCAGCTTGTTCTTCTGAGTACTTGTTCATTTAATTATTAGTTGTCTGAGTTAACACTTTCAGAGGGAAAAGAAAGGTCGAATTCTTCTGAAGAGGGCTCCTTCGACTCTTCAAGTTGGGGTTTCGAACTTTTAGCTCTTTTAAGGCCGTTGGTGTCTTCTAAGTTCTTGAGTCTTTTGGAGTAGTTTTGAGTAGTTCCTCTGTTTAGGTGTTCTTCTTCTGGGCCCATGAAAGCACTGCGTCTTCCTTTACTGATTGCAGCTAAGTTTTTAGCGTCCCTGCGGTTTTTGATCCTTATGGTGCTTTGACGGCGGTACAACACAGTGTCAACTGCAGACACCAAAGACTGCTTTTTACTACGCCACTCTTGGTAGAGTTCACTGCTTAAGTGGAGAATAATAGCTGGGTCCGATAAAGATATAAACAGGCCTTTTTGGTCAGGTTCAACGAAGCAAAGCGACTCAAACTTAGTTCTTGATACTTCCTGGTCAGTTCTTTTCTTGTCAGTTTTGACTCGTTCGGTAGCAGTTTGTTTCCTGAGTTTGTTTCTGGATTCTTGGACTTGCTCAATAGTTCCTTTCATCAAGAAACCACCTGAACTGATATCAACCACTGCTCCTAGTTCGTACCTGCCTAGTTCACACAACTCAATAAACTGGCAAAGCCTGTCGTAATCTAAAGTGTTCAGAAACAAACTAAAAGACCTAGGGTTCAGTTTCACTAAGTTAGGCGCTGTTATTCTCCACAGCTTCTCATAGGCGTTGTCGTTTTCTTCGAAGTTGGGAAAGTTTTCCTTCGACAAGAAAGCACTGTACAAAAGGGTTTCAGCTTTGCCAGAAGTTAAGTTGAATTCTACGTAAGCTAGCAGGTTGTGCACTCCTACTATACTTCCTACTTCATGTTGGTAAGAAAACCCTGCTTCGTTGAACTCAACTGCTTTTCCCCTTAAAATGATAAAAACCCCTTCAGCTTTTTCACCTGCCTTGAACAAGAACTCTCCTGGCTGGATTAGGACTTGCTTTGAGTTAACTATGATTTCGTGCAAATCTTTTTCAGGTAAACTATCGAAAAAAGCAATCTTAGGCAGTATTTCTTCCAAAGAAGGCATAGTTGAAAACATAGACTTCCTTTGGAGTTTGTAGATGAACTTAATTATGTTTTCAGTCATTAGTTTGTATTCCTTTTCATCAATGAGTCCGTGCTTGCTGAACTCGTTGACTACACAGAGTTGTCTATTGAGTACAGCATAAGTGGCTTTTTTGGTCTGGATGTCTCTGTTGATTTCAGAGAATATTTCAGTAACGTTGTCAGTCACAAAGTCCCTGCACATTTGAACTTGGTCTTCAGCTTCAGTCATGATGGCTTGCAGGGCTTCTTGGCTCTCTTCCTCGATTACTTCTGAAAGGGTTTCTTGGGCATAAGAGTGACAAGCTAAAAACGTAGAAGCTATGTCGTAACTGTAAGCAAGTCTGTTGTACAAAAACAGGGTAAAGAGCTTNCCTATCAGGGGTAAGTTTTTGGTTTTTTTGAAAAACTTGATTATCCACCCAGATACCAGCACTTTTTCTAAGTACTCCCAGTTTTGCATTCTGCAGGACTCTTGGTCCAGTGCTACGTCTGCTGACTCTATGAGCACTAGGGCTGTCCTTGCTCCACATTGCCCTTTTTCGTATTCGTGCCAGTAGAGTCCTTTCAGGGTTGTTAAGTACCTGTGTCTCATTTCGTTCTCCATCTCCACTATGTTTTTCCGGGCTGTTTGTTCAAGGTACTCTTCAAGGAGTGCTTCTTCCGTTCTGTTTTTAAAGGTTTTTTTCATTTGCTTGCCAGTAGAAGTCCTTAACAGTACTTTCCTCATGAAGTTTTTGAGTCCTGAGAGTTCGTAAACTTTTTCCCAGTCTGCAAACCTAAGGAACTTGTTTCTTTTTAAGTCGTTGATTGACTTGATGGTTTCATCGTAAACAGTTTTGCAGACTTGTTTTAAAAGGTCTTCTTGGACTCGACTTGACTTTGCCAGACCTAGTTTTTCTATGAAGAACCCAGTTGTTGTTGCGTTGATCAGCAGTGTCAAAGAAGCAATGCCTGCCATTAAGAACAAACTCAAGAACCTTACGTCTTTGTTGATGTCTGTTTCTCCGTAGATTATAAGTGCAAGGGCTAGCCCCACAGCTCCTCTGAGTCCTCCGTAAACAAGGATGAAGGCTTGCTGCCAAGTAAATCCGTACACTGACTTTACAAACAAAGGGTACATGAACAGAATCACCACGCCCCTCACTAGCAACAGCAAAAAGAACAGAAGTACCAACTTCCCCCAGTCCTCTAGCTTTATTTCTTCTGTGAGAACAGTCTCTCCTATAATCACTCCTGAAAGCAGAAACACTATGGTTTCAGCCATGTACCCCAAAATGTTCCAAAAGTTGTGCACGATTTCTTCAGACGCCACGTCAATGCTGGTTTTGCCCCAAGCTGACATGTAAAGTCCTAAAGCTACTATTGCCAGTATTCCTGAAACGTGCAGGTCTGTGCCTTCAGCTAAGTAAAACACAAAGTAAGTCGTGAAGAAAGTAAGTGACCTCTCCATCACACTGTCGTCGTAAATCCTTTTCATCCAGTAAGCCATAGCTATTCCAAAAACCAAACCCAACAAAGGCCCTCCGGCAGACAGCCTTACAAACTTTACTATGATTTCAACTATTCCTAAGCTTTCTCCCTTAGCAATTTCCAACATTACCAAAAACACAACCATTGCAGTTCCGTCGTTCAGCAAGCTTTCTCCTTCTATAAGCGTGTTGAGGCGTTTTGAAGCTCCTACTTCTTTGAGCAAAGCCACTACAGCAATTGGGTCTGTAGCTGAAAGCACTGCACCCAGCATAAGTGCCTCTGCCCAAGAAAAGGAACTACTGTAGTCCAAAGGGTACAGAATAACTACTGCAGACAGCAAAGTGGAAATAGCTACTCCTGGACCTGCCAACAACAATATCTGCCAGAACTCCCTTCGGAAAGTATGGTAGTCTGACTTAAAAGCTGACTCAAACACAAATGCAGGAATGAAAACTAAAAGTATAATGTGCTAAATAAAACTTACCGGTTCCATTCCGCTAACTATTTTGGCACTTGTTCCCAAAAACCCAATCTGATCGTCGAAGTACCCCCAGAAAATGCCTACAACCAAAAGCATAGGACTGTAGGGTATTCCTAAGCGCTTGCTCACTTCCCTAAGCACTCCTCCAACTATAAGGCTCACTATTATAAACAGCATTATTCCTTTTTCGTGGTCAGCTTCACTCATTTTTTAATAATTAGCAATTAAACCTTATGTAAAGACCGGCTTTCATGTAGAACAGCAGAAAAGTTTTCACTAGTTAATTTCCTGACTCTTTTTTTGTTTGCACTGATGTAAGTGAAACCCTCAGTTCCTTCTTCCAAAAGACACTTTAAGTTCCTAAGTTTGATTTCGTTGTACCGCTGGGTTTCTTTTTCGCCTCCAAAAGTCGCTAAAATTCTTTCGAAACTCAGTATGTCTTCCAATCTAACATACACATCCTTTTCTAGAACCCTTGAAAAAAAGGCACTGAGCTTTCCAGGGTGTTGCAGTTCTTGTTGGATCTGGGGTCTCCTTACTAGTCTTTGTTTGTCGTCTAATAACTCAACTACTTCTTTTTTGTAGGTAAGTTCTGAGCACATACTCACTAGAGTACTTACATCACAAAGGTAACTCTCCATATATTCAAATTATGGAAGATACTTCGCACAACTTCTACTCTAAACTCCAAGGAACCAGAAACTACTTACTAGTCAAAGACGACGTTGGAAAAAGCAAACCTCCTATAAGGAACCTGCCAAGCGGAGAGTTTACATACGGAAAAAAAACTGCGGAAAACGAAGAAGGAGCTGGAGCAGTCATTTCAACCTGGCAATTCCATCAGCAGACCAAAATGCTCAAACCTGAAAAAGACTTTACCAAACTTAACGCAATGGGTGTAGCTGCTGGGGCAGTCACTGCTCCCAAACAAAGGTCTTTCCGCACCCAGGCTGACGCCCGCATTAAAACTGCTACCAACTTCAAAAAAGGAAAACGGATTCCAGACATAATGTTTGGAGATGCTTCCAGACCTAGCACTCCAATCAAAGCAGTAATAGGCAACTACTACGGAGCTGTTGCTTCTGAAATCAAAAACGAAAGGTACTCTTCCAAGCTAGAGGAAAAAAGACTGCCTCAGTCAAGAAACACCAGGGCCTCCAGAATGATGTCTGACGCCATCAAGCAAAGCATGGAAGAGCCCCAGCCTTCCCAGTTCAAAATGAAAAAGTTCCAAAAAGCAGCACCTAGAACGGACACTAACCTTAGGCCAACTACTAAAGCTTAACTAACACTATTCAAATACTTTTTATAAAGTGGGTCTTTTTTTTGTTCCAAAAAACTGTACAGAGCTTCAAAGAGTTCTGGAAACTGGCATTCAAAGTACCTGTAGAACTCTTCCGGGACTTGTCCTAACTTGTCCTTTAGTTCTTGAGGAAGCTCGTGGTAGTGGTTCTTTTTGTTGCGGATCACCCTAAGTAAGTCTTTCACACTGGTGAAGTTGTACCTGCGGTACTTGCCTAAGTTCTTGAGAAGCAAAGGGTCTAAAGTAAGGTTCCACGGACTTTTGAGAACATGCTTGCATTCGGACTCCAGATTTAGTTCTAGCGAGCTTTTGTTAGTTTCAAGCTTGTCACTGAGTTCCAGCATAAAGTTCAGTTTTTTTTCATAACTCCAAAAAAGGGGGTGCTTGGCTATATAAGTAGCTGGGGGTCGCAAGTGGGACTCGAACTGAATCATTTGCCCAATCAAGTGCTTGGCTTCTGAGTTCACTTTTGAAAGGTCGCTGTTTCTGTTGAGTATATTAGTTTCTCTTTGAATCCGTTCTCCAAAAGGGTGCTTTCCGTTAGTCAAGCAGTAGTAAAAAGTGCACCCTAAAGAGAATACATCAACAGCTTTGGTTCTTCTGAGTCCCAAAAGCACTTCAGGAGACTGCCACCCCAAGCTGCCGTAAGCTTTAGTTCCGAAAGAACTCTGGTCAGTTTTAAGTGTTTTTCCAGAAGCCATGTCGGCTATTTTGGCGTTCCCTTGGAAGTCTATAAGGATGTTCATGGGCTTTATGTCTCTGTGCACAATATTGAGCGAGTGTATGTAAGCCAGACCCAAAGCAGCTCCTTTCAGCAAGCTGAGTTTGTGAGGAGGGTGTTGGAACTGGGCTAAGAACTTTTTGCGCTTCTTTTTGCCCATTGAAAAGTGCTCTACGAAGTCAGAAAGGGTTCCGCAGCACTTTTCAAAGGCAATGTAGACAAAGGTGCTGTCTTCTTCCCAAGCGTAAAAGTTAACAACGTTAGGGTGGCCGTCAGCTTTGAGGAGGATTTGGATTTCTTGCTTTGCTTCTTGTATGTAGTTCTTGAGCATTCGTTTGACTGCCACTGGCCTTTGCTGAAAAGTTCCTTCGAAAACAGTAGTGCCTTGACTGCCTTGGCCAAGCACTGAGTCTAAGTCTACTGTTAAGGACTTAGGCTTCTGGAGTTGTTTTGGAAAAAAAGCTGCAAGAACTACCAATACTAGTATTCCTAACAAATATACACTAGTTGACTGTGGAGTGTCTCCTTCCAGCATCTGGTTGGTTTCTTTGACTAAAGGAAACACTTTTTGTCCCTCAGTAGAAGACTCAATTATCTGGGCATACATGTTTTGCCCCAGTGCAGACACTTTAACTAATGCGCCCTCTTGGCCTAAAGGAAGCCTGTTTAGGTTTTCTCCTTCTAAACTCATAATTCCAGTTATACTTCCGAAGTTTTTGAGTGCTTCGACTGCAACAGAGAACTCAGTGTGGTCAGCTACAATAAAGTTTTCTTTGTGAGTAGGCATGATTTCTGTGTAAGTGATGTTCCAAATAGTTTCCATAGACTCCAAGTCAAGCACACTGTAGAGGTAGTCAACCATTCCTACAAAGATTGCAGTGCCTTTAACCTCTGAAAAAGGCCTTGAGTAGTTTTCGAAGTAGCCCAAAACTTCGCCTGTTGCAGAGTCAAACGTGTAAGCCCTCATTCTTTTTTCGCCTAAGTGGAGTTTCTGGTCTTTTATTGTTGGGCAGCTGTCAACTAGTTCTTTTATGCTGAAAGCAGACTTGTAAAACAAGGAGTTAGAAACCGAAAGCAGTTCACCTTGCAGAGTTAACAAGTAAGGAGATTCTTTGCTTTTAAACGCTTCTTCTGAGTAGTATGAAGACAGAAAGGGCCTTCCTGTGTTCAAACTCCACTTGTGCTCCCCTGACTCGTCCAGTGCGTGGATGTTTCCGTCTAGTGTAGAAACCTGTGTGCACTTTACCAGTATGAGTTCTTGATTAAGTCCTAAGTTAGGCATCGCTTGAACCAGGACGCATAAAAGGCTTAAGAAAGTTTTTTTCATGGGTTAGGATTAACTATTAAGGGATGAGTTAGGATTTCGACGTCCCAGTTGATTTCAAAGTTATCAGCTGCTTGGTTTACGTTTACTTGGGCTCTTGTGCTGATAATTCCTTGCTGGAATAAATACTTAATTACTTCAACAATGATTTCTCTTCTGTTTTTTGGTTCGATTTGTTTTGCATCTTGGGAATCCAGGCTTTTAATTTCTTGTTTCATAAACTGGTCTACTGATTGGGCTAAGTCTCCCAATACTTTTATATCACTCGACCCAATGTAGTCTGTGATTTTTCTAAGAACTAATTGGAAAACTCTGAACTGAGGAGGTTGATTGATGTCTGGAAATTCCATGGGTGGACCTGACATATTTGGTGCTAAGTTTTCGCCGCAGGTCTGTCCTTCTCTTCTTAAGTACGTAGAAACGAACTTTACTTCTCTGGGAAACCCAAAAATTCTGTTAATAACATCGTCTCTGTACTCAACTTGGTTGCCTTTAATTACAATTATCCCATTGTTTTCTAGGTCTCGTAACATTATTTCTACAAAGTAATCAACCTGTTGGTCGTCTGAGGGTTTTTTCTTAGACTGGAGTATTCCTTTGATATAGTTGCCTAGTTGAGCTTTTACAGACTTTAGTTTGGTTGCCCTTTGGTCACCTCTTTTGAGAATTAATTCCGTTATTCTTGCCAAAACTATATGATAAACTTCTTTAACTACCGTTTCTCTGTTATCTANGATAAACTGACTGAAAGGGTTGGCAGGCGGTCCTTCCCAGTTTACTCTGACTGAGCCATGCTCTTCTACTGGCAGTTTAGACTCCTCAGGGTATATAGCAATTTGGCTTTCTTTGCAGTCTTCAAAAACTCTGCTGGCAGGAATTCCGTTTTGGGGGAAGCCTAGCAAAGGAGGGGGATGATTAAGCTGGTTATTAACCACTGGTTCGACAGGAACTCTGGGTGCTTGGCTTATAGAAGGCACTCGCATTTCACTTCTCTGGAACTCGCTAAAACTAGAAGTATTGCAGTAAGGCAAGTACCTCCTGATAACTTCAGGTCTGTTTGTCACAATGCAAACATTGGGAATTCTATGCAAAGCTCCTAAAACTATGCCGCGTTCCAGTTCATTGCTTACCCGGGTGAAGTACCTCCCTCCTTCTCTTATGCTTTCCATCACAGAAACATAAGTGAGTTGGCTTCTAAGATAGTCACTAATTTGGCACTCTTCGCCAACAACCAGTATAAAGTTGTCGCACATCTGGAGTATCTGGTCATCTACTCTATCAGTCAGTACTTCTAATACGTAGAACGACATTTATAGCTGTAAAATGAGCCAAGACTACGTGCCTATACACCAAAGACTAGAGTGGCAAGACGTCCAGCCCCTTCCAGAGTTTTGGCCCAAAGCTCCCATTGCTCCAATCAACTACTCTGAGAAGTGTAATTTTTAAGCAGTTGAGGAGATCCTGAGTTACTTTAGAGCTGTTGTCCAAAAAGAAGAGGTTTCCCAACGAGCTTTTGACTTAACTGAAGAGGTCATAGAAGTGTCTCCTGGGTTCTACACAGCCTGGCACTACAGAAGGTTCCTTTTAGACAAACTTGAAGTTGACCTTAAAGAAGAACTTAGCTACTTAACGCAGGTAGCAATGAAGCACCCCAAGAACTATCAAATTTGGTACTACAGAAGAGAACTCCTCAACAGGTTGAACAACCCTTCAGTAGAACTTAAGTTCGTGAAGACGATTTTAGAAATCGACGAAAAAAACGTGCACGCCTGGGGCTACAGACAGTGGGTTATCCAAAAGTTCAACCTTTGGACTGAAGAACTCAGTTACATAGAAGGACTTCTGGAGAAAGACCCCAGGAACAACTCAGCTTGGAACCAAAGGAACTTTGTGGTTTCTAACACAAAAGACATACACTCACAAGCAACTAAACTTCAAGAACTGGAGTTTGCTTTTAAGTACGCCAAAGAAAACCCCAACAACGAAAGTGCCTGGAACTATGCCAGAAGCTTCTTCAGTCCAGATGTAGCAAAGCCAACCAAACAACAAGTCATGCAAATAATCCAACAGAAGGGCTACACTAGGTACTTGCTTCAGTTCTTGGCTTTTGTGTACCAAAAGGAGAACAAAGGAGAGGTCGAAAGAGGTATTTGCTTGAAACTCCAAGCCTTAGATCCCATACGGAAGTCTTACTGGAGGTGGAGAGCCACTGCTCCGGAAAAGAACCCTGGCAGGGACGAAGTCGACCTTAAGTTACTTCCTCAGTTATTTCCCAAACCTCCGGGAATTACCGTTATGGCTCTTTACTATAGCTCTAAGAATTAAAATGTCTTTCATTGACTTAGGAAGTTGCTACAATGCCTGCAATCAGGGTTACAGCCCAACAGACCCAGGCAGGCTCTTTTGCAAGAAAGCTTGTGACAACGAAGGAACTATGTCAGAATGCAAAGCTGAGTTCTGCCCTTCGATGTGTATAAAAGAAGAACTGGGTGAGTCTGAGGAGAAGTACGGCTCCTGGAGCAAAGTCTTCTACAGAGCTCCTGGGAAAGCAGAGAACTCCGAACACTGCATGAGTGCTTGCTTCTTAGGTTGTGGAAATCTAGAAGATTAATTGTTATAAGATTAACAGGTTATTTAATACAGTTTAGGTCATCAGTATGAAGCCAATTAGTGCAAACATCACACCTACTATCCTTATAATGTATTGCCTGAACCTTTTGTTACCTATTTTCCTGTCAAGTAACTTGTCAGCCGAAAGCATTCCGCTTTCTACAACTAAGAGTTTCTCCTTGTACTTTACTAAGGTGTCTGCTCGTTGTTCTCCTAAAATGCTTACGTTAGTACCTACTCCTAAGTAAGAGTACTTGATTCTATAGTCCCCTACCATAGGAGTGTAGGTGGTTTGCGGGTTTTCTCGGGCAGTCAAGTAGTAGTAAGTGTCGTCAATGTAAACACTGTAGTTTTGGACTTTGCAGTCAGTGCTGCAGGGAGGAACTACTCTTAGTCTTTCCCTCATCGGGATCTTTTTCATGATTTGCCTGGTCATTCTGTAGTTCTGCAGGTAAGCCTCGGGCTGGCACTGGAAAGTTGCATTTTGCAAATTATTGTTCCACTTAGGGTTCTTGTAAGACTTGTCTCCAAACCGATGAGAGTCTAAGTAACTCCCACTCCATTGTTGTTTGTACTCGTACCGTAGTTTGCCTTCCGCCTTAAAGGCTATTTCTTTCCACTGGAACATTTCCACCCGTCTTTTCAAAAGGATGGCTTCAGAAACAGTCACTATAGGCAGCACAGGGTCCGTAAGGTACACAGGCTGACCTACTTGGAGTCGGCCAGTCACGTAAACTAGTTCTCCTTCGTATTGTGGGTCTAGGTAACTAGGGGCTTCTTTGACTTCCCACATGCACTTGCGCAACAGCTTCAAAAGTCGCTGGTATTGAACTTCGTGGTACAGCCAGAAACAAAACCCAACCAGTATTATTCCAGTTCCTATAGAAAAGCAAACCGGGGCTTTTTGCGAAGGGTCTACATAAGGCACGTCTACTTCGGTGAAGGTCTCTTGTTTGGGACTTGAGATCTCAAAGGTGTTTTCTTGGCTGTCGTTTGAGTTCTCTTCTGAAGGAATCGAGATCGAAAATGCTCCGTTTAGCATTAAGAGTACCAGTAAGCTTCTTTCCGCTTTATATAACATTATTAATTAGGCCAAAGATTGGAGCTATCACATTAGTTGATTGCTTGAGGTTAGATGTAAATATGGAAACTGCGCTAGTAATAGGTGCTAGTAAAGGCATAGGCAAAGCTTGTGCTCTGAAGTTAGCTGAGTCAAACTCTAACTTAAGGGTTATTGCAGTGTCGCGTTCAATTAAGTCTTCAGAAACTAACCAGGAGTTCTTAAGCAAAGGAATCACTACAGTGGACGCAGACATGAGTAGGCTCGAAGACATACAAAGACTAATAGAAACCTTAGAGGGCAAAGTGAAGTACCTAGTGTACTGTGCTGGGGTTCTAGGTGCCTGTGGCCTTGAAAATGTTACCTCTGAAGACTTTGACACTACCATGAACATTAACGCGCGAGGAGCCTTTTTCCTTTGCAGGGACTTAAGAGGCAAGTACTCAGAAGGTGCAAGAGTGCTCTTCATTAGCACTTTGTGTGCCCATCAGTACTGCCTGAACTTTCCTATGTACAGCATTTCCAAAGCAGCTCTTTACATGCTTTACAAAGTGCTCAACAAAGAAATTCCAGAAGTTGCCTTTGGAGCAGTGTCCATTGGACTGGTGAAAACAGACATGTTTGAGACCACACAAGTAAGTGACCCGTCTGCAAAGGTGACTTTGCCTGAAGAAGTTTTGACCCCGGAAACTGCTTCAGACTTTATTTACTTTTTAGTAAACCAAACAACACCTGAAGAGTACAGAGAAAAGGAGTGGGACATTTATGAGTCCAACCACCACTCCAGGTGGGTCAAAGAGGGACAAAAACACCCTAAGCTTCCATTTGCCAGTTAGCCATATCTTAAATAAATTATGCAAACCTACCAAGAACCCTTAATAGCTTACAACAGAGAAAAGGTTATAGTTCTTGAAAGAGACCTTAACTCAACTATCCACCTAATAGACCCCAAAACTTCAGCTGTCCAGAAAAGACAAATTCCAAACCTTCCTTTCAAACCCCAAGTAATCAAAGCCCATGGAGAGCTACTAGCTATCCAAGGCAAAGAAGACTTAGTAGTAGCTAGTCTTACTGAACTAAGTGAATGGAAACAAGTTTGGTTTCCAGAAACTAAGTACTTGTGTGTAGAGTGGCATCCCCTCACAGAAACCTCAGTGGCCGTCTTAACTAGGGAAGCCCTAAGGCTGTTTGATGTGAGCCTAAACACCAGGGAACCCGAGCAAGAAATTTCTTTAGAAAAGCAAGGAGAGCACTTAGATGTAGTGAGTTTCTGCTTCATTGAAGAATACAGAAAAAGCACAGGGGCTTTAGCGTGTGCAGTGCTAACCTCTTCAGGAGAAGTATACTACCTTTCACCCTTTGTGCCCAGAAAGTTCAGTCTCAGCAAAGACTTTAGTGAGTTCGAAATGGTTTTTAGGATAGAAAACAACTCTTACTTGGAGTTTGAAGTTAGGTCTTTGCAGTGGCTGGACGAAGTCACAAGGTGTAAACTGCCTGCTTCGAAGAGTTACTCCAAAGACTACTTCAGACTGAACCAAGAGCACATGGCTATTTACAAACCAGGAATCCAAGGACCAGCTTTTGCAGGTAACGGGGAGTACTTTGGAATTACTTGTGTAAGTGGGTTCCGTCCCACTGTTTTTGTGCTGAGGAAGAAAGGAGGACTGGAGTTAGTGGTAGGAGTTGGGGATGTTTTTTTGTCCTTCCAAGACAAAGAAGCTTCCATGAAATTGCATCTCTTCGAACAACTGAACTTCTATGAAGAACCAGGGTTGTTCAAAAGTTCAAACAACCAACACTTTTACGTAAACAAAAAAGTAGTTTACCAACTATTCTTTCCCTGGATAAACGAAATCAGAGCCAAAGTTGAACTGAGAAAAAGACAAACTGAGTTCAAAAACAGTTTAGTTCTGGAAAGAAACCAACTCGAAGAAGTTAGTGACTTTGAAATAATTGACTGCAGCAAAACAGTTAACTACTTAAGCTTCACTTCAAAGTCTAAAGTAGTTGACTTAAAAGTCCAGCAAGTAGTTGAAACTCCTAAGTACCAACTTAAACTTGAAGACCTAGAAATCCAGAGCTCGTTTAAGGTGCCCACACAAGAAGAGGAAAAACAAATCCAACCCTTCAAAGTAGAGGTTCCAAACACCGAAAGCAAAAAAGAAGAACTAACCTTCCTCACAGAAACCCTAGAAAAGTTCTTGAACGAAAAAGTAACTGAACTCCTAGACAAGTCAAGCACTCTAAAACAAAAACTCCAAAAGTGGGAAGAAGTCCTAGTGAAAATCCAAAACCACAAAAACACCCTAGAAACCCAGAACTTACCCACCATCAACCAAACCAACCAACAACTCCAAGACAAAATAAACATTGTTTCAGAGAACAACGAAATCTTGGCTAAGAAACTAGAAACTCTCAGACACCAAATCGAACTGAAAAAAAAAGACTTGTCTCCTGAAGAAACCCAAGCTTACAAAAAGTTTTCCAAACTAGAACAAACCACCAAGTACCTCATGGAAGCTTCCAAAATAAAAACAAGACAACTAGAAACTGATAAACAACTATTCCGCTCCAAACTGAAGCAGTCCTGCAGTCTGCCCGAAGAAGTCGTTAAGAAACTCAGAAGTCTCAGAACGAAACTAGCTTCTGCTTCGAACTTAATTCAAAAATATGAAGACAAATACAAAGACTAATGTTAAATAAAAATTATGAGCAACTTTGGTTTCCGACTAAGAATAGCCCCAAAAGAACACCACCCAGAACCTCCACTCACAGAAAGAACTTCTACACGCACTGAAAGAATGATAGACGGCGTTCCTACTCAAAAGTACAGCAAAGATGACTGCTACCAAGTCCAAAACAGTGACTGGGAATCCATACTGGACTTGCAAGAGGACATCAAGAAGACCGCTAAAGAACTAAAGTCTTACCATAGTCCTCAAAAGAAGGACTTCCAAGACGAATTAACCAAAAAACAAAGAGAAATTGACCAACTTAAAAGCAAAAACCAAGACTTGAAAAGCATAATTAAGCAGCTCTGTGAAGAAAAGTAAAGTTTAAGTAGAGACGAACTAGTTGACTTCAACATGAAGCTAACTGAAGAACTAGAAAACACCATTGAAAAATGCACTAGTCTCACTGTAAGCTTTACACAGAAACAACTCAAAAACCTACAAAACTCCAACACTTCTAAACTGCTTAAGTACACCAATTTCTTTTTGCAAAAATTCACTGAAAACACTCAGCTCCAAGAACTGCTAACAGACCGAATTGAAGAATCCACTTTTTTAAGTAAACTCAAAAAGGGCGACTACTACTACCCACTGCTCCATTCGCTCCAGTTGCTGTCAGACATAGGAGTCCACCTTTCACAAAACACTTCAAAAGACGACACTCAGCACCTGCTAAGAACTGTAAACCTACAAAGTGATCGAATTGCTAACTTAAACCGAAAGATTTCAGCTACAATGTCTTCACGAGTGCCATCAGAACCTGAATTTAAAATATAAGTTAAGCATCTTCAGTAGAGTACTTTGGAATGTGAATTTCAGGGTGTGAGTCCATGTACTGGTGGCCTCTTCCTCCTTGAGAAAACTCGTTTGTAAGCATTGTTAATATTTCTTTGAGCAAGTTCCCACACAACCCTGGCAACGAGTAAGGCAGAGCTAGTATTTCTTTTATCGCACACTTAATGCTTTGACGCTGTGGAACTCTTTCCCAAAACTCGTCTGAAATCGCTTCTGGACTAAAACGGGCAATGGTTGAAGCCGTTGCCTTCCTTACAGAAGGGTGTGAGTCGTGCAAACCTAGCAGCAAAGACCTAAAAGTGCAGGGACCAAACATTCCAAGTCCCCTTGCAGCTTGAGCGCGCATCTGGGGGTTTTGGTCTTTAGTCAAGGCTTCAATCAGCATGAGTTGGCCTTGTGGTCCGATATTTACAATGCACCTGATAGCTGTAGCTCTGACTTCTTTTGAAGAGTCCCTGAGCATTCTGAAGTACAAAGGCAGTACAGTCCGGGGCTTCAAGTAAGTTACTTGGTTGTTAGCCCTTTCAGTCAGCAAGTTCAGAGAGTTAAGGACTTCGTTCCTCACATTAGAAAGTCTGTCTCCTGAAAGTTTGAATAAGGTCTCCACTACAAAGTCAATGTTGTTGTGGAACACGTTGGCCTGGGCAAAAGCCTTTACAGCACCAACTCGCAAACTAGTGTTGGTGTGGGGTTCGTGGTTCAGCATGTCTAGAAGCAGTCTTTCTCCTTGAGGTCCAAGTCTTACTATTGTTTCTGCCACTGTTGCTCTGTTAATGCTTCCGTCTTTTAAAATCTTGTGCAGCACCGGAATAGCTTTTCCGGCAATGTTTTGTCCAGCAGAAGCTAAAGAAATGCAAGCTGCTGTCCTTACTTTCCAGTAACCGTCTTTAAGCAACTCAATAAGTGCAGGTCCTGCCCTCCAGGCTGAAGTCCCTAGTCTTCCAATTGCCCAGCATGCCATTGTCCTTACTTGAGGCGAGGAGTCCCTTAACAACTTTGAAAGTGGATTTACTGCGTCTACAGCTTCTGGGAGCCCTATGAATCCTAAGGCATAAGTAGCGGTTTCTCTCACTCCTTCAAATCCATCCCTGAGTGCACTGCACAAAGCACCTATTGCTTGGAGCGAAATAACTGCGTCTTCTTCGTTGTCAGGGTCAGTTGCTTGGGGCATAGCTGGCAAGTTAGGAAAAACGTCTCCAAGGTCTCCCTCGCTTTCCCGCCTTATCCACCTTTGCATGCTGGCCAAGAAGTCCCTTCCGTTGATTTCTAGTATTGCTTCTTCAGCTTCTTCTTGAAGCAAAACAGGGCACAGCGGTCCTATGTAATTAACTATAGCTCCGGGGAACCTGTGTTCTTCGTACAGCATAGTGTCTGTCACTATCCTCATTTCTAGTTGCTTAGGCCTAGTTGGTACTCTCCAACACAAACTAGAAGCTGAAGCCATTCTTATTTTGGGGTTTTCGCTTTGCTTGAGCAGTTTGATAAGAGTTTGTTCCCCTATTTGTCCAGCAGACCTAATAGTGCAGGCTACGAGTTGCCTATCAACGCTGCCTTCTTCCATAAGAGTCAGAAGCACAGGCAGAGCTCCTCCTTCCCACACAACTGAGTACATCCTGTTGAGAGCTGCTACTGCTTGAGTTCTTAAGTTAGAGTCAGGACTCAGGGCGTCTTGGGCCAAAGCAGGAACTATTATCGACCTTTGGATTACGTGGGAAGTTGCTAAGTTTTCCAGTAACCAGTGCTGGAAGTAGGGAAAGTCCCTTGACGCCAAACGAATTAATGCATCGAACCCAGGAAGTCCTAGTCTGCACAAGCACGAAAAAGCTCCTTCGTGTATTTGCTTGAACTCAGAAGTTTCATCGTGGTAAACCATGGTAGACAACAAAGCAAGCCTTTCAACCGAAAAAGGGTGCTCTCCTATAGTACCTACAATGTCTAGAGCGCACTCTACGAACTCAGGGTCTTCTTCTTCCCAAGTTTCAAGAGAGTTCAAAACTTCATCCAGCACCACTTCAGTTAAACTTTGGTTTAGTTCCTCAATGCTGTCGAATAGTCCTTGGAGTCCTGCGAGCTTAACTTGTTTGCTTGGGTTGCTTAGACAGTTGACATACTTCATAACCTTTTCTTCTATCGAGAGTTCGTCAATTCCTCTGAAGTCTTCAGTGCTTTTAAGTTCCTCTAAGTTGTGTTTGAGTTGTTCTGACTTTTCAAAGAAGGGTACTGATTCTTGGTGGTAGTTTGCAAACTTACTAGCAGTTTGTCTGTCGAGGCTTCCGCGGGTTAGTTGTTCAGGTTCTTTCGAAAGACTCATTTGGTGCTGGAGCATGCGAAGTTTTTTGCGTCGCGAAGGAGAGTAAACAGAAAGGTCCTCGTCAAGCACTCTGGACATGATTTTGTCTGTAGGTTGTGGTTGACTTGCAGGCAGGTTGTAGTTAAAGGAGTCTTTGGAATAGTGCCTTTCTTTAGGCGGTGTGTAGTCATGATAGCCTGGAGAGTTGCCATAGTCGTCTGGGTAGTCTTCTACTGGTTGCATTTCTTCAGTGTCGGGGTACTCATAGTGGAAGCTCATAACAGTAATTTATAATCAAAATGTCTAATTACCTATTTTTACGGTGTCTTTTTTGAGTTTCTTCGTTGAGTACTTTGAGGGCTTTGTACTTGATTTCGTCCTCTGTGAGGGGGAGGGAAACGTCTTCTTCTTCAGGAAGGTCTTTTTCAACCATGCTAGGAGTTTCTAAGTTGAATTTTCTGTTGTTTTTATCAGAGTTAGCTACGTAGTGACTGGCTTTGGAGTTTTTAAGGACTCTGGAATCGACTTCTTTTTCAATCAAACCTAAGTAGTGCAGGATGTTACTTTCGGTTACGTATTCTTCAACGTTCAGTTCCTTAGACTCAATGTTAAGCTTTTGTCTGAGTTTTTCAACTGCTTGAACAGCACTTTGGACTGATTGTTGGTTGGACTTTTGGTTGTTTTGGCACTCTTCAAGAGTAGTGTTTAACTTGTTGACTTTAGACTTGAGTCTGCCAATGACTTCAGTGCGTTCTTTGATGTCAAAGCCGTCTTTGAGTTTGAGTTTTTCAACTGCAGACTTGATTTCGGAGATTTGGATGTCTAGTTTTTCCATCTCAGAACTAAGCTCAGTCACGTGGTTGAACAGAGAAAAGTTCTGCATTTCAGAGTCAAGGTACACCTTAATGACCTCTTCAACGGAACCCAGACCTGTTAGGTGCTTTAGGTTCTTTAGTTCTTGTTGGTACTTTTTGAGTTTGTTTTCTTCAGATTGGATTTCTTTTTCTTTGGTTTGGAGACGGCTTTGGAGCTGGCTTTGGAGACTCAGGGTGTTGCAGGTTTTTTCAGGGAAGGTGTGTGGGGTTTCGTAGATGAAGTCTTTAGAGAGTCGTTCGTACTGGATCATTTTTTCGAGTTCGTTCCACTGGTTGTCGAAGTCTTCTTTTTCGTTTTGGATTTCTTGTTTGACTTCAGTTATTTTGTGCTTTAAGTGGTCTCTTTCTTTGATGGCGCGGCTGCCTTTTTCAACTACTTCGTTGATTTGGAGTCTTTTCTTTTCAAGTTCTTGTTCAAGTTCTTTGTAGTTCCAAGAAAAAACTAGGCGTTCACGCCGCACACTGTCTATTTTGCTGCGTATTTGTCTGTTCTTAGCTACTTTTTCGTTGTAAGTTTGGAGTGCTTTGTCAATGTTGTTTTCAAGAGCTTTGATTTCGTTTTTGACCTTTTCAACTGTTTCTCGGTTGTTGGCGAAGTAGTCTGCTCTGAACTTCCTTTGGGCTTTGATTCTTTGGTTGCAGTGTTCTATGTGGGAGTTGAGTTGGGTTATTTTTAGGTCTTCAGACTTAATCTTTTTTGAGTAGGAGTCTAGTAAACTCTGGAGTCTAGATATCTCGCTTTTGAAGGTTATGTTCTTTTGTTCTCGGGAGTCAATGGGTACCTTGGATTTGATGTCAGTTACTTCTTTTTTCAGTGAGTCTAGTCTCTGTCTGTAACTTTCAGTACTCAGTCCTGTTTCTAAGCTCTCACTCATTAACTATGGCGCACTCAGCTCTCAAAGGCTTCGACAAGTCTCGCTTTGTGTCTGCTCTCAACGACCACTTCACTTGTAAAGTTTGCCAAAACGTAGTAAGGCACCCAGTAGAGTGCACTGAGTGCGAAAATCTCACTTGCAAAGACTGCTTGCAACCTGCTTGTCCTTACGGGTGTTCTAGCTTCGTTCCAAAAAAACTAGCAAAGTTCGCACAGACCTTTTACGACTCCTTAAAACTTAAGTGTGCAAATTCTTCCTCGGGGTGCGAGTTTGTAGGCACTTGCAAGGAAATCGAGTTTCACGAACCAACTTGCATATACGTTTACTTAAGATGTGCCAGTCCTATATGCAGTCAGCAGTTCTTAAAAGCAGAGCGCATCAAGCTCAGGAAAAACGAAAAGCTTTGTTCTGACCTTTGCGAACACACTTACAACTTTTACTCAGCTTTGGAGTCTGGAAACCTTGAAGTGCTTCAGAAGTTCTCGACAGAAGTAACTTTGGCTAAACAAATAATTGATGTGCAGGTTATGAAAGAACTAGGGGCTAAAGCCAGTTTTATCAAAGAAAAAAAGAAAGAAATCAAAAGACACCAGTCAGAACTAGAAGCCAAAAAAGACGAACTAAAGGCTAGGAAGGAAAAGTTCCACCCTGGAAGGTGGAACACCCACAGCTTAATGTGGAGCTGCTGTGGAAGGCCCAATAAGTATTCTGTTGGCTGCAGAGTCGTATTTTGAGATCAGTGCTTAATAAAGACTTTAAATGGAAAACAGAAAACCCAAGTTGTTGCTGAGGTGTACTGGGGGAGCACTTAGAAACAGGTTCTTTTCTTTCGGAGCTAGAGAACTCGAACTAAGGAGAACCATCACTCTGGGCAACTCAAACCAAGATACAATCGAAGTTCCGGACCCCAAAGTCAGTGCAAAGCAAGTACAGATAACCTCAGACTGCCTTCTGACGAACTTATCGCCAGAAAAAGGCACTTGGATCAAAGTCAGAGAAAACTTCGACAAAGGAGAACCTCTGGAGTCTGGAAGTGAAATCAAAATAGGAAATTACTACTTCAAGACAAGTGAAGGGAGCCCTGACTTACTTGAAAAAATATGGCTTGAAAGGTACGGCTTCGGGCACTTAAGAAACA